>JABUBP010000308.1_pt1 | contig 13099 bp, 6 predicted proteins | sample 7240331 | NCBI WGS metagenome assembly JABUBP01 (sample SAMN07256347, study PRJNA390944) | subsurface metagenome | isolation source: Methane hydrate marine sediment | place: Pacific Ocean: Eastern North Pacific, ODP site 1244 | collected 2002 | reverse complement strand
AATTCCGCTTTTAATGGATAAAAATTCATTATGGTAAAAATAATTAGAGTCACACTTTTGTCCTAGAATCAAAAGAGAGTAAAAACTTGAAAAGTATATATATTATATTTATAATTCACCTAATATGTATTATTAAGGCTAAATTATTTCGTATAAAAACGGGTTAGCTGAAATTTACTGTTTATCAAAAAAGGGGTGCAGGGTACCATGCAAGACAATAAAGGAATTAGATCATTATTTCCTGCTTCCGTGGCGACAAATTCCGTAGTATCGGTTTTCGGAATTATATTAGTGCTATACTCATTGCTTTTAAGAACCAATGGAGTGGTAGCTTCTATCCTTACTGGATTTGGTTCTGCCATGTTTTTAGCAGGATTTTTAGGTCTAATAAACGTAAGTATGCTTACAAAACAAGACTACATGAAAGGTAAACAGCAATTTATATAATTCAAATGGTTCGGTTGAAATTAAATGTAAAGTTGACTATAGAATGAATCTTTACTCGAACGTCCATACATACACTATACCACTTTCAGGGAACACCCATTCATTTATTGAGACTTCTACGCTACAAGGATTTTCAGAAGGAAGGTATTGGATTTTTGCTCTCTGCGAAGAAACAAAAAACTCTCTAACACTTACCTCTTTTATGCCAGTGTTTGCATAAATTAGGGAGTCAACAGTTCCATAAGTGGGCCAAGCAATTTTTGTAAAAAACCTTTGATCATACTTTGGGATTAAAGTTTCAATTAGATACTCAACAGTAACTCTCTCGCCTGTTATTTTTTTTAAATCATTATGGGTGTATACATATGTACAAGGTAGTTTGGCTTGTTCTGTTTGAAATGAGCTTAAAATGTTTTCTTTTAATACAAGTTCATTGAATCTGTGAGTAACCTTAACGTATTTTACATTAAAGAGGAATTTCGATATTTTTTGGGATATTGTAAATTCTTTCGGTAAAAAATCCATTAAAAAAGAATACTCATAATCCCCAACCGCAACTGCTTTATCAAATTTTTCTTTACAGCTAAAGTATGCGTAATTAAAATTTATTTTCCTTAAATAGGTTTCATAAACTACATGGATAGTGAGACGATAGTGCCTGCTCTTGAAGTCCTGATTAAATTCCTCACCATTTAGTATTGATAGAGTAGTAGTATGATGTCTGTTATACCACCTAGATTGATGTTTGAATATCTCTTGTAAAAATCCTTTATAGATTTCATCTCCCATTCTATCATCATTCAATCTTTGCTGGATTAGCAACTTGAGAATATTATCTCCTTCGGACGAAGATATGATTTCTTTAATAGCAGCTTTATTTAAAATCAGTGTTTGTAATAGCTTGTTTTGTATTCTTATATCTTGTTTAAGTAATTCAGTTTTGAAAAGATGATGAAGCCTTTGTTCAGTCTCCCAAACTGTGAACCACTGAAAAGTCACACTAATAATAGCAGTGCTCAAAAGGCCACCGCCAAGAGCAGCAAGTAACAGATTTTTATACTTAATGCCCAGCCATAATAACCCAATTGCAAGTGAAAATAAAAGGAAAATGACCACCCATAGCTTTAAGTTGAAGATTTTCCTAAATAAGTTAAATCTATCTATCTGATTATTGCTGTTCTTCAATGCTACACCAATTGTTTAAATGTAAATACGAAGTTTATATGAGTTCATACCTAAGGAAATTATTAGTTTCAAGATATTCAATTTCAGAATAATCGATAACATCTCCATTAATAAGTACCAAATATACCCTCTCTTGAAGCTCTCTAATGGCTTCTTCGCCTTGACTGGCATCAATGTTGTTTATAGCAATAATTTTTCTTACAGAATCACCTTTTTTTAGAAAACCGGCAATGAATTTTGCTAAGGGTGAGACAACCATATTTCGAGGGTACATTAATGTTATAAAATTAACCAATCGGTTTACATTTAAATCCCACTGACCCATTGGTAGATTTATCTCATTAAAGGTACCTGACAAGCAGGAACTCTCTACTTTCTTTATCGCTTGTCTCCCCCTCTTTATAAGATAAAATATTCCATCAAAACCAAATTGCAGATATAGCGAGGTTGCTAACCGGAAATAGTCCAAGTATATTTCGCTAAACTGATTATTATGGTATGAAAGGTATTCGTAAGTTAAATAATTTTTGCATATATCAAATCCAATAACACGACCACCCAATAAAACAGACCCAACTAAGTCACAAATGCCATCTTCCAATCCTCGTCCAATAAAAAAGGGATCACTAGCGGCAATGATTGCATGGATAATTTCATGGGCTAAGATGAAGGATGATTTGAAGGGAACCAATTTGTCCTTACGAAAGTAAAAACCTGGTTTTATACCATACTTTATCTCATCTTCTTTATCCGGGCTACAAGCTGACCACTGCATAGTGTGGTATGGTTTTGGGAAATTATCAACGAAATAAATCTTTGGATATTTAATATTGAAGCCAAATTTAGCCAAAATATCTTTATAATCTTCATATTGAGCAGCTAGCATTTCTTGAGTATCTATGACTTTCTCTGAATTCTCCATATTAACAATCTTTTTGAGATCATCAGCAATTAATCTTTTTAATGCAGATTCTTGTGTAACTGGACCACTTTTATTTTTGAGATATTCTATTGTAGACTGCACAGTATACAGAATATTACTCTTTTCAATTCTTGATTCTTTAATATAATTGGAGACCTTTTTTAAAAAGAAGCCTAAGTCTGCAAATTGCCCTTTTATTAAGTAGGCTTTACCATGTATAAATGAAACTGTGTCCATATGAAAACTTTTGATCGAGCCATTAACCTAAGTGATTTATATAAGATATTGTCACCATTTTTATATTATTAGTATACAAGATATTTCTGTTAATTGCATAACCTAAATTATCATCGATTTATCTTTATAAATCAATATATCAATAATATTAAGTTTTTTTAACTTATTTTTTAATGCCCACCATCACCATGTAACCACATCTCTGCCTCCATAATCCTATTTTTGGAGATACATAATTGTCTCAATTTGCTGTCTAAAATTGTTTATAAAATTAATAATATCATTTTTAAACTGCCTTGTAAAATGAGCTAGAGAAGCTTTTGTATTATCATTCTTTTCAACAAATTGTATAACCTCATTTAATTTCATGACTACCACTGAACTTAGTCTCTTTCTTAGCTCAAACAGTTTGCTTAAATTTTTTTCAAATCTTTCTGTTTGCTCAATAAAAATAGCTTTTTTAAATAAGATGTCGACATCATGTATAGGCTTTAGAGCATTAGTAATAATCTTGTATATAGATTCAACCTTTTTGTCTCTAAAGCTATAGTCATATTCAAAATAATTTTTAACTAAATTATTTTCTCGGGACAAAATTTCTTTTATTCTTGTTCCACCATATACTTGCAATCTGTTGGAAATTACATTGAACGTTCCTATGTCAAATTCGCTTATGAATCTAAGATTTTCTTTAATTTCTTCTATTGATGTATAAGCATCAAATATAATAAATCCACATTCAACGTCAACTCCCATCTCTTTTAGAATCATAATTGCTTTTCTATTTTCATTTACTGTTGTATTTTTACCATACCTATTAAGTTGTGACTGGCACCCTGATTCAATTCCTAAAAATACATTTTTTAATCCAGCTTCCTTTAAACTTTTAATTGTACTTTTCTTTATGTCTTGGGCTCTGCAATCTATGGACCAAGTAATATATAATTTTTTACTTTTTATTGCATCGGCAATCTTCAATGCTCTCGCTCTCCCTTTTTCGCAAGAACCTATAAAATTATCATCTAGAAATGATATTGTTTTTGCTCCCCAATCTCTTTGTAGAAAATATAATTCATCTAGAACATTATCTACCGATCGAATTCGCCACTTAGATCCACTTGGAATCCTATAGAATGAACAAACCGAGCAGAATGTGCAATTACCATAGCATCCCCTGCTTGAGATCATTAAAAAATGAGGATTTCCCAGGTATTTTGATGTTATATCTCTTTTGGGAAAGGGTAGTGTATCTAAATCTTTTATCAGATCACGAGGCTCATTAACATATATACTGTCTCTTAATCTGTAGCTAAGCCCCTTAATAGTATGTAATTTATTAGGTTTTTTTAAACATGCTACCAATTCTAGAAGTGTGTTTTCACCCTCAAACCTAACTACTGAATTTACCTCAGGAAAACTTTCAAGCAATTCTCGATCCTCAAATGTAGCAAAATGTCCCCCTACGGTGACGTGAGGTTTTATGGTAGATATTCGTAAGAGTCTAATAATTTCTATTGTAGTTGGGAGCAATCCACTAAAGGGAAGAGAAAATCCGATTAAATCATAAGGTTTTTTTAGTAATCTATTCACTATTGCTTCTACTGTGAGATTGAGTACATTAGCTTGGAAAACATCAACTCCTATACCATTATGCTCAAGTACTGCTGCGAGATACTTGATACCAAGACTTTCTCCCATCCGATATGAGCTTGATTTATATGGAGATACGACAAGAGCAACTTTCATAACATACCAAGACTTATTGAAAAGTATTTAAAAAATAAATATATGTTTTTTAATTTTAATATTTTCTAGTGTGATAACATATAGTTTTTTTTAATCTTATATGTCTTTACTTAGGTTTATTAATTATTATACATCATTTTAGCTGGCTAAAAAACATATTGGATTATCAGATATCTTTCCCATACATTATCTCCAAGATATTTACTTTTAGGAAATTGAGGTAGGTTTAAGTTATATAATTAAAGCTAAGATTTTTAAGAAGTGAATTGATGTATTATGAGATTATAAAAGGTTTGGGAGATCTTTGCGAAGGACTAATGCATCACATAAAAAATTACTTGAAATGATATTGACATTATTATAATAAAAGTTATAAAATTGCGTTAAAATAATACAATAGTTATACAAAATTACTCCTTTTGTATAGGATTTCTCTTCTTATTTTAAGTGTTTTACCATGGAGATCCTAAATAACTTTTCAATTTGATTAATAAAATAGGCCCCATTTTAAATTGGGGCCTATTGTGCTATAAAAGGATTAGATATTAACCTACATTTACATCAATATTTTTTCAGCTATTCAGTGGTACTAATATAACCTTCATAAGGCATAATACCAAATTCCTTACACAGGTTTATAAATTCTTCTGAATGAGTAAATCCATCTACTACTTCTTCTCTTGTCATACCAGTATTCATTCTGGCTAGCCAAGCATTAAAGCCATAATCTTCAGGAGTTCTGTTAAAAAGTACTCTATACAAAAAAGTAATAAATTCTTCATCAGTATAATCAGAGATTCTGGCCTGACACTCTTCACCAAATATAAATCCCTTTACTAAATCTGCGCCAGTTATAGCTCCACTTTCAAGCCAAGTTACCCAAGAATCAAGTCCTGCTTGGTCAGGGGGTCTACGGAAAAATCTACTGTAAAATAGAGTTGTAAATCCTGTGTCTGTTTTTTCATAGAACCCAATATCTGTTCTTTCCCAGGGCTTTGGTTTGGGTTTTTCCTTTTTTGGTTTAGGTTTAGCTTCCTCTTCTTCTACCGGTGGTTGTGGTACACCACGATCAACTATAGAAAATTCTACCCATTTTTCAAATACATCATCAATCAAATAAGCAGCACCATAATCTCCCTTTGGCAGAGCGTATGTAATAGTATGGCTCCATGGATCTTCGTCAATAGGTATTGTTAATTCATCTACCAACTCATAGTAATCTTCAACTGATTTCAAAATCTGAAAATGTGCCTCCTTGCCTGAACAGTTTGTAGCATTAAGAGTGAATTTCGTATCTTCACCAGAATACCCTGGGCTTACATCCATCGAAGCTTCGTGTCCCCATACACTAAAATCTTCAATTCTTTGAACTGTTCCACCAACAGAAAATGTTGCAGTATAATCTCCTTCTGAGAGAATGTAAGAAACATAGTAATCCCATTCATCTGATGGTATTGTACCGGAAGCTGAATATATTTCGGTACCATCCTTTTTTACAACAAGAGCCCAGGATAGGCTACTACAATTACTTGCCCAAAGGCTAAAGCCAGTTTCTTCACCAGGAAGTCCACAATCTACCCATAAATATGGCACCTCAACTACTAGACCTGTTCCGTTTGTTACCTCGCCTAGTGATGCGTTAATTATAGTGAACCCCTCTGCGACTGGAGTAGCAAGACCAGATGCATCAATTGTTGCTACACTCGTATCAGTTGAGGACCAAGTTACTGATCCTGTTATATCAGCTGTTGAATCATCGGAATATGTTCCAGTGGCTGTAAACTGCTGAGTTTGTCCAATTGCTGGTATTAATGAATCTGCCGGAGTTACTTCAATAGATACCAAGGTCTGTGCGAAAACTGGAGCTGGTGCTATCAGTAAGGCACTTAAAAATACTGCTATGGCAAGTGCTAGAAACTTTACAAATCGTTTTTTCATTACCTCTCCTTTCTAGTTTATTTTTTGCTATTTTTTTCTTCTGTCTTTCTGTTTTTACCTCCTTTCTCTTCTGGTATTCTTAAATTAAGATCTATATTTATAATTAAAAAGCCCTCATTGTAATTAAACTCAAGGCTTGAACAATCTTTCTTTAGGTCCAGAACAAATTCTTTTTAATATCTTTAACATTTCTTTAATCTCTGCTTTGTTGTCTAAACCGTAAATCTTTTGCATCTAGTGCATACCTCTAAGTTTCTGTAAAAAATATACAGAAGGAGTAATATTGTATAGAAAAGCGGATGTTTTAAGCAGCTTTGTTTATTATTGGGGTAAAAAAGGTATTAAAATTATACAAAAGTTAAAAGTGTATAGAAAAATATGACAGGAAAGTCTCTTATGAAGAGAAACTCAACTTTAGGCAAGGCCTTTAGAATTGTTCCCTATCTTACTCCTGAAGAAGTTAAGCTTTTGGCTTTAGAAGCTAAAAAAAGAAGGAAAGGAGAAAGAGACTCTCTTTTAATATTAGTTTTATTTGAAACTGGACTGAGAATTTCAGAGGCATTGTCGCTAACCCCATCTAATATTGATCTCTTTGAAGGAAGACCGGTTTTAAGAATTATAGGCAAAGGTGAAAAACCAAGAGTGGTAGCATGCCCGGAAAGATTAACTGATAGTCTTCGGGCTTATGCTAACAGATACAAAGTTGAGCCAGAACACAAGTTTTTTCCAATCAACAGACAAAGAGCCTGGCAGATACTAAAAGAAGTTTCCCGGAAAGCAGGTCTTACCAAAAGAATCTATCCTCATCTTTTAAGACATTCGGACGCTATTGAAAGATTAAGACAGACAGGGAACCCAAAGGCACTGCAAGACCATTTAGGTCATTCCTCAACTGTAATGATAATGAGATACCTCTCAACTTTAACTAAGGAGGATTCTTTGAGAATTCAGCAGCAAGTAAAATTTGATGATGAAGAATAAAATTTCTATAGAGTAGTATCTGGTACCATTAAGAAATTTTGAATGAATGTTAAAATAGGTTAACAATCTAAGTATACCAGCTAATAAATTTGATTTACTTGCTTTTCCCTCATTAAAAATATTCTATAATTTAATCAACTGTGATAAGAGTAATCTTCCCTTGCCTCAAAATACCCAAATAGCTGTATATTAGGTGGCCGATAGAGTTATCCACAGTATAGGTCTTGACTAACTTTCTTAGATATAAGAAAATACAATAATCTGCTTGGATAACCGATACGACATTCTTGTAAATCAGCCTAAAATAAAAAAAGAAGGTCCCTAGGAATCAACCAAGAATTAAGAGTAAGAAAATTTGGCGATTTTATGTTGGAGCATTCTAATTAGGTTTTACTTATCAAAAATCTTTTGTCAAGTCCTCCCAAATTTTTAAACTAACAATGATAAGAGAATCAAACAACAACTATATATCCTTACAGGAAGCCACGGAATACTGTTCTTACACCCAGGAATATTTAAGTTTGCGGGCTCGTCAGGGAAAATTAAAAGCAGTGAAAATTGGCAGAAACTGGATAACCAAAAAAGAATGGGTTAAAGAATATATTGAAAGAATGAAAGAATACAATAATAATTTAAAAGAAAAAAAACTTGCTGAGCCGCCAGAGAATTTACCAGTTGAAGAAAAACTTTCCGTCAGGATAACATCTCAACAAACAGTGCCCAAAATTAGATTTGGTTTTTCTTTTGCCTTAGTTCTCGCTTTGTTAATAACTGGAATTGCTTTTGGTAAAGAAAGTTTCAAAAGCATATTTAACGATTTAGACCCTTATGTCAAAGAAATCAACCAGGCCGGAGATATCATTGTTGAGAGTACAGCAAAAATCTTATCTGAAACCATTTCTGATATCCCTCATAGTTTTATCAATATTTCTGGAACTATTGATAATACTTTTTCAATCATTGCTGAAAAAGTATTAAAACCTGGTCAAGAATTAGCAGCTATAAGTTCTCCAGATGTTTTAAAATCAACTTTTAATATTTTCAAAGAATATAGCCAGTGGCTAAAACAAACTTTCAAATCTGGATATTTAACTCTTAATTACTTTATTGAAGAGAAACTCGACAATGCATCGAGAACCGTTCTCAGTGGGTTAAAAAGTTTTGCTCAAGGAATAAGAAAAATCCCTCAAGCTATTAGGCTCTTTAAAAAAGAAATTGTAGTAGAAAAACCAGAAGAAGAATTTGCCAAAAAAGAAGAAATATCAAAGCTCCAGAAAGAATTAAAAGCATTAAAAGAAGAAGGTCTACCAGTTAAAGAGATAATAAAAGAAATTGAGGTAAGCAGAATTACCAAAATAGAACCAATAAAGGAAATTACCAAAGAAATCAAGACCTTAGATGAAGAATCTTTAAAAAAAATCCGAACTATTCTCAGCCAACAAGAAACTGAGGTTGGAAAACTGAAATTAGCTGCCAGGCTTAGCTATGTTAATTTTCCGCCCACTCTTTCCCCGAGCGGGGCTACTACCGTCACCACTTTGGGAACAATTACCACTGGCACCTGGCAGGGAACGTCTATTGAAGATGCCTATGTGGTTGATGATTTAACCATTGCCTCAACCAAAGCAGGCAGCTTTTCTTACTCTGGAACTTCCCCTGCCTTAACTGTTACCCAATCAGGAGCAGGGCTTGCTGCCTTAATTGATAATCTCCAGATGAAAACAGGAACTATTGCGACCACAGCAGGAGACCTTACTTTGGATTCTGATTCTGGAACTGTTCAATTGGCAGCCGGTGATTCTCTGGCAGTTCCAGGAACCTTAACCAGCAATTATCTTCCAACTTCAACTACCGACAGTACTTTTGTTTTCAGGCCAGCAGCCACCAACCCTGCTTATCGCTGGCTTTTCGATGGCGGAGCTTCCTATACCGACACCGAGATTATGATGGGCGATAATAATGATATTAAGTATTATGGTTATACTAATAAATTTACTGGCATTTATCTTTCTTTCTCAACTTTTGGAGCAGGTTATAACAATAGCTGGCAATACTCAAAAGGCGCTGGAATTTGGGGCTCTCTTTCTGTAACCGATGGTACAAGTAATTTTACTGCTAATGGCAACATTTATTTTGCTCCTCCTTCTGACTGGGCTACTGATACTGTTAACGGAACCACTGCCTATTTTATAAGGGTTTCTACCTCAACCAATCCCACAACCACTGCTATTTCTTCTTTAAATTATATTTTGCCAGCAGGTTATTCTCTGGCTACTTATTTAGGACCTCAAGATACTACTCCCAAGTTTTATGTCGATTATCGAGGCAATGTCCAGGTAACCACTCTTTTAATTGCTCAGGATTTACAAGTTTCAGGCTATGTCCAAAGTCATCTTATTCCTCTGTCTCCAACTAAAACTTATGACTTAGGTTCTGGCGCTTTATACTGGAGAACTGCCTACATAGACACTGTCACTGCTAATAATTTATCAGGAACAGTTATTACCGGCGCCACTTCAAGCCAAACCTGGACAATCGACTCAGCTAATGCTGGAGCTGACCGGGACATGAGTCTTATCTTCAATAGGGGTTCAGATACTCCCAACGCCATCTTAGGTTGGGATTCAGCTAACCATAAATTTACTCTTAATGCTCCTTTAACTTTATCTTCAGGAATTGGAACTGCTTTCTTAACCTTGCCCGGAGACATTGATATTACTTCAGGAGGTCTAAAAACCGCCTCCACTTTAAGATTAGACAATGCCGGAAACTTACAAAACATCGGCACCTTTACTTCCTTAACCACTCTGGCCGGAACAACTGACCAGGATATGATTTCAGTTACCCAGACCAATAATACCACTGGTGGGACTCAAAGAGGCATAGTTTTAACCATGCAAGGTTCGGGAGTAACGGAAAGGGGAATCTTGGTTTCTTATTCAGGAACTGGTTCAGGAACAACTGCTTTGGAGATTTCTGGAACCTGGGGAACAGGAATTTTAACAAACACCCAAGCTGCCTTACAATTGGACCCTTATGGAGCAGTAGCTGGAAATACAGGAGAAATCAGATTCTTAGAATTGGCAGCTGGGGGCACAAACTATGTTGGCTTTAAAGCCCCTGATGCAATTACCTCCAATGTTATCTGGACTTTACCTTCTTCTGATGGAACAGTAGGCTATGCTCTAACTACAGATGGAGTAGGTGGTTTGAGCTGGGCTCAGGCAGGAGTCAATGATGCAATTTATTTAACCTTAAGCCTGCATGATTCTCTAACTGACGAAAGAGTCCTAACTGATGGAATCAATATCTCTTTAACTGATGGGGGAGCAAACTCTACTTTAACCATTGCTACTATTGGCGATCCTGCCTTCTCAACTTCAGTCACTACTCCTTTATTAACTACTTCTGCTGGTGATTTAACCATTGACCCTGCTGGAAACCTAATTGTTAAAGGTTCAACTTCAGATAATACAACTGCTAGCTTAAATGTCCAAGATTCTGGAGGAAACTCACTTTTATATGTCAGAAACGATAGCAACGTCGGCATCGGGGAGACTAGTCCGAATTATAAGTTAGATGTTTCTGGGGATATTAATTTCACCGGTGCACTTCGAGAAGACGGGAATGAAATTCTTTCAGGAATGATCGCTGCTTTTGCTGGTTCTTGTCCAACAGGCTGGACAGAATATACAGCTGCCAGAGGTAGAACTATTGTAGGCACACCATCAGGAGGTACAAACGAAGGCACTCAAGGAACAGCCTTAACTAATCTAGGTACAAGAACTATTACCGATGTTCCAAGTCACTACCATTCTGTTGACCCACCAAGCACCTCAACAAATACAACAGGAGCGCATACTCACGGTGCTAGAATTTCAAAAGTTGCTGCAGGCGGTTCATTTGCTGATGCATTTAAACATGATGCTTCGTATATATCTGGATTCATAGGCAGTGCAGGTTCACACTCTCATACCGTTGATATCGCTGCCTTTAATTCAGCCTCTACCGGCATTGCTTCTGTTGATGTCACCATGCCTTATATTCAACTTACTTATTGTAAGAAAAATGTTGGATCTGACCTATCAGAATGGATTCCTGCTTCTGAAGATATCTCTCAAGAAACCATTGTTTCTATTGACCCTGATAATCGAGAAAAGATTATTGCCTCAAGAAAAGCATATGATCCGACTGTCATCGGCATCATTGCTACCCAACCTGGTTGGCTTATCGGAGAAGAAAATTCAGACTCTGTTCAAATGGCTTTGGCAGGAAGAGTTCCAACAAGAGTCTCCTTAACGAACGGGGAAATTCAACCTGGTGACCCAATCACCACTTCTCCTATTCAGGGAGTAGGTATGAAAGCGACTAAATCAGGACCAATTGTTGGGAAAGCGATGGAAGCTTTAAATGAAACCTCTTCTTTGAATAATTGCTTAAATCCGGAAACAGGTGTTGAAGAGAAATGTGGAACCATCTTAGTCTTTGTCAATATCTCTTGGTTCAATCCTGAAAATAGTCAATATCAAGGAGATACCATTTTAGCCAAAGCCAGTAATGATTATTACGAATTATTAAGATTTCAAGATGATTTTGATGAAGGAGATTTAGTCAGTTTAGAATATGGTCAAGCTCCAAACGAATATGGCCTAGACAAAATGGAAACCGTCACTTATATTTCAAAAACAAATTACAACTCTAAGACTTTTGTTGGTGTTATTTCTAATGTTATTGGCGGCAAAGGCGATCTTCTAAAAAGAGAAAGAGTCAACAATCAAATAATTTCAGAAACCCGATTAATTTCCTTTGGTAATGCCAAAGTTAAAATCTCTCCTTTATCTGAACCAATTGAACCAGGCGACCCTCTTAATTCATCAGAAACACCAGGTATGGCAAAAAAGATGACCAAAGCTGGTCCAATTATTGGAAGGGCATTAGAGAGCTGGACACCAGATTCTGGCAAGGATAAGATTATATCCTTTGTTGATTTTGGCTGGTATGGTGTATTAGATCAGATAGGATCTTTGCAAGTTGATGGAGACGATTCGCTCGCAAATTCGGAAATCGAGAGTCAGAATTCAGAACTTAGCCTACTAGACAGTTTCATTCAAAAAATAAAGCAAGCCTTAGTTTCCCTCGGGCTTGCGATAGAAAACGGAATTGCCAAAGTTAGAGAGTTGATTGCTGAAAAGATAACTGCCAAAAAATTGTGTCTTGAAGGAGATGATAGCGAAACAATTTGCGTTGGCAAAAATCAATTGGAAGAATTGTTGATGAAAAACCAGATTCAAAATATTAATAATAACAGTGGTTCAAGCGGAGGTAGTGTTGGTTCAATTGATGGTAGTAATAATGATTTAGGTGAAACCGAAGAGACACCGCCAGATTGTGATGCAACTCATCTGAACTTATGTACAACCCAAGCTGAATGTGAAACTGCTGCAGGTTTCTGGTACAAGGAAGGTTGTAATACCGAACCAGGAGCTCCTGCCTGTCAGCCAACAGAGGAGGTTTGTGACGGAATAGATAATGACTGCGATGAATTAATTGATGAAGATTTAGGTCAGACTACATGCGGAGTAGGTGCCTGTGCAGTAACCATAGATAATTGCATAAATGGTCAATCTCAAACTTGTATTACTC
>JABUBP010000307.1_pt1 | contig 13101 bp, 15 predicted proteins | sample 7240331 | NCBI WGS metagenome assembly JABUBP01 (sample SAMN07256347, study PRJNA390944) | subsurface metagenome | isolation source: Methane hydrate marine sediment | place: Pacific Ocean: Eastern North Pacific, ODP site 1244 | collected 2002 | reverse complement strand
ACAAGAAGTCGAAGGCACTTCAGTAGCAGGACTTACACAAGCGCAGAGGGTGCCAGCTACTAGAATAATAAGCAAAAACGAGCTCCATATCTTCACTCTAGCCAGTATGGTCATATAATTCCCTTTGCCCCAACTTTTTACCATATCCCCCCCTGTTTATCTCTTCTCCTCAAGCCACTTTTTAATCTCCTCGGTGCGAGGAATCCTGCCCTCGGATACCTTAACGCCATTAATGACAACGCCAGGGGTTAGGAATACCCCTTTAGTACTGGTAGCCATTATGTCTTTTACTTCTGCCACTTCTACTTCTTGTTCTAATCCAAGCTCTTTCACCACTTTTTGCACATTTTCCATAGTGGCATGACACTTAGCACAACCCGGTCCGCAAACCTCAATTATCACTGTGTACCTCCTTAAGGTTTATTTGCTTTCATATTAACTGAAGATAAACCCAGCTACCCATCCTACTAGTGTTCCCAGCACAATAATGGTTGGAACATAGACCAGAGCCTTTTTTATACCGAACACCTTTGCGATGGCTAGCCAGTTAGGCAGGCTGATGCCCGGCCCGGTAAGTAACAGGGCTAAGGCTGGCCCCTTACCCATGCCTAGATTCATCAAGGTATCAACGAAGGGGGCTTCGGTCATGGTGGCAAAGTAGGTAACGGCTCCAATCAGTGTTGCCAAAAACGATTGCTGTAATCCTTCTCCACCAAGCCAGGTTCTTATCCACTCCTCAGGCAGCAGTGCCCCAATAACGCCAACGATGAAGACCCCTAAAAGAAGCAAGGGGAAAATAATCCTTACAAACCACCAAGACTCTTTGAGCCAGTCCTTGATCTTATCCCTATCAATAGCCTTCCAAACATAGATGACTACTACTACCAGCCCCACTGCCCAGACAACAATCTTTTGCCAATATGGCCCGTGAGTTACTATGTAGTTCGGTGCCAGCAACCATGCCACCAACAACAGAAGTAGAATCACGCTCTTCTTGGTCATCAATTGCCGACCGCTCACTTGTATGGTTGAAATGCGGTTTTTCTCCTCCCGGTAAAAGGCGTAGGCCATAACAGAGCCGACGACAAATGACATCAGTAAGGCACTTACCAGCCTGGCCACAACCATCTGAGTACCCAAGATTGAACCGGTGTAGACTAGAGCCAGGATGTTAGCCGCCGGAGCCACCCAGAGTAGTATGAAGGCAGCACCGATACCGGCGCCACCGTAGTAGATGCCGCTGGACACCGGGATGACAGTACAGGAACAGGCGGCGACGAAAAAACTGCCACCGGCAGCAATGCTGAAGGAGGACAGCTTTCGGGCTGCAGCACCAAGATAGCCAACAATAGCTTCTCGTGAAACAAAGGTTACTATTCCGCCGGCCAAGAGAAAAGCAGGAATGAGACAGGTAAGCACATGTAGAGCAATATAATCTTTAAGAGCAATCAACCCAGCCAATAAGAGATCGCTAAATACTTCCACTGCTTATGACTCCAAAGTAACGAGCTTATCGGCACCCGGGGCCTATCCGTTTGGCATGCTTTAGTCGTTCCTTATCTTTTTCTAGTACCTCACTGCTGATAGAGAAATCCCTTAGCAGCTTGGCCAGAGAAGCAGCATAGCGGTTGGCTGTCTCCCAGTCCACAGAATAGACTATCCATGCTCCATACCGCCGTGCCTTAAGAAAACCGGCACCCTGGAGAATTCCAAGATTGCGTGAAGCCCGGGACTGAGAGATTTCCAGAGCCTGCATAATCTCGCAGACACAACATTCTCTCTCCAGTAGAAGCTTCAGGATCCTAAGCCTCGTCTCATCAGAGAGAGCCTTCATTGCCTTAATCAAGTCCTGCATTGTTTCCCTCCTGAGTTAAACGATAAGTAATATGCGCATATTCGCATATATTTTACAGACTTTCTTTCTTTGTGTCAACAAGACCTATCCTTCCCCAACGGACTTTCAGCCTTTTGGTGCTAATGCTATAATGAGCTTATAAATGGACATTTTAGCCCAGCTTAACCCGGCACAAAGGGAAGCCGTAGAGGCTATCACTGGCCCGGTGCTGATTCTGGCTGGTCCCGGCAGCGGCAAGACCCGAGTAATTACTCAACGCGTTGCCTACCTCATCAAGGTTTGTGGTATAAACCCACGGCACATTATGGCAGTTACCTTCACCAACAAAGCCGCCCGGGAGATGGGGGCAAGGCTGAATCGGCTGGTCAGCGGCCAAGTAAAGGCTTTAACCCTGGGCACCTTTCATGCCATCTGCGCCCGTATCCTGCGCCGGGAGGGCAGGGCTATAGGCGTTGACCCCGGTTTTGTCATCTATGACCAGGAAGACCAGCTAGGTCTCATCAAGCGGGCTATCCAGGGGGTCGGTCTTGACCCCAAACAGTATGCTCCACCAGCTATCCTCTCAGCCATCAGTGCCGCCAAGAGCCGGATGCTGATGCCACAGGACTATATCCAGCGCGGCTCAAGCTATTTTGATGAGATTGTTGGGCGGGTTTATGAAAACTATGAGCAACTGCTTAAGCAGAGTAATGCCCTGGACTTTGATGACCTGCTCTTAAAGGCAGTACAGCTATTCAGCAGCCAGCCTGAAGTTTTGACTAGATACCAGCAAAGATACCTTCACATCTTGGTAGATGAGTTTCAGGATACAAATTTAGTCCAGTACCAGCTGGTAAAGCAATTGTCAGGTAAGTACCGCAATATATGCGTCGTTGGCGACCCAGACCAGTCAATCTACTCATGGCGGTCGGCAGATTTGCGCAACATCCTCAACTTTGAGAAGGACTACCCCGAAGCCAAAGTGGTGCTTCTGGAGCAGAGCTACCGCTCAACGAAAAGGGTTCTAGAGGCGGCCTCTTATATAATCTCGGCCAACAAACAGAGAAAACCCAAGGAGCTATGGACTGATAATAAGCCTGGAGAACCTATTACCGTTGTAGAGACATACACCGAGCAAGAGGAAGCCCAGTTTGTCATCAGTGAGGTCGAGCGTCTGGTAGAGCAGGGCAAGGCTCACTTAGGGGACTGTGCCGTTATGTACCGCACCAATGCTCAGTCAAGGGCCCTTGAGGAAGCTTTTGTCCGCTACGGGACGCCCTATAAACTGGTGGCCGGCACCCGCTTTTATGAGCGCCGCGAGGTGAAAGACATCATTGCCTACCTCAGGCTTATCCAAAACCCCCGTGATAGCATCAGCCTTCACAGGATAATCAACATTCCCCAGAGGGGCATCGGCCAGCGTACCCTGAGTCAGCTAGCCAACTGGTCAAGTTCCCTGGGGCTGCCCCGATACGAGGCATTAAAGCTTATAACTTCGTCCGAAGAGGGCCAGACGCCTTTTAGTCCCCGTATTATCAGGGCACTTAATGGCTTCTTGGGCACGGTAGAGGAATTTATTGCCCGCAGCCAGGAGCTAAAGCTGGTTGACCTGTTTGATTTGGTGCTCAAGAAATCCGGCTACAAGGAATATATATTGAACACGCCAGATGGAGAAGAGCGCTGGCAGAATATCCTTGAGCTTGGTACCGTCGCCGGGCAATATGGTGATTTGCCTCCCGGCGAGGGGCTGGCTGCCTTTCTGGAGGGGGTAACACTGGTATCTGATGTCGATGGCTTTGATGAAACTGTGGATGCGGTAACCCTGATAACCCTGCACCAGGCTAAGGGTCTGGAATTCCCAGTGGTGTTTATTGTCGGCCTGGAGGAAGGCATACTGCCCCACTTTAAGTCTTTTGACGACCCTGAGCAGATGGAGGAGGAAAGGCGCCTTTGTTATGTTGGCGTTACCAGAGCCAAGCACAGGGTGTACCTGGTACGTGCCTTTCGCCGCAGCCTGATGGGCGGCAGCACGGTAAATAGTCCGTCACGCTTCCTAAAAGACATACCCCCTCACCTTGTTACCGGTGCCGACCTGTGGCGAGGAGAGGAAAGCCAGCTAGCCAGCGCCTACTCCTGGGAGAGAGCCCCAACTTTTACTATTGACCTTCCCGAGTTCAAGGCCGGCGACCAAGTCCGTCACAACCAGTTTGGTCAAGGGGTGGTAGTCAGCTGCCAGTCAGTAAAGGATGACAGTGAAGTGGTGGTCGCCTTCCCGGGGGTGGGCGTCAAAAAGCTCCTTCTTAGCTTTGCCCGTCTGGAGAAGGTGGAATAAGCCATGCCGATTAAAATTTTAGACAAAGAGTCAGTATCCAAAATTGCCGCCGGTGAGGTAGTGGAAAGGCCAGCCTCGGTGGTAAAAGAGCTTGTGGAAAATTCCCTTGATGCCGGCTCAAGCCAGATTGCTGTTGAGGTTACTGGTAGCGGGGTAAGCCTAATCCGGGTGACCGATAACGGCTGTGGCATGCCGCCCTCGGAACTTGAGCTTGCCTTTGAGCGGCACGCCACCAGCAAGATAGCTAGCTTTGAAGACCTGGCCACTACTTCCAGCTTGGGCTTTCGTGGCGAGGCGCTGCCCAGCATCACTACCGTAGCCCAGGTTGACATTAGCTCCTGTGCTGTCGGCGAATCAATAGGCGGCTATCTGGCTTTTAAGGATGGCACAGTTATCACCCGTCGAAGCCAGGGGCGGCCTCAGGGAACTACGGTTACTGTGCGCAGCCTCTTCCGAAATCTTCCGGCAAGGTTAAAATTCCTCAAGTCTCAAGCCACAGAAAATAGCCATATCGCCAATGTGGTCAGCCAGTACGCTCTGGCCTTCCCGGAGGTCAAGTTTTCCCTGTCTATTGACGGCCGGGCGAGCCTGAGAACCCCTGGTAGCGGACATCTGATTGACAGTGTCATTGCCATCTACGGGCTAGAGGTAGCCAGAAATATGCTGGAGGTCAGCAGTGACCAAGGATGGCAGGGTAGGGCAGATAGTTCTTTACCACAGGTAACTGGTATGGTTGGTTCGCCAGCGGTAAGCCGTTCCAGCCGTAGCTACCTCAGCTTCTTCGTTAACCGCCGCTGGACAAGCAGCCGGATGCTGGCCTGGGCAGTGGAAGAGGCTTATCACGGTCTCTTAATGAGCGGCAAACACCCGTTGGCTATTATCAATATCTCACTGCCATCGGAAGAAGTAGACATAAACATCCATCCCACCAAAACCGAAGTGAAATTTAGAAATGAGCACACAGTTTTTTCCGCTGTCCAGAGAGCGGTGCGGCAGGCTCTGGTTAAACTAGCGCCAGTACCCAAGATTGAAGAGGTGGCTACCACCCACCATAAGCCATCACAACAACAGCTACTATTTAGACAAGGCAGCCCCAGCCTTAGGTCTCTGCTACCATTGGCTTCACAGACCCCGGCAGCCTCTCTACCCATGCTGCGGGTACTGGGTCAGCTCCTAGGTAGTTACATTATAGCTGAGGGGCCTGATGGGCTTTACCTCATTGACCAGCATGCCGCCCACGAGCGCATTCTCTTTGACCAGATCAGGCAGCAGAAGGCACAGCAAGAGATAGAGGTTCAGGGGCTGCTTGAGCCGGCGACATTTGAGGTTACGCCCAAACAGGACGAGGTTCTGAAAGACCACCAGGAAGACCTGGCTGAGTTTGGCTTCTCCATCGAGTCCTTTGGTGATAGAACCTATTTAGTCCGGGCGGTGCCGGCCTTGCTCTATAAGAAGGACTGGGCAGAAACCTTAAGCGAAGTGCTTGATTCCATACCCAGAGGAGATAAAACCGACCTCACGGAAAAGGTGGCGGCCTCTATGGCCTGCCACAGCGCCGTCAGATTCGGGCAGAGTCTAACCAATGATGAAATGAGAGAACTTGTCCGGCAACTGGAACAGGCAGCCCTGCCCCATACCTGCCCTCATGGTAGACCAGCAATGGTTCATATCACCCGGGAGCAGCTTGAGAAGGAGTTCGGTAGAGTTTAGTACCTCGTGCTTAAGACTATTCCCCCATTTGCCGGGCAGGTTGCTCAATCAATTCCCATCTGACCATGCCGTCTTCTATGAGCTGGCGGATTTTTCTCTCCTGTGGGGTCAACTGGCAGTTTTTACCCGTTTTTATCTCCATAATGATAATCTCCCGGGGGTCGCCGGTGGCCAGCCCGGGAAAGACTATCAGGTCTATAGGGCTGCCAATAAACCGGGCCTCTGTCGGGTCATATCTGAACTCGGGAAGGTATGGAGTTAACTGCTCGACAAATTTGCCACCCAGCACTGCCCTGCTTTGGGTAACGGCTGCTTTACGTATACTTTCTTTCTCTTGCTCCAAAACCTGCTGTTCGGCTTCCAACCACTTCCGGAACCTACTTTCAAACCGCCATTTGATAATGTAGTAAAACAGGAAGATGGTCACGACAGCGGTGACCAGAATAATGGCAATGATTAACCCAGTCTCCATAATAAACCTGCCAGCTATTTATTTCATAGGGTTCTGGCTGCCGCCGGGTTTGACCAGCAGCATGCCAGCGGCACACAGGGGACACCCCCGTGGCTCATAGGTGGGTGTCACTGAGCGAAGGCAGCAAAATAAAGGCACCCCGAATTCATGCTCTTGCTCAGAGCGGTCAACCAGTACGCCTATACCAACAACTTCACCGCCCTGCTCGGCTACCAGAGCCAAGACCTCGCGGATGGATTTGCCGGTGGTGAGAACATCATCAACAATGAGAACCCGCTCACCTGGGCTTATGTCAAAACCCCGCTTGAAAGCTCGCCTATCAGCCCCTTCCTTTTCAGCAAATATGCCCCGCACTCCAAGCTGTCTGGCTACTTCATAGGCCAGAATAATGCCACCAGTAGTCGGCCCGACGACTACCCCAACCTTCTGCTTGGCAAAGTGGGCACTAATTAAACGGCACAGCTTCTCAGTATACTCGGGAAACTGAAGAACACGAAACTTCTCCCAATAGATAGGGGAATGCAGACCGGAGGTGAGCAGGAAATGTCCCTCAAGTATTGCCCCGGATTTCCTAAAGATTCCCTCTGCGTTACTGCCTATTAGCTCACCCCCTTGCCATTTATCAGTCAGGTTCCCAAGCCAATAGCACTGCCGTTATGGCAGCGAATAGTTGGGTGCCAACCCCCAAGTAGCCGCCGGCCAGATTGATAGCCAGGCTTTGCCAACAATGTCCTGACGAAGCACCATCCAGCCACCGTGAGAATCATTGCTGTTATTTCGGTTATCACCAAGAACAAAGTATTCATCCGGTGGGATTGTCTCGCTCAGGAAAGAATATGTCGCCGGGATATCAATATACTCAGCCTCATCCAGGATTAAAACATTACCGTCCTCTTGATGGATATAGACCTTCCCTTCTTTTATCTCGATTACTTCACCGGGTAGACCAATGATACGCTTTATGTAGTCATCTTCTGAGGCAAAGTTTTCCGGCGGGTTGAAGACTACTATATCGCCCCTTTCAGGTTCATGAAAAAGGTAAGCCACCTTACTAATCAATACCCTCTGCCCATGTTGAAGGTTTGGCTCCATAGATGAGCCTACTACCACAGAAGGCTGGACTGTAGCCTGAATAAGAAGAAAAATAGCTACCGCCAGCAGCAGTGTACCTAAGACTTCACGGAGAAAAGTTCTCAACTGATAGTTGTCCCTTCCCAGATTTAATTCCATTATACCCTATCTGCCTCACCCCTTCCAGTAGCACTTCTGGGCTAGGCGAGTGGCATTTCTGTAGCATATATCTATGACATAATGTATAATTGAACTAACCAAAATAAGACCTATTCGTTTTATACTATAGAAACTTTACAAAACAAAACTCTAAGGAGGCTAAAAATGAAAAGGAATCTATTGCTTGCTATCGGTATAGCACTTGCCATGATCGCTGTCGGTGCAGTTGGCTGTGAAGGTTACTTTGGTGCAGGAGATGATGAAATCGCTAGAAATATCTCGAGTCAGCAGAACATTGGAATCTGGGTAACTGGTGTGGGTAAGGTTAACGTTGTCCCCGATATCGCCATGCTCAGCCTGGGTATTGAAGCTCAAGCAACTAGTGTGGCTGAAGCTCAACAGGAAGCAGCTGAAGCCATGGATGCGGTGATGAATGTTATTGACGGCTATGGCGTTGATGAGAAGGATATCCAGACCCAGTTCTTCAGCATCCAGCCAGTACGGAGGTGGGATAACGGGGATAACGGCAAGGAGATACTCATTGGCTACCGCGTGACCAATATTGTTACCGTTAAAGTCAGAAATATAGACGATGCCGGAAGTATCATTGATGCCGCCGTTGCCGCCGGTGGTGACAATGCCAGAGTAAATAGCATCAGTTTCACCGTCGATGAACCGGAAGCCTATTATGGGGAAGCCCGGGAAGAGGCTATGGCTGATGCCGAAGTCAAGGCGAAACAGCTAGCCGACCTGGGCGGGGTGAAGCTGGGCAAGCCGATCTACATCAGTGAATATGGCGGCTATATTTCTCCTCCTATTATTTATCGTGACTTTGAGGTGTCTGAGACGCTTCCTGCCCCGACAACAGCCATTAGCCCGGGTGAGACAGAAATTCAGTTAACAATCCAGGTGGTGTATAGTATTAGTTAGCAGCTTGATAAAATTGGTGGCTTAAAGTCTAATCAGGAGGGCTGGGCTTAGAACCTAGCTCTCCTGAAGTTTTTGGCTGGATAACTTGTTTGCCCGCAAATTTGCACTTTCAAAAACAGAGGTGCTAGAATTATGGTATGGATTACATGGAGCAGGCGCTCTCTCTGGCTAAACTAGCCCTGGGACAGGTAAGCCCTAATCCAGCGGTAGGGGCAGTGGTAGTCAAGGATAATGTGGTAGTGGGACAGGGCTATACCCAACCACCCGGCTCCAGTCATGCTGAGGTAGTAGCCCTAGAGCAAGCTGGTAAAGAAGCCAGAGGCAGCACCATGTATGTTACCTTGGAGCCGTGCTGCCACTACGGCCGGACCCCGCCATGTAGCCGAGCAATAGTTGCCGCCGGCATCAGTGAGGTTCACATGGCCATGCTGGACCCAAACCCTCTGGTCTCAGGGCGAGCCAAGGAAGAGCTTGCCACAGCCGGCATTAAGACTTTTGTTGGTGAGCATGGACAGGAAGCCAGGGATATCAATGAAGCCTATGTCAAATTTATCACTACCGGTATGCCCTTCCTTACCGTAAAATATGCTATGAGCCTGGATGGAAAGATAGCCACCCATAGTGGTGATTCTAAATGGATCAGCAGCGATGAAGCCAGGCACTATGCCCATAACCTGCGTTATACTAGTGACGCTATTATGGCTGGGGCCAATACTGTCCTGGCTGATAACCCACGCCTTACTGCCAGGTGCTGCGGTGGCCGGGGAGGAACAGCAAAAAAGCAGCCCATCAGGGTAATTGTGGACGGTAAAGGGCGTACGCCACCTACTGCTCAGATATTTAATGAGCCCGGTGAAGCGCTACTGGCTTTGGGCCGGCCGATTAGGCCCGGTGAGGTGGCAGCTTTTGCTCAGCTTGGTGCCGAACTATTAGAATTACCCTCAACAAAAGGCCGTATTGATTTAGAAAAGCTTCTTAAAGTGTTGGCTGAGCGGGAAATTACCAGCGTTCTGGTGGAGGGTGGTGGCATACTTCTCGGTTCTTTGTTTGACCGTGGGCTAGTTGATAAGGTGATAACCTTTATCGCCCCCATTATCATTGGCGGGGAGGAGGCAAAAACAGCCGTTGCTGGCAAAGGCATTGATAAAGTGGTAGACTCATTTAGGTTAGAGCGTGTTACTGTGGAAAGGTTTGGGCAAGATATAATGGTCAGCGGCTATGTCAGGGGCAATTAATGTTTTCCGGAATTATAGAGGAGACGGGCACAGTTACCTCGGCACCAGCCAAAAGACTGGTCATTGCCGCCAGCAGGGTCCTCCAGGGAATGGAGCTAGGGGGCAGCGTTAATGTTAATGGGGCCTGCCTGACGGTAACTGAATTTGATGCTGGCTCGTTTTCTGTTGACATAATGCTAGAGACACTGAAGTGGACTAACCTTGGTCTGCTTGGCGCCGGGGACAAGGTTAATCTGGAAAGACCGCTAACTCTCAATAAGCCTTTAGGTGGACACTTGGTGCAGGGGCACATAGATGCTACCAGCAGGGTAGCCTCTATTGTGCCGGAAGATGGGGCAACTGTCATTAGAATTGAAGCTCCGCCTGAAATGATGCGCTACGTGGTGGCCAAGGGCTTTATAGCTATTGACGGTATTAGTCTAACTGTAGTAGCCAGAGATACCAGCTCATTTGAAGTTTCTATAGTTGATTACACCCTGAAGAACACCAACCTGGGCAATAGGAAGGTGGGCGACCTGGCCAACCTTGAGGTTGATATGATTGCTAAATATGTGGAGCAATTTGATAAGAGCCGTAATCCAGGTATAACCTTTGATTTCTTGAAGGAGCATGGCTTCATAGCCAGTTAATTTATGAACCAGCTCTTGAAGAGGGAACAGCATGGGATTATCAAGTATTGATGAGGCTATTAAGGATATAAAGTCGGGCAAGTTTGTCATCGTAGTTGATGATGAGGCCAGAGAAAACGAGGGCGACCTGGTTTTAGCCGCCGAAAAGGTAACTCCCGAGGCTGTTAACTTTATGGCTCAGCATGCTAGGGGGCTCATTTGCCTGCCGATAACAGGTGAACGACTGGACGAATTAGAGATTCCCCTGATGGTTAACAATAATACCTCAGAATTTTGTACCGCCTTTACCGTGTCCATAGAAGCCAAGCACAGGGTAACCACCGGCATTTCGGTGCAGGATAGGGCAGAGACAATAAAAGCGGTCGTTGACCCGGCAACCAAACCTGAGGATATAGCCCGACCGGGGCATGTCTTCCCACTGCGGGCTAGAGATGGTGGTGTGCTGGTGAGGGCCGGGCACACTGAGGCTATCATTGATTTAGCCAGGCTGGCTGGTCTTTATCCGGCCGGGGTCATTTGCGAAATCATGAGTGAAGATGGTTCTATGGCCCGATTACCCCAACTGGAGGTAATGTCACAGAAGCATGGCATCAAGATTATCACTATAGCCGACCTTATCGCCTATCGCCGCCGCTATGAAAAACTGGTGCACCGGGTAGCTGAGGCCAAGCTGCCGACAAGATATGGCGAGTTTATTGCCATTGCCTATAAAAGTGACATAGATGCTGATGAACACCTGGCCCTGGTGCTGGGAGATATAGCCACCAGGAAGCCGGTGTTAGCCCGGGTTCACAGCGAATGCCTCACCGGCGATGTCTTTGGCAGTCTTCGCTGTGATTGCGGTGAGCAGGTCATGTTTGCCCTGGAAAGAATTGCCCAGGAGGGGCGAGGTGTTTTACTCTATATGAGGCAGGAAGGGAGAGGTATCGGTTTCCATAACAAGATTTGTGCCTACGCCCTTCAGGATGAGGGCTTGGATACCGTAGAGGCTAACCTTTCTTTAGGTTTCGAACCAGATCTGCGTGACTATGGTATTGGCGCCCAGATACTGGTTGACCTGGGTCTAAACAAGGTTCGACTGCTTACCAACAACCCCAAAAAGGTGATTGGCCTGGAAGGCTATGGTCTTAAAGTAGTGGAGACAGTGCCCATTATTGTACCACCCAACCCGTATAACCGCCGTTACCTAGAGACAAAACAGAAAAAACTGGGCCACTTTCTCAAAATAACAGAAACAACTGACAGTTAGGCCCTATCCTTCAAAAAGTCTTCTCTTCCTCCCTTGAAGGGTAGTGCATAAATTAAGGGAACTTACACTAAGGAGGCGCAAATGAATAAGTCTTATGAGGGTATGCTGCTGGGCAAGGGGCTGAAGTTTGGGCTGGTTATTTCCCGTTTCAACGAGTTTATCACTAAGAAACTGCTTGAAGGGGCACAGGATGCCCTGCTTCGCCACGGTGTTAATGACGAGGATGTGGATATTGCCTGGACACCGGGCTCATTTGAAATTCCACTGATAGCTCTGAAGCTGGCTCAGACTAAGCGGTATGACGCTATTATCTGCCTCGGTGCTGTAATACGCGGTGGCACCCCTCATTTTGAGTATGTTGCTACCGAACTAAACAAGGGTATCGCCAGAGTGTCCCTAGAGACTGGGCTGCCAGTTACCCACGGCGTAATCACTGCTGACACTCTGGAGCAGGCCGTTGAGCGGGCAGGAACCAAAATGGGCAACAAGGGCTTTGATGCTGCCGTCAATGCCATTGAAATGGCTAACCTTTTGAAGAGCTTGGAATAGCGGCGACACTTTAGTCAGTAACTTTGCAGACTCTATCGCCTCTTCTTACCCGGTCGTTGACCTTGATGCCGACAGAATCACCTGCTTTGGCCTCGGTGACATCAACGTTGTTAATCTGCATTGAGTCAACAGTAAGCTCCAGGTCGGTTGTGTGACCGGAAATATGGATCTTGTCACCAAGCTTTAGCTCTGCCGTCAATTCAATGCCGGCAACAACAGGTCGGGCAAAAAAGTCTGATACTTTGCCGATTTCTACTTCCGGCATCCGGCTGCCTCCTTCTCACCTGATTTTTGACTAGTATACGCCATAGTTTCAACCAAATCAACAATTTTAGCAAGGAATTTGGCTACCACGGAAGAATTAAAGAAAGGTGAAGCCTCACCTTTCTTGCCCTTATTTAATCTTTGACATACTTCTCTTTCTCCCATATAATAAGTCTAATTTAGCTATCAGAGAGGGTGACCTTGGCCAAAAACAGACCTGGCGTCAAGGGACAGGAACAGATATTCAATATTGAAAATGTCAAACAGCGTCTGGATATGTTAGACCAACGCTTGGATAATATTGACTCGATGGTTTCCGCCGTTATTGAACGGGTCATGAACCAGCCCGTCTCTATTGGTATAACCTGCCCCCACTGTGGTAAGAATATAGAGATTGCCCTTATAGGTAACAGGAAACCGCGGGTATAGCTTTGGATTTGATGCGCCCCTGGAGAAATCAAGAAGCTTTTTAACACGGTAACATGTTTTGCAGGTGGATAGTAATAGAGGACAAGCATGGAAATAGTAGCCGTAATCAATAGAACCAAATATGATATCTTCCGCTGGAGGTATCAACTTAGCATACCCTGGAAGCTAGTCCTGGCACTGGGTATAGCCGGCCTCACTGGTCTTCTGGCTCAGGTCAGGCTTCCAATTCTATATCCCC
>JABUBP010000306.1_pt1 | contig 13108 bp, 18 predicted proteins | sample 7240331 | NCBI WGS metagenome assembly JABUBP01 (sample SAMN07256347, study PRJNA390944) | subsurface metagenome | isolation source: Methane hydrate marine sediment | place: Pacific Ocean: Eastern North Pacific, ODP site 1244 | collected 2002 | reverse complement strand
AAATGCCAAAAATAAGCTCCCGACAAAGCTGGCACTCCACTCATAGGTATTAGCAATCTCATCACCAATGAATGATACCCATATCCCGGCGCCAATAACCGCTGCCGCTGCCAGTGCAAATTTGCAGTATAACGCTTTCGTAGAATCCTTCCCGTATTGTGGGGCGGCATTATTTAGCGGTGGTAGAGAGTGATTGCGCTCAAAGCGGAACATCCTCCACATTGCTACTAAATACAATATGAGGATGATAATACTGGGGATGCCCACCCACCCCAAGGCTAATCCAGAAAGCCTTTCCCCGGCAAAAATACTGCCGCCGGCAATGGCAATGAGCAATATCCCCATTCCGGCTGATGCTATATGTCGTAACTTTACTTCACTTAAAAGTGGGGTACGGCGATGCAACATATCTAGCAAAGCTAGAATAGTCAGGTTGAACATGCAACTCCCGAGCAGAGTGCCCAGTGCCAGGTTAGGAAGCCCAACTAAGGCCGCCGAGCTCACCCCGGTAATTAACTCGGGTGCAGAAGTAATAGCCGCCAGGAGCACCAGACCTATCCATATTCCCCCTAGCCCTGTCTTCTCAGCAATAACATCCCCATATCGGGCTAGCTTTGTTCCAGCGAATAGGATGATGACAAGGCAAGCAAGAAACTTTAACCAAACCAAAGTTTGAGCTAACAATGTACTCAAAGGATACTATATCAAGAGCAAGCTCGTAAAGCGTATGTACTCGTTAATATGATTAGTGACACATCCTCTTTCTTCGATGATATTTTTGCTGTTCTGAAAACACGGATGGGGTAAGGTAGCCCAATGCCTGGGGTTATAGCGTCTCTTCCAGCGGTAAAAGGTCTGGGGACTGATGCCAAAGTGGCGGCAGGTGAGACGAGCATTATGCTTTATAAAACGGCTTTTCTATTATGTATGGTTGAATATACTTTTAGTAAATAGATGCACGGCTAGTTAGTGGTAACCTGTCTGATGGGTGCGTGCTTAAAAAGCAAGGCTCGGGGTAGCCTTTAATCCCAGGCGTCCCAAACTAGGGGAAATAGTTAGTATAGCAATAACTAAAGGCCTTTTCTGTATATTACCAATTATTTAAGAGGTATTGGATAGCTATGTTTTTGGTCCTACTGTTGTTCCTGGCCAGATTTTGCTGCCTGGTTCCAGTTTACAATCACTGGCTACTGTTACATTATCACCCAAAATTGAGTCCTCAATAGTGCTATCGGCATTGAGGCAGCAATTATCAGCCACGATAGAGCCTATTAAGTTGACATGCTGTCCTATCTGAGCATTTCGCCAAACAATGGCTCCCTCAACAACAGCCTCTGACAGAATTTGGCAACCAGAGCCAATTACCACTGGCCCGGTTAGCCTGACCTTGCGCCCGATAGTGCAGTTACTGCCTATCATTACTGGTCCCTTTATTTGAGCTGTAGGGTGGATATAGCTTTGCTCTCCAATCACCACCTCCTCAGGTAAGGCAGGAATATACTGGTTACTTTCGCCACTGAGCAGGTCTCGGTGTAACTGGAGGTATTTTTCTGGGGTGCCCGTATCCATCCAGTAGGCAGAAGAAGGATAGGCGTAAACTGGCTTACCCTGCTCTAGAAGTAATGGAAACACCCCTCTCTCAATGCTAACCTTAGTTTGGGGCGGTATTTGAGCCAAGATTTCGGGTTCTAGAGTATAAGTGCCAGCATTTATCGTATTGGTAGTTACCTGACTCCGGTTAGGCTTTTCTAGAAATCGGGTAATCCTACCCTTGGCATCGGTTTCTATTAAGCCGTAGCTGGTAGGGTCGTCCACAGGGGTAAGGGCAATAGTTGCTTTTGCCTTTCTTTCTTGGTGAAAGTCTATCATAGCTGTAATGTCTAGGTCGGTGAAAATGTCGCCATTCAGCATTAGGAAGGTCTCATCTAGATACTTTTCAGCATTTTTCACTGCCCCAGCAGTTCCCAGAGAAGTATCTTCTACTACATAGTTGAGTTTGACCCCCAACTGGCTACCATCGCCAAGATAATCTTCAATAGGCTGTGCAAGGTAACCTTGAGCCAGGATTATATCCTTTATCTGGTGTTTACTGAGATAACGGATGACATGTTCTATAAATGGTATGTTGAGCACCGGAACCATAGCCTTTGGTATATTGCAGGTAAGGGGAAGTAATCTGGTTGCTTGTCCTCCTACCAGGATAACTGCTTTCATTACTACTCCTTTAGCCTGCTTATGTTAGCACGACTTATATTTTACCACAATAGCTCCTTGACAAATTATAGATTAATATGCTATTCTAATAATAAACATATGTTCATATTACTCCTTTTGTGGACATAAGTTCGTAGCTAAAGGTGAGGGTGAAAACATTATGGGTAGGATACCGAAGTGGCGCCGTGTCGCCTTCATACCGGAGATAACCTACTTCAAGCCGGTAGGAGTATCTCTTCGTGCTCTTGATAAGGTGCGCCTCTCTGTAGAGGAGGCTGAGGCTATACGCCTCAAGGACTTGGAGGGACTGGGGCAGGAAGAATGCGCCCAGAGGATGAGCATTTCACGACCTACCTTTCACCGGGTGCTGGAGTCAGCCCGAAGTAAGCTGGCTGATGCTCTGCTTAACGGGAAGGCAATACGGATTGAAGGCGGCAATTTTGAGATGGCTATGCGCCGTTTTCGCTGTACTAATGGTCATGAGTGGGATGTTCCCTTTGAGGTTATGGTAACTGAGCCTCCCCGCTTTTGCCCCACGTGTAACACATTGAACATCCTGCCCACTCAGCCTTTTGGATTTGGCTGGGGCCGAAGGGGTTGGCCAAGGCACCGAGGGAGGGGCACGATTAGTAGAGGAGGTCAGCCTACATCCGGTCAGGAATAGGCATTCGGAATGGAAATGAAGATTCTTAATGATTTACTCAATGCACTAAGACAAGGGGAGATAGTGAAGGATATACGCCAGGGACCTTTTCAGACGGCGGTGCTCACGTATAACTGTGGGCTGGCATCAACACTCTATGACTACAGTTATCACCACGGCGATGCCCCAGTGAAGGAGGCGGGAAGGCTAATAGGGAAGGAAGCTTTGGAAATAGCTCAGATGGTCTACTCACCCGGTCTCTTTGAGGCAGCAATCGGTATGGCAGCTATTAACTCACTTCTTGAGGTTGACGAGGGGCATTGCCTTAGTCTTAACGCCGGTGACTTTATTGCTGAAAAGGGTAGGAATAAGAAAATAGCTCTAATAGGGCATTTCCCCTTTATCCCCGAACTTCGCCGAGTGGCAAAGGAGCTGTGGGTTATCGAGCAACATCCACAAGAGGAGGACTTTGCTGAAGGTAAGGCGGAAAGCCTTATCCCTCAAGCCGATGTTGTCGGTATTACCGGCACTGCCTTCACTAACCATACTATAGAACATCTGCTTGGCCTTTGTCGTCCTGAGGCCTATGTTATCATCCTCGGACCCACTGCTCCGTTATCACCTGTCCTCTTTAATTACGGGGTTGATGCCATCTCGGGCACAAAGGTAGTTAATTCAGAAGCAGTGCTTCGTTGTGTTAGCCAGGGGGCAACCTTCCGTCAGATTGAGGGCATTCGGCTGCTGACCATGAAGCGGAGCCAACATTAAGGTGAGACAATAAAATAAATAATAGAAAAGGAGGTGATACATTATGCCTAATGGATTTGGAAGAGGTTATGGTGGTAGAGGCGGCATGGGATTTGGATTTCGGGGGAGCTCTCCCCCCTGGCCTTATGTTGGTCTGGGAAGAGGGGGATTGCCGAGGTGTGGGTACTTCCTCAGTGGAGCAGCGGGTTTACCTGGGACATGGCCAACGCCCCAAGCTCAAGCCTATTGGCAAGCAATGCAGGCAGGACAAGCACCTTATCCCCCTTATGGAACGCCAACTACTGCTCCTGGAACAACACCCTTCGCCCCGCAGATGACCCCGGAGCAGGAGCTTGATTTTCTGAAGAACCAAGCCGAGGCGATAAAGGGGCAACTGGAGCAGATTGAGGCCAGGACGCGGGACCTAGAGAGTGAAAAGTAAAGACAATCTAATAAAGGAGGCGAGTTATGCCAGGATTTAATGGTACGGGCCCTAGAGGAATGGGTCCAATGACAGGGGGTGGTAGAGGATTCTGCAGCCCTTGGGGAATAGGAGCAGCTTTTGCTGGCTATGGGACTCCTCCAAGAGTGGGATACGGTTATCCACGTTATGGTTGGGCAGGACAAGCACCTTATCCCCCTTATGGAACGCCAATTACTGCTCCTGGAACAACACCCTTCGCCCCGCAGATGACCCCGGAGCAGGAGCTTGATTTTCTGAAGAACCAGGCTCAAGCCATGAGGGGGCAACTGGAGCAAATAGAGGCCAGAGTGCGTGACCTGGAGACAAAAGAGAAATAGACTAAAGCTAGCTTAATGGAGGAGGTAAATTATGAAAGTTGCTATTTCGGCTACGGGTCCAAGTCTGGATGCTGAAGTAGACCCTCGTTTCGGTCGGTGTCCTTATTTCATCATTGTTGACCCGGACACAATGCAATTTGAGGCGTTGGAGAACTCCAGCGCTACGCAGGCTGGTGGAGCAGGGATTTCCACCGGTCAGATGATTGCCAGTAAAGGGGTGCAAGTGGTTCTCACCGGTAACTGTGGTCCCAATGCCTATCAGGTATTATCAGCCGCTGGTATCCAGGTAATCACCGGGGTTAGTGGGAAAATACGGGATGCCATTCAAGCCTATAAATCAGGTCAATTTCAAGCTACTTCCCAGTCTAATGTGGCTGCCCACTCCGGTATGGGTGGCGGAGTGGGGATGGGACGAGGTATGGGTATGGGTAGAGGAATGGGAATGGGGGCTGGAATAATGCCTGTGGCTGGCCCAGCACCTCAGCCGGCAAGCCCAGAACAGGAGATAGAAGCACTCAAAGCTCAATCGCAGATGCTGGCACAACAGCTATCTGAAATCCAGCGCCGTATTGAAGAGTTGGGAAAGAAAGAGGGGGGATAAAGGTCATGCCAATATATGAATACCAGTGTACCCAGTGTGGGGAGAAGTTTGAGGTGCGTCAATCCATGGGAGAGGATGGCTCTAGGTTGAGCTGTCCTAAGTGCAGCGCCCAAAATCCGAGGCGGCTTTTTTCCTCATTCTTCAGTGCAGGTTCAAGCTCAAGCGAGCTCTCGGAAACAAGTTACCCCACCTGTAGTACAGGTACTTGCCAGCTCCCGCCAATGTAGTAAAGGCAGTCAATTCTTTATCGGAGGTGTTATCTTGCCTAGAAAAGATGGAACAGGCCCTCCCGGAGGGGGCGGTCCAGGGACAGGAAGAGGCATCGGTCAAGGAGGAGGGAGTAGAGGTAGAATGGGAGGAGCGCGTCCCGGAGCCGGGCCCAGTGGGAATTGTATCTGTCCCAATTGTGGAGCAAAGCTTCCTCATCAGGTAGGGGTCCCTTGCTATAACCTAAGCTGCCCCAATTGTGGAGCAAAGATGGTAAGAGGATGAGGTGATAATATCCGTTGCCAGTGGCAAGGGTGGCACCGGGAAAACCTTGGTGGCTACCAGCCTGGCTCTCTCGTTACAAAATAGAAAGCCGGTGCAGTTTCTTGACTGCGATGTAGAGGAGCCGGATGCTCATATTTTCCTGAAGCCATCGTTAAACCATAAGCAGGCGGTCTCTATCCCTATTCCCCAGGTGGATGAGGGAAAGTGCACCTATTGTGGTAAATGCGCTGAGGTTTGTGCTTACAACGCCATCGCCGTGATAGGAGAAAAGGTGCTCATCTTTCCTGAGCTTTGCCATGGCTGTGGAGCTTGCAGCTATCTCTGTCCTGAAGATGCCCTCTCCGAGGTAAACAGGGAAGTAGGAGTTCTTGAGGCGGGACAGTCAAAAGGGATTGAGTTTATTCATGGCAAGCTTACTGTCGGTGAGGCTATGGCTCATCCTGTAATCAGGGAGGTAAAGAGGCATGTTAGTCGGGAAAGGCTTGCCATTATTGATGTTTCCCCAGGAACCTCCTGTCCCGTAGTTGAAGCAGTAAGGGGTAGCGATTTTTGCTTACTGGTAACTGAGCCCACCCCCTTTGGTCTCAATGACCTGATTCTGGCAGTAGATATGCTGAACAAGCTGGATATCCCCTGCGGTGTAGTTATTAACCGTGATGGTACTGAAGATAGTAAGGTTGAGGAGTATTGCTACAGGGAAGGTATCCCTGTTCTGTTGCGGATTCCACTGAATATTGAGATTGCCCAGCTATACTCCAAAGGGATTACCTTGGTGGAAGGGATGCCACAATGGCGGGAAGCATTCATCAAACTTTATGATGATATCGAACAGATAGTATCCACATAACCCAAAAATAAGGGAATAGATGAAAGAGATTGTAGTCATTAGCGGCAAGGGAGGCACTGGTAAAACCAGTATAGTAGCTTCTTTGGCTGCCCTGGCTGAGAATAAAGTTATGGTTGACTGCGATGTTGATGCTGCTGACCTCTACTTGCTTCTCCAGCCGGTTACTCAGGAAGAAGGGGAATTCTGGAGTGGACAGAAGGCAGTTATAGACGAAGATAAGTGTACCCAGTGTCGGCTTTGCCAGGAAGTGTGCCGCTTTGAGTCAATTAAGGATTTCAAGGTTGACCCTATCTCTTGTGAGGGCTGCGGTTTCTGCTATAATGTATGCCCTGAAGAGGCTATCACTATGCAGGAGAACCTCTCGGGGCATTGGTTTATCTCTGAAACGCACTATGGCCCCTTGGTCCACGCCAGGTTAGGAGTTGCTCAAGAGAACTCAGGGAAACTGGTGGCAGTGGTCAGGCAGAAGGCTAAGCTAATCGCTGAAAGGCAAGGGTTTGATTATATTATCAGTGATGGGCCACCAGGTATTGGCTGCCCGGTCATCTCTTCTTTGACTGGGGTAGACCTGGCAGTCATTGTTACTGAGCCAACCCTATCCGGAATGCATGACCTGGATAGAGTTGTTGGGGTTTGCCATCATTTCGCTGTTCCTGTTATAGTTTGTATCAACAAGTATGACCTCAATGAGGATAACACCCGCCAGATTGAAAGCTATTGCCTTAACCAGGGAATGGGGATTGCCTCTAAAATTCCCTTTGATAATGTGGTCACCGAGGCGCTGGTTCAAGGATTACCTGTGGTGGAATATTCCCAGAATAGGGTTGCTCGCGAGATAGAGGGGCTGTGGCAGGTTGTTTCTGAACATCTAACCTGAGAAAAAGAGGTAGTAATGCCAATTTATGATTACAAGTGTCAAGAATGTGGCAGAACTGAGCGCTGCGAAACACCGCCCTGCTCCACAGATGACCGATGCTGGAGAACTTAAGGAGGGCGCTATGCAAGACCTAATCAAGGAATTTATAGCCCAAAAGAGGTTTGCCATAGTTGGAGCCACTGACGACACTAAGAAGTATGGCAATGAGATATTTAAGAACTTGAAAAGCCGCGGCTACGAAGTCTATCCGATAAATCCCAGACTTAAAGAGCTTGAGGGGACTAAGTGTTACCCTAGTCTCACCAACATTCCAGTTAAGGTGGATGTAGTAGATTTTGTAGTGCCACCGCAAGTAACTGAGGTGATTCTTAAAGAATGTAAAAGGTTAGGGCTTGACCGCATGTGGCTCCAGCCGGGGTCAGAAAACGAAGCAGCTATAGCCTTCTGCCATGAAAATAATCTGAAGGTGGTACATGACGTCTGTGTGATGTTAAGTTAAGGTGGTTAATATGGAGCCAATTAACCTTGAGCCAAGGTTTTCAACTAACGAGAAACTGGAAGGAGAAGACTAAATGAAAATTGCAGCTATATCAGATGATGAAAATACTATCAGTCAACACTTCGGGAGGGCAGCATTCTATGTAGTGGTTACGGTGGAGGCTGGCAAAATCGCGAGTAAAGAAACACGAGCCAAGACCGGACATCATACCTTCGCTGCTCATCGACCTCCCGATTTAGCCGCTGGCGAAAGGCATGGCTATGATGCTGGCTCGCAAGTAAGGCATGAGAGTATGGCTGAGACTATCTCTGACTGTCAGGTTCTCCTCGCTGGAGGTATGGGGTGGGGAGCCTACGAAAGCATGCAAAGCTATAATATTAAGCCCATTGTCACTGATGTAAAAAGTATTGATGAAGCTGTGCAACTATATCTAGATGGTAAACTAACCAATCTAATGGAACGGTTGCACTAGAAAGGAGTAATTGCTAATGATTTCAGAAGAGCAGATAAGGGAGAGCCTGAAAGAAGTGCTGGTTCCCGGTATTAAGCGCGACTTGGCGATGCTGAATATGGTTCGTCAGGTCGTGGTATCTGACCAAAGAGTTAATATCACCCTGGCTTCGACGGCTCTAAGCGAGGATGTCCAGAACTGGGTTAGAACCAAGGCAAAAGCGGTCGTGGAGAAACTGGCTGGTGTAGACGAAGTAGACATAGAATTTATTGAGATTAAGCCTGCAGAACTAAACCAGATTGACCATGTTATTGCGGTGATGAGTGGTAAAGGTGGGGTAGGTAAATCACTGGTAGCCAGTCTTATGGCGGTTGCTCTCAAGCGCCAGGGTTATGAGGTAGGTGTTCTGGATGCTGATATAACCGGTTCCAGTATCCCCAAAATGTTTGGTCTTACTACTCGACCTGGTGGCAGTAATAGTGGAATTCTACCGGTGCTCTCAAGGTCAGGAATGGAGATTATGTCTATGAATCTTCTTTTGCCTCAGGAGGATGCTGCTGTTATCTGGCGTGGCCCTCTCATCTCCAAGGCTATTACCCAGTTCTGGGAGGATGTGGTCTGGGGCAAACTGGATTACCTGATTGTAGACCTGCCTCCAGGCACAGCCGATGCTTCTCTTACCGTGATGCAAACACTCCCTATATCTGGGGTAATTGTTGTTTCCACCCCCCAGGATTTAACGACTATGATAGTTAAAAAAGCAGTAAATATGGCTCAGAAAATGGATAAACCTGTCCTTGGTGTCGTTGAGAATATGAGCTATTTATATGTGCCTGAAATAGATAAGCGAATTGAACTCTTCGGCAAGAGCCGGGGGGAAGAGATGGCACAGGCAGTTAAAGCTCCTCTTCTGGGGCAGTTACCTATCGACCCAGAGCTAGCTAAGCTTTGTGATGAAGGAACTATAGAACGCTATAACTCTGATGCTTTTACCGCTATGGCTCGAACCCTTATCCAAACATTGCCTCAGGCTATATCAGCTAAAGTAAACTAAAGAGATATCCAATTAAAAAGAGCTCTGAAAGCTAGGAACGCCAGGATAAAGACAGAAAGGAGAAAGATGAAAAATGCCTCCTATAGTTTCAATTGTAGGTAAATCAAAATCGGGAAAGACGACCCTTATGGAAGAAGTGATTCGGGAGCTGAAATCGAGAGGCTACCGAGTAGGCACCATCAAGCATACTCCTCAAGGTATGGCCTTTGATGTGCCAGATAAGGATAGCTGGCGCCACATTCAGGCTGGGAGCGAAGTTACGGTCATCAACTCACCAGATAAGGTTGTGCTAATCAAGCCTGTCACGCAAGCTCTCACCCTTGATGAGATAGCTCATCTTATCGGTGAAGACTGTGATATTATCCTTACCGAAGGTTTCAAGCAGGGCAACGCCCCTAAAATAGAAGTCCATCGTAAGGAGGTCGGTCCACCCCTTAGCGCTGTCAAGAAGCTTATTGCTATAGCCACTGATGAGCCCCTTAAAACTAAAGTTAGGCAGTTCTCCCTACAAGATATTAAGGGTCTAGCTGACCTTCTGGAGAAGGGCTTCATAAAACCTCAGAGGGAGCGAACCTCTCTCTATATAAACAATGTCCCCGTACCCTTGGCTACCTTTCCCAAGGAAATTATTAGCAATGTCCTTCTCACTATGGTCTCTTGCCTGAAAGGGGTGGGAGAAGTCAGGAGCCTCGACATTTCCCTAAGGAAGGAGGCTAAGCAAGATTGACGAGGTCTGTTATCTACGGTCCGGTCTCATCTTGGCGGTTGGGCAGGTCGCTGGGTGTAGACCTTGTGTCTGCCAAGGGCAAGACCTGCTCCTTTGATTGCATTTACTGTCAATTGGGAAGGACTGTTCACCCACTGGTCAAGCGAAGGGAATTTGAGCCAATGTCTCATCTAGCTCAAGAGCTGGAGACGGTAAAGAATATAGTGGTTGACTATGTTACTTTCTCTGGGGTCGCCGAACCAACTCTGGCTAGCAATCTGGGTCAGGCGATAGAGCTAGTCAAATCAGTCCTGGGGTTGCCAGTGGCGGTACTCACTAATTCCTCCCTTATGCCGAGGGAAGATGTGCGCCGAGAGCTTAGTCAGGCCGATGTGGTAGTGGCAAAGGTGGATGCCCCTAATGAAGGGCTATTCCGCCGGATTAACAGACCTAAAATTAAATATACCCTTACTGAAATCCTCCAGGCTATCAAGCTCTTCAGGGGTGAATACCGAGGGAAGCTAGCCCTCCAGATGATGTTTGTTGAGGCAAACAAGGGTTACGCACCAGAGATGGCAAGAATAGCTGAAGAGCTTTCACCGGATGAGGTGCAAATCAATACTCCACTACGCCCCTGCGCTGTCAAGCCCTTGCCCCCTGAAGAAATCGCCGCTATACGTCAGGAGTTTGCTGGTCTTAGAGGTGTGGTAACAGTATACGAGGCGTTAAGACCAGAGGTTACCCCCTTGAACTTGGGGGAAACATTACGACGCCGGCCGAAGCTTTGAAAAAAGGTAAAAACGGGGTATATAATAGGCTAGTGTTGCGAGTAAGAAAAGACCTCTGTCTAGGCTGTGGGCTTTGTGCTCAGAATTGTCCGCGACAGGCGATTTGGCTCTTTGGGGAGCAGGCTGAGATAGACCAAAATAGGTGTAATCTTTGCCGTTTGTGTATTGAAGTATGTCCGCAAGGTGCAATTGTAGAGGTGGTCCCGGTATCAAAAGATGAACTGCAAGCCACGGTCATTGCCTTGAGGCAAAGGACAGATGACCTGATTGAAAGAATTGAAAGGCTAAGGCATTCGAAACTTATTTCAGCTAGTTTTACTAAAGAGGCTTAAGCTTGGCTAAGAAAAAGGCAGAAAAACCCAAGCGTGAAGTTACCAAACGCCAGCTTTCCCACTGGCAGCAGCAGAAAAGACGACGGCGTATTATTCTTGGCTTGGGGATTTTCATTGTTGCTACTGTTTTAGCGATTGTGGGGGCAGGGTGGTACATTGGTTACTATCAGCCACTGCATCAAATTGTAATTAGAGTAAATAACACTGAATTTAATATGAATTACTACATAAAGATGCTTAAATTCTATGGAGAAGGGTGGCCTATCCAATATATGGATGCTCTGGCTAATGATGTAGTGACAGTTATTGAACGCAATGAGTTAATAAGGAAAGGGGCTTTGCAACTGGGTATCAGTGTTAGTGATAAGGCAGTTGATGAGAAGCTTAAGAGCTATGACCCTCCTTTAAGCAAGGACTATAGAGATATAGCTAGGACTGAGCTGCTGATAAGCAAACTGCTTGATAGGCACTTTGAGCAAAAGGTGCCAGTGCTTGCTGAGCAGAGGCATATAATGGCAATGTTCCTGGAGAGTGAGAGTCAGGCAGCTGAGGTTAGAGCCAGAGTAGAGGCTGGAGAAGACTTTGCCGAACTGGCTGGAGAGCTTTCTCTAGAGAGCCTTTCTAAAGATAAGAAGGGCGACCTTGGTTGGCATCCTGAAGATGTTTTGGCTGAACTATTGGCTACTTCTATACCTGGTGAGTATGCCTTTAGCTCTGAGGTGGGGGTGTTGAGTCAGCCAATATATGATGAAACAAAAACCAAGAGCGTGGGTTACTGGTTGGTTAAAATATTAGATAGGCAGCAAGAACCGGAACAAGTCCATATTCAGGCAATATTATTAGGCAGTGAAAAGGAAGCGCAGGATGTAAGCGCCAGGCTAGAGGCTGGTGAGGATTTTACTGCTTTAGCCGAGGAGCTTTCTCGGCATGAAGCAACTAGGGAAAGTGGAGGCGATTTTGACTGGCTGTCTCCAGAAGATGTGTTGCCGGGCTCAGCCTTTGCCGTGTGGGCTGATATTTTTGAATTAGAGGCGGGAGCGATAAGCGAGCCAATTCGTGATGCTGCGCAGGTAACTACCGGTGGGTGTTGGCTATTAGAGGTTTTAGCTGCAGAGGATGATAAACAGATTTCGGATGATGATAGGAATTTGCTGAAGACTAAGGCTTTGGATGAGTGGGTCTTTTCGCTATGGTATGACCCTGGAAACGAGGTAAATAGTTATCTGACTGATGAGATGAGGCAATGGGCAATAGCGAAAGCTACAGAGGGATAAAATTAAACTGAGGGGTTAGGGCAATGAAGAAACAAAGTATTGGAGTCGGCTTAATGGGGCTGGGGGTAATCGGTGGGCAAGTAGCCAGGGTTCTAACGGATAGGGCGGAGGTTCTGGCTGAGCCGGTTGGCTGTCCCCTTGTGTTGAAAAGGGTGAAGGTATTGGCTGAGGATTTATCCAGACCGCAGGCATTGGAGATGGAGCCTCAGCTTTTTACCACTGATGATGAAGAGTTTTTTGCCGAGCCTGAGATAGATATAGTCGTTGAGGTGATAGGGGGTGAGAACCCTGCTTTACAATATTTGAAAAGGGCACTGTCAGGCGGCAAGCATGTGGTTACCGCCAACAAAGAGGTTATTGCTAAGCATGGGGCCGAACTACTAGCTTTAGCTCAACAGCATAAGGTAGGACTGCGTTATGAAGCCAGTGTTGGTGGGGGCATTCCCTTGATTGCTCCTTTTCAGTATGAGTTAGTGGCTAATAAAATAAATGGCATCTATGCCATAATAAACGGGACGACCAATTATATTCTTACCAGGATGGCGAGAGAGGGTGTGGATTTCTCTTCAGCTCTCAGCCGAGCCCAGGAGTTAGGTTATGCTGAAGCTAATCCAGAAAATGATGTGGAGGGGATAGATGCCACCTATAAACTGGCTATTCTTGCCTCTTTAGCCTTTCAGAGCCAAGTTCGACCTGAGGATATTCATTGTGAGGGGATTTCTCGACTTAGTACTCGTGATTTTCAGTATGCTCGAGAGTTGGGTTTTGCTATCAAACTGCTA
>JABUBP010000305.1_pt1 | contig 13122 bp, 10 predicted proteins | sample 7240331 | NCBI WGS metagenome assembly JABUBP01 (sample SAMN07256347, study PRJNA390944) | subsurface metagenome | isolation source: Methane hydrate marine sediment | place: Pacific Ocean: Eastern North Pacific, ODP site 1244 | collected 2002 | reverse complement strand
AGAACATAACCCTGCCGGTTATCGATCGATTGAGCCGCTATGCCATTCTGGATAAAAAACAGGAGCTCCGGATTACCGGCGAGTATGGCCGGCGCATGGAAATTAAAGCCACAAGCTGGGAGCAGCAGGTAAACAACCTCTCCGGCGGCAATCAGCAGAAAGTGGTGCTGGCTAAGTGGCTGGCTACCAAACCTGAAATACTGATCATGGATGAACCAACCAGGGGAATCGATGTGGCAACCAAGGCCCGGGTGCATGAGTTCATCTCTGAACTGATCGGAGAAGGTCTGGCAATTATTCTAATTTCTTCAGAAATACCGGAAATATTGGGCATGTCCGACAGGGTAGTGGTTATGCATGAGGGAAGAGTTGCCGCTCTCTTTAACCGGCAGGAGGCCAATTCAGAGAATCTGGTCAAGGCTGCCGTAGGCGAAGTTTTTACTTAAGGCGGAGGGTAAATGCTCAAATTGTTAAAACAACGGGAGTTCACTCTGTTTGTGCTCATAATGATGCTGCTGGCGGCAATAAGTATGCGCGCTCCTAATTTTTTAAGCTTTGAGAACTTCAATGACATATTAAATGACACCTCTATTTTAGTAATGGTAGCCATCGGCCAGCTCCTGGTTATCTTAACCGGGGGTATCGACCTCTCAGTAGCTTCGGGTATTGCTTTAAGTGGAATGATTGTTGCCATGCTTAACCAGTATTTTCCCGGTATTCCAATAGAAGTGATTCTTTTGATATCTCTGGCTATCGGCTGGCTGTTGGGTTCCTTCAATGGCCTTCTGGTTTCCATGGCGAATATTCCGCCTATTATTACTACCCTTGGAACCATGAGTATTTATAGAGGATTTGTATTTGTGCTCAGTAAGGGCGAATGGGTGAGCGCTCATGAAATGACAGAAGCCTTCCGCGGCTTTCCAAGAGGAAGTATAATGGGCATTTCCTATTTAATGCTGATTGCAGTAATAATTGTGATTATTGCTGTGGTTTTTCTGAAATATTCCAGAACGGGAAGGGAAATATACGGTATGGGAGGTAACAAGGTTGCTGCCAGGTTTGTGGGGATCAGCATAAAAAAGATAAATTACCTGGTTTTTGCTTTAAGCGGCGTTATTGTGGGCCTGGCAGGTTTTCTCTGGGTGGCGCGCTACGCATCAGCCCAGAATGAGACTGCCTTCGGCTTTGAGCTGCAAACTGTGGCTGCCTGCGTTATCGGCGGTGTCAGCATTGCCGGCGGTTCCGGCACGGTTCCGGGAGTAGTGCTGGGCGCCCTGTTCCTGGGAATTCTGAACAACGCACTGACCGTAATCAACCTCTCTCCCTTTTACCAGATGGGCATTCAGGGATTGGTAATTATCTTAGCCATAATCGCTAACACACTGGTGGATAAACGCAATCAGCTGGCAATGTTAAGGAAAAGAAAACTTTGATCAAAGGAATTGACAGGGCAGATAGAAAGGTGTTATCCAAAAGGAAACTCAAGCTTTTGAATATGCTGATGAAGTGGGAAGTAATTCTCTTCCTGCTCTTCGTGATTGTCATTATTATTAATGCCAACCTGTCGCCTTATTTCCTTGACTACTTTAATATTATGAACACCACTTTCAATTTCATGGAAAAGGCAATTGTGGCCCTGCCCATGATATTTATTATCATTTGCGGTGATATTGATATTTCAGTGGCGGGGATTATTGCCCTTGCTTCGCTCTTTATGGGTGTGGCTTCCTCTACTGGTGCCGGAACCTTTACGCTGATTGTTGTCGGTTTAAGCACCGGCCTGGCAGCCGGATTGCTCAACGGTTTTATTATTGTCCGGTTCGGCATACCGGCTATTGCGGTTACCATAGGAAGCACACTCGGTGATAAAGCCTATACCCACTATCCCGAATCTTTTGCCTACTTTGGACAGGGTTATCTGGGCAATACGCTTATTCCCTTTGAGTTGCTGCTCTTTATCTTTCTGGCTGTTTGTTTCGGCCTCATACTGCATAAGACCAGCTTCGGACGCAAGGTATATTCCATTGGCAACAACTCCACTGCAGCCGCTTTCTCGGGGGTGCCGGTGAAGCGAATACGAATGATAACCTTTATGGCTTCCGGTTTAATGTCGGGACTCGCTGCAATTCTGCTTACCTCACGGATCGGCAGCACGCGTCCAAATATTGCCAGCGGCTGGGAACTGGAGATAATTACTACGGTGGTACTAGGCGGGGTGGCCATAACCGGCGGCCGGGGAAGTATCTTTGGAGTGATAATCGGTGTTTTTCTGATCGGGTTTCTCAAGTTCGGTATGGGGCTGATCAATGTGCCCGGCAAGGTCATGAATATCATCATCGGCTTTCTGTTGATTGTTGCCATTATGCTGCCCGGTTACATCGGCAGAATAAGGGCCCGGGCGGTTCCTGATCAGGCAAAGGAAAAATAGCCTGGAAACAGGAATACTATTCGCTATAATGCGTTCTTTAATAATTATCGAGCTAGAGTTTATTCTAATCTGATGCAAAGGCGGAGAGTTATCACCTTAACATTATCTGGCCGCCGGTTACCGGAATGACCTGGCCGGTTTCATACTCCTGTTCAATTATATAGAAGAGGGCGCGGACTATATCTTTAAGCCGGCAGCCTCTTTTCATGGGAATAACCGATTCATAGTGCTTCCTGACATCAGCAATGCTCCTGGCACCGGGGACCTTACGAGCCTTGAGGTATTGAATGAAGAGTCCCTTTTCAGGATCCGACCAAAGTGGGCCGTCGAAGAAGTTTCCCGGGCAGATTGAGTTAACCTTGATATTGTGCTCGACCAGCTCTAAAGCGAAACTCTGGGTCAAACCGATACCGCCGAATTTACTGCCCGCGTAGGCAAAGTTTTTATTGCTCCCGGTAAGACCGGATTTTGAATTGATCTGGATAATATCCATCTGAAATTCTCTATTGAAGCGGTGCTGAAGCTTCATAACCCGGGAGGCATGTTTTGTGGCTAAAAAGTAGCCGGTGTAATTAACTTCGGTGACTGAGCGGAAATCCTCTAAATCCAGGCTCTCCAGGCCCCCCGCCTTTAGGACGCCGGCATTACTCACCAGAATATCAATACCGCCATACTCGGCAACCGTACGAAAGATCATAATTTTGATTGAAGTCTCGTCACTGACATCTACCTCGACAGACGCTGCTTTACCCGCACCATAATTTCCGCATAAAAAAGCCGACTTTTGTACAGCGCTATCCGGCGCCAGGTCGGCAATCATGACATTGCAGCCCTCCTGAACCAGCGCCTCTGCCAGCCCGCCGCCGATACCCCGGGCACCGCCGGTGACAACGGCTATCTTTTCTGAAAAGCGGCGGCCGCCTTTTTTACCGAGTGCCACTTTTTTGCGAAAGGCTTCCACCTCCCATTCTCTGATAAAGCTGATGAGATCAGGGGTCATAAACTGAAAACCGCCGAAGCTTTCCGCGTAAACGGCGATAGCCGTAGCATCAAGAAAAAGGGTAAAAGCCGCATCCGCCTCTTTCTTGCTCTTGCCCCAGGTAAAGATGCCCAGATCCTGGATAGCTATGACCCTCGGATTACAGCCATTCTCTTGTTGGTAAACGGCAAGTTCGGCTTTTATAGTATGATATTGCTCCTCCATATCAGAAGCTGCCGGAATAAAGAGGGCCCGGTGTCCGGAGTAAACAATATGATCGGGAGTAAAGGCTGAAGACAGCGGCTCAAAATCCTTCCGGCTCCTGACCAGCCCTGCTATCTCCCGGTTTGTATGGAATACGCAGATGGAACCTTCCTTTTCTTTCCGGAGCAGGGTTCTGATAACCGGAGCAATAAGGGTTACCCGCTCATGGTCACAGGCTGAAGTTGTGTAGTCAGGCTTCCTGGTAATCCTGCTCTCTATCTTTTTTATCAGGGAGCGGGTAATCTCTTTGATCTCTTCAGGGGAATTCGCCCCTATTACCAGTCCGTGATTCTGCAGCAGTATTATCTGCGGTGGGGTTTGGTTTAACCTGGCATATTCAGCCAGAGCCTCTTTTAGGGTGAGCGCCAATGTCAAACCGGGTTTTACCGACGGAATCCACAGGGCCTTAGTGCCGAGAAGTGATTCAGCCTCAGCCTTTCCATTCCTGGCGCAGGTTAAAGCATTAACCATGGCGGGATGGGAATGCACAACATAGCGCTGGGGCAGCAGATCGTGGAGCAGGGTCTCAACACTGGGCCGTTTATTATCTTCTGCAGACCTGGCGGCCAGGAGGTCTTTCAGAATCTCAGCCTCGCGTACTTGAGCCGCCGCCGGATAATCCTTTTGCCGGATTTCGGCCAGAGCTTTGCGTTCTAATTTAACAAATCCGGATGCGCTGATGTCGGCCAGGGATATGCCCGAAGCTTTAATATACAGATGCCGGTCGCTCTTGATAGAGGTATTGCCCCCTCCCTCAAGGATAAAATCGGGATTGGTTCCGAAATATCTGGAAATATTAATTAATTCCTGCAGGTTCATAGGTTATCCTTGAGTATTGGGGACTTGAATAACTTTAATCCCTTTCTTCTCTGTTTCAGCTACCATATTTTCAGGCGCATTTTGATCGGAAATTATGGTATGGATCCGGCCGGTTGGCACAAAGGTTCCGTAAGAAACCTTATCCCACTTGCTGGAGTCCACCAGACCGATTATAGCTCGAGATCTTTGGGCTATACTTCTCTTTACGGTAATCTCGGAGGGATTAACATCTGTTAATCCCTGATCCAAAGAGAAGCCCTGGGCGCCCATAAAGGCTTTGCCTATACTTTCCGGGATCAGCGGGTCAATTCTACCATCTACAAAGGATAAGGATTCCCTCCTTAACCTGCCGCCCAGGGAAATTATCTGCAGGTTGGGCAGCTGGGCCAGTTTATATGCCGTCTCCAGGCTGTTGGTGATTACGGTTATTTCCTCTTTTTCTGCCAGGAAGGGGAGCATTGCTGAAGCGGTTGTGCTGGCATCGATGAAGATTACCTCGCCCTCTGAAATCAGCTTTGCCGCCTCTCTGCCTATCTGCTCTTTTACCCGCTTACGCCTGTTTTTTCCTGAATAAAAGGGAAACCCGGCGTCGCTTTCCTGATTATACATGGCACCGCCGTGGGTTCGTATTAGTTTGCCCTGTGCTGCAAGCTCTTTGAGGTCGCTTCTGATCGTGGCGCCTGAGATACTAAATACCCGGCTCAATTCTTTAACGGTAAAGCGTCCCTTCTTTTTAAACAGCTCTATAATCCGGTGTTGCCGCTCTTCCAGGAAGCTGGTTTCAATTACTTTCATTTGTTAACATTATTATAATAAATAAAAGAAAATGTCAAGAAATATATTGACAAGAAAAATAATCAACCTGACCGCCCATCTGCCGGAGAGGTTTGGTGTTTATGCTATTTCATGGAATAATCGACTGTAACAATGGCTGTTATCTTTTTGGTAATTGAGTAGGTATCATCATAGGTATCTTCAGAGGAAATATTAGTGGATTTGGCGGAACGGATGCTGAAACTGCCCTGTCTTGCCGCTTTCAGAAATCCCAGTTTCACACCGCTGCCTGTCGCTAATGTTTGAGCTCTCATCCTGGCATCTTGTGTGGCCTCTGTTAGCAACTCACTTTTCAGGTCATTGACCTTGCTGTAATAGTAATTAGGAGATGATGATTGAATGGCGATACCAGTTTTTAGCAACTGCGTGATGTCGCTCGATACTCCGGCAATTTTATGCACATCAGATGAGGTAATTTCTATTATTTGCTGCAGCTGGAAAAAATCAATTTCATTAGTTATATTGGCATTCTCATCGAGTTTATTTTGCTCATTAATCGACATCGAAAAAATATGGATCTCACCCTGATCCACACCCTGTTCCTTTAAAAACGCAAGCACCTGTTTTTTTTGGTCCTCGATAACCGGATACCCTTTTTTTATATTCTCGCTTCGTATTCCGAAGTATATTTCCCAAATTGCTAAATCAGATTCTACAATTTTCTCAGCATAACCTCTGACTTTGATAATCTGGTGGGATAATCGCACATCTCGAATTACATCAGTCACCAGGTAGGTCGAAATGATAAGACCGATCGCCAGAATCAATCCAAATAGTGCCAACTGCATCTTGCTGATCATCTGTTTCCTCCTATTACAGCGCCTGACGGTCGGCTTCTCCTGAAGATGAGCTGTCCTCCATACTGCAGCGTCCAATGGATTATATAAGAAGTAGATTAAGGTTGTACAGGGCATCTCTTCCTGCTTTTAGGCCCAGCTTTGAGTCTATTTCCCTGACCGTTCCTGTGAGCGTATGGGGCCCGGAGCAGAGGTAATCAGCGTAATTTTATCACCTCCATAAATTTTTCAGTGTAGCTGTCAAGACCGGCCATAACCACCGGTTCAATTCCTGTAGATTCAATGTTGAAACAGGAGGCGATGTCTTCGGTCTCTTCCTTTTCTACGGCTAATCTGGCAAGGATTGCAGCGCCGAAGGCTGATGCTTCATTCAGATTTGTGAGAAAGAGAGGAGAAGATGGAAAGAAAGCGGTGAGCAGTGCATTGAAATCGGGGTTTTTGCGGAACCCTCCCTCGACAAATATTGAGCTTCCCCGGTTGATGCCTATTCTTTCCAGGGATACCCTGTTCTGAATTGCCAAGGAGAGGTTAAGCACTGCATAGGCCCTGGTGAAATCGCGGAACAAAGCGGGAACTTCCTCGCCTGATTCAATAACCTCCAGGGGGATGAAGCGCTCTTTTAGCCGTACTCCGGGTAGAGAATCGGGGAACTGGCCCGTTCCCCTTAAAACCCCGGGCAGAATAAATGATTCCGCCTCTTTTATCAGCTGCCGGTATAAGCGGGGATCAAACGCAGGAAAAGGTTTTTCCCCGTTGATCTTATTGAAAATGGCAATGTACCTGTCAAATTCCAGGCCGCCCAGAAAGATAGCTGTTTTCACCGGGTTAAAGAAGGCGTCCAGGTTGTAAAATACTACTTTACCGATTTCATCCCGGGAAAAGGATATCTCTTTTGCAGGATGCATAGCCACACACCAGGTGCCGGTGCTGTTGAGCACAAAATCTTCCCTGGTTTTTAACAGGTAGGGAAGGAGCGCTGCATTGGAATCATGGATGCCCATAGTAACCACGGTCTCCGGGTTCAGACCGGTCCTGGCGGCTATTTCAGGGGTGATGCTTCCCAGGATCTCCCAGGATTTATTGAGCGCCGGGGGCAGTTTATCGATAATACCCAGTTTTTCAGCAACGGCAGACCAGGTATTGTTCTTGTAGTCCCACAGGTAGGTATGGCAGCCCATATAAGTAGGTTCGGCGCCCGTGCGGCCGGTCAGCAAGTGGCCGAAGTATTGGGGATATCCCAGAACCACGGTCGCAGTACGAAACCTGTCGGGATACTTTCTCTGGGCAAAATATATGCCTTTGGCAATATTGAGCAGATTGCTGAAACGTGGGGTGGCTGTATCCATCTGAAGTGAGTCGCTGGAGCCCATAAGCTGGTAGAATTCCTCATGGAAATTCTCTCCCGGCTCGGTGGTATAGGAGATAACGGGTATTGCCAGCTTACCCCGGCTGTCAATAGCGGCAAAGGTAGCCCCGTGAGCAGTAATGGAAATGGCCTTAATCGGGTACAGCCCGGCCTTTTCGGTGAGCTTTTCAATCAGCCAGAGCTCGATACCTTTGGTATCTTCATAATCGATAGAATCCTTCTTATAAATACCGAAACTGGCAAAAGCAGAATCGATTATATTTAAATTTCGATCGAAGATAAGCAATTTTTTATTTGTCTTGCCTACATCAAAAACTGCGGTGCAGTAGCTTTCCATTATGCTTACTCCTGGATCTTTCTACCTGCAGAGAGAAGATATTTTTCAGCCTCCAAACACCATAATCCCTGATGTTGCTCAAGTTTTGCGGCCAGTTCTCTGAAGAGGGGTTCTTTTTTGCCTCTCTCTTTGAAATCTGATATGGCGGTGAGCGCTAATTTTAGCTGGGTGTAGATCAGTTTTTTGCCGCCGGGGATATTGGGCAGGTTCAGGGTGGCGGGAACAACAGCATCCAGACCGCCAATATGGGTAACCATTACGGAAGGGTTAATAGAGCCCCGGGAAGCCAGGCTTAAAGCCTCTTTCATATCATCATTATTGCCGCCGCTGGTGCCTATCAGGTGGGTGGAATTGTAATGTACATTATAGAGGTTGAGCGGGGCAGAAAAACTGTTATCAGTGGGCCCTGAGAAAAAATTCAGACAGCCGTCCCTGCCCAGAATAAGGTCACCGCATTCTACCAGCCCTCTGACCGGGGCAAAGACAAATACATCATCATATCCTCTGCCCTGCGTGAAGTTAAGCAGGTGGCTGACCGGATCTTCAACCCCACCGGTATTGGCAAAAATAAGTTCAACACCCAGGTCGGCGGCCTCCTTTTGGCTGAAAATAGACCGGGCGCGATTAAGTCTATGTTCATCGATATCGGTTACCACCAGGCGTGCCGGCCGGTGCTCTGTGTGCAGGGCGTAATCAATTGCGCCCAGTCCCATAGGCCCGGCTGCGGCCAGCATGGCCAGGTTGCCGCCTGCTTTTATGCCCATGTTATGATTGTAGGAACCCGGCTTGGTGTGATAACTGGCCTTGAAAGCCCCGACTATGCAGGACATGGGTTCAGCTAAGGATGCGGAGAAATATCCTGCACCTGTATAGGGAAGAAGGCAGCCGCATTCCATGACCTCGTTCGGAATAATAATTCTTGTAGCGTCGCCGCCGATAAAGCGGTAGGAATAGCCGGGAGCATCGAGGCTTCCCTGGTAATTGAGGGCCGGCTGAATTGAGAACTTATCTCCCTTTTTGAATTGAGATTGCCATTTTGTACCCACCTGCAGGAGCCTGCCGCTGAACTCATGGCCGATTATTGTGGGATTCTTAGATATATCAGCGGGTATCCTTTTATGATCGGCCCCAAGGCTTGCCGCCTTATGGGAGGACATGCAGATACTGTCTGAAATAACCTCGGCTAAAATTTCATCATCTCCTGCAGGAGGCAGGTCAAATTCTTCCAATCTGAGGTCATTCTTTCCATAAATACGTACAGCTTTCGTTTTCATGTTTTACCTTCTGTTTTTCTTGGGTGGTGTGTTAAGCCGACAGCCTTGTAGGATTGTAGGCGTTCATCTAAACCGGGATATTTTTCCCGGGTAGCCTTAGAAAACATGGCCAGGCTGAGATTTTTAGCGGCCTGCACTTCGTGGCCGGCCAGTGCCCAGGTGGAGTCGATCAGGTTGCGGAAATCAGGTTGCTCTAAAAGGGGGCAGACAAAAGACTGGCGGGGGCTGTTGATATCTTCACCGCTGATCTCAAAAAAGGAATATCGCCTGCACATTTCCTTAACCCGCTTCAATTGCGCCGGCGTATTGCGCGTGGGCATGTAGGTGACTGCTGCAAATCCCAGGTCATTAATAGTGGAAAAGAGCAGATCGAGGTAGCTGTCCTCAAATTTCTGGCTTTTTTTATCGCCGGTCACTGAAAGAGTAATGTCGCCAAGGTAGGAGTAGGCGGCAATTGCGCCAATACTCCGGGCGAAGGCGAGAATATCCCTGATATCAAGGCATTCGGCTTCTGCTGCAATGTAGATTCTTTCCAGAAGGCCGCTTTTCAGAGCGCCTAAAAGATCATAGCTGTAGAATTTGCTGTCGCTGTCCAGCAGGCGCTTTTTTACTTCCGGGTCTACCCGCAGATGCAGATTACCTTTTAGAAAAGAGAGCAGTGTATTACCTGTGCCGAAACGAGCAGTAAGTTTCTGGGCAAGGGCAAATAGAATATGCCTTTCAGTTACCGAACCCCCTTCCTCATGTTTTGATAAAGGCAGCACATCATCAGTAAAATCCAGGCCCAGGTCATGGGTATTGATCAGGGAGTTCAGCTTATCTACCATCAAGCGGTTGCGTTTGTTGCGCTCTGCTAAAAGGGGTGCAAAAAATATCTTTACCTTCTCTATTTGAGTATATGGAATACCGTGGAGGGCAATGTAGGCCAGGGATCTCTGGTTTGGATGGTTTATCAGCCTGGTCTTTAACGGGGTAGCTGAAAAATCGGCCCGGCATTCCAGGCCGATAGTAGTGGTCAGGCCGGTTATTTTTCCCGCTTCAATGAATTCTTCGGCGCCGCTGATGGAATCATGGTCCATAATGCCGGCTGCACAAAGCCCGGAGGTATAGCTTAGCCACACAGCCATAGCAGGCGAGTAGGGTGAAAAGGAATAGAAGGTGTGGATATGATTGTTTACGCTTTTACCCGGCGGCGGCCTGCTGATTTCACCCTTGCTGATGTGCTGCATCAGCTCGCTCAAAGCTTTGAGCCGCTCTTGTTTTTCGGGGTGGTTGAGCCTGTCAATTGCATCATAGCCTTGCTGCATAGCTTCAGTATAATCTTTTAACAGAAAAGTAGCAAAAAAACAAGAGTAATATTGACAATGAAAGGAAAATATAATAGATATGAAAGAATAAGAAAGAGGAAATAATGATATACGGCAATCTAACTGAAAGAGAGAGCGAGATAGTGAGGCTTTTAGCCGCTGATCCGGCAATATCAGTAACCAGGCTTAGCGAGATAATTGGAGTCTCTGCAGTCACTATACGCAGTAATCTGAACAAATTGGCTAAAAAGAATATCATTATGCGCACTCACGGCGGCGGGGTTCCCGCTTTTCATCCCAATGTTGTGGCGCGGCAGATGGTGCTGATGGTTGAAAAGAATCGTATAGCCCGGGCTGCAGCCGCTTTAGTTAATAATGGGGATAGTATTATGATTGAAGCGGGTACAACAACTGCTTTGATTCCCCAATTGCTCCTGGGCAAGCACGATATAAAGATTGTTACCAATTCCACCCTCATTCTGCCTTCGGCAAGGACCAATCCGGCCCTTCAGGTTACCCTGGTCGGCGGCGAGTTCAGATCGGCAACAGAATCGGTAGTGGGCTCGATTTCACTGGCACAACTTGATGACTTTCACGTGCGTCTGGCCTTTGTAGGTACCGATGGCTTCACCATAGCCAATGGACTTACCACTCACCTCGTTGAAGGAGCGGAGATTGTGCGTAAAATGGCGGAGCGGAGCGATTGTACAATTTTAGTTGTCGATTCCTCCAAATGGGGCAAGCGGGGCTTTGTGAAAGTCCTGCCCCTTAAAGCCGTTGAAAAGGTGATAACTGATAAAAAGCTGGCTGATGAGGCTCTTCAGGAATTAAAAGCAGTGGGATTAGAGGTAATCCTGGTTTAAGGAGTGATATTTAATGGTCGTTGAAGTTATTATGCCCAGGCAGGGACAGTCCGTGGAAAGCTGTCTAATTCTGGAATGGCTGAAAAAAGAGGGAGATAGAGTTGCCTCTCAGGAACCCCTCTGTGTTGTGGAAACCGATAAAGCAACCTTTGAAATAGAGGCTCCGGCTGACGGGGTGCTGCTGAAAAGATTCTATGACGAGGGAAGCGATGTTCCCGTTTTAAAGCGCATAGCCTTGATTGGCAGCGAAGGTGAGGATATCTCTTCTTTTCTTGAAGATGGCCTGGTTGCTGGTCTTGATCCTGGTAAGGAAAAGGCTCAAAGGAGTACAGACGTAGAACCAATTTCAGCGCCTGCCATGGAAACTGAGCCTATTGTAAGTGAGGTTATGCAGCCGCCGGCAGGTGGTTCGGAAAAAGGATTAAGAATATCTCCACGCGCCGGAAAACTGGCAGCGGCAAAGGGAATAGATCTTGAAGCATTAACCGGCTCAGGTCCAGGTGGGCGGATACTGGTGCAGGATATAGAAGAGGCTATCGAGAAGGCGGTTAGATCCGGGCAGGGTAAAACAGGACCGGTTAATGATTTTCCGGGACCGGTTAAGGTGCTGCCTGTCCAGAGTGTGCGCAGGATAATCTCCGAACATCTGCTGACCTCTCTATCAACCACGGCTCAGTATACCCTGAACACCGCTGCCGCGGCGGGTAGGATACTATCCTGCAGGGAGCGGTTTAAAACAAGTCCGGAGGAAGCAGGCCTGCGAAACATTTCGCTGAATGATCTGCTCACTTTTATTACCGTTGGGGTGCTCAAACGCCGCGGTGAAATAAACGGGCACTATACTGACAACAATATTATCCTCTTCGACAATGTTCATCTGGGCTTTGCCGTGGATACACCAAGGGGTCTGCTGGTACCGGTTATCCGCTTTGCCGACACTTTAAGCCTGAAAGATATTTCCAGGGAGGCCGGGAGGCTGCAGCAGGCCTGCTCGACAGGCAGGATCAATCCCGATGAATTGACCGGTGCTACCTTTACCCTGACCAATCTGGGCAGCCTGGGCATCGAGAGTTTTACCCCTATCCTGAATACACCGCAGGTAGGAATTCTGGGGGTGGGCTCAATACAGTTAAGGCCGGTTGAAAGAGAGGGAAAAATCGAACATGTGCAAATGATAAGCCTCTCCCTTACTCTCAATCATCAGGTTATTGACGGCGCTCCCGGGGCAAGATTCTTAAGAGAGCTGGTAAAAGCAATTGAATCCTTTGAGCAGCCGCGGCAAAAAGAATAAAAGAAGAGGAACCATCAGATGCCAAAATCAATTATTGTTGATCCGAAAGAGGTTAGAAAACCGGGAGCTCTAAAGATAAGGGAAATACCTCTCAATCAATATAGCTCGTCGCCGCAGCAAGAGATCAATAAGTATGGTAAAGAGAGATTGATCTCTGTCTACCGTGATATGCTCCTGATCCGGGAATTTGAATCAATGTTGAATCTTCTTAAAATAAGCGGGGAGTACCATTCAATTAAATATAATCATCTGGGGCCCGCGCACCTCTCAATTGGCCAGGAATCAGCCGCGGTAGGGCAATGTCTGGCTTTGGATGTGGAAGATCAGATTTTCGGCTCCCACCGCAGCCATGGTGAGATATTAGCCAAGTGTCTGGCCGCGGTTGAAGTACTCGAGGAAAAAAGCCTGCTTGGGATTATGGAAAATTATCTGAATGGCGGACCCCTTAAGGTAGTGAAAAGGGGAGACCGGGGGGATAGTAAAGAGCTGGCAATTGATTTTATTCTCTACGGGGTGCTCGCTGAAATTTTCGGCCGGGAAAATGGTTTCAACCGGGGCCTGGG
>JABUBP010000304.1_pt1 | contig 13132 bp, 14 predicted proteins | sample 7240331 | NCBI WGS metagenome assembly JABUBP01 (sample SAMN07256347, study PRJNA390944) | subsurface metagenome | isolation source: Methane hydrate marine sediment | place: Pacific Ocean: Eastern North Pacific, ODP site 1244 | collected 2002 | reverse complement strand
ACGATGAAACTGAAAAACCAAGTGTTCTCTCTTGATGGTCTAGACTGGAAAATATTACGGGCTATCCAAGAAAATTCGAAGCAAACATACTCGGAGATTGGTCGCCAATTAGGTGTAGCCCACTCTACTGTTTATGATAGAATTAAAAAGTTGGAGAAAAACGGGGTTATCAAAAAATGGACTGTTGACATTGCCCTTGAAAAACTTGGGATAACTTGCATCACGGCTCGCATGACCGTTTACACTGATCCGAAGGAAAGCGAGAATGTGGCAAAGAAGCTGTCAGAGGCTAAGGAGGTTTTGGAGGTTTCGTTGTCGCTTTCTGAGGAATTGTTGATAATCGCGAAGGTCATTGCCAGAGATCAAGATGAGCTTCATTCTTTTATAGCGAAAAAGGTTGCACCTATTCAGGGCGTGCTGAGAATACGCACTTCAATAATTACAAAGAAAATCAAAGAAGAAAGGTTCTTGATTGAGAAATAATGAAAACTATAAAAGATTTGATGACTATACTCAAACTGGAAAGAGACTCTTTCTCGCATTAAAGGAGAACTTCACGCTTTGACGCCTTCATCTTCCGCCAGAATTCTTAGAACATTATCGAGGAAGAACGCTTTCTATTTCTTCACGTCTGTCGGCAACTACACAGGCCACAGGGCGATGTCCTTGGAAGAGTTTGCAAATAAAATCAGAGAAGTCGAAACCGCATCTCTGGAGTTTCACCTCTATCGAGGAGACTTCGAAAAATGGGCAGATGAAGTTCTTGAAGACCGTGAAATAACTGAAAGAATAAGCGCAGTGAAACTTCTAGAACCCATCGGAAACGCACTGAGGGACCAACTAGATTTCACAGTTACAAAACGGCTTGAAGAACTGAAAACCCTGAATAGCTGAATGGTTAGCCGTCTATCTTTTTGAGTTGACTTCTGTACATTTCAACCAGTTCTTGCGTGGTTGTTGCGTCCTCTGCGGATTTGTCTACTCTATATTTTCCTGTGAAACGCGGAAACCTCATGGCAAGTCCGCTTTCTTTTCTTATGACGTTCATAGCGCATGTGTGGATTGGGCTAAGCGTTATCTCTGCGCCTCTGGTTTCTATGACAACTGCTGGCTCAAACCATACATCCACGTCGAGGGTTGAGTCGACCCGAGGATGTTTATGGCTTATTTTATGTTTGTTCAGCATTTTAGGTAGCTTCTCAAGGTCTGCGTCGGTGAATCCAGTTCCAACTTTCGTTACCGTCTCGAAAACGTCCTTGTCTGGGTCGTAGGCTGCTAGAAGGAAGGTGCCGTATGTTCCTGCGCGTTTTCCTCTTCCGTGGAAGGCTCCCACTACCACCAAGTCTAAGGTGTCGGTCATTTCGCTCCTGTAATCGCGTTTGTATTTTATCCAGAGCCAACCTCTTGCTCCTGCCTGATAAACAGAATCTTCATTCACGGATTTGCATATTATTCCTTCGCTCCCGCTTTCTACGGTCGTCTCGAAGAACTGTTCCAGCTGCTCTGGGTCTTCTGCTATTGTAGACTCTGCCACCTTTACATTGTCAGTTTGTTCAATAATTTTCTCAAGATATCTATGACGAACAGGATACGGTTGTAGGGTCAAATCCTTTCCGTCAACGTATAGAACGTCAAACATGAAAAGAGTGATGGGATGCTCTTCCATAGCCTCTTTTATTCCATATTTTCGTCTGCGATGCATAAGCTCCTGAAACGGCTTCATCTCACCTGTTTCTGGGTCAACGGCAACAGCTTCCGCTTCAACAATAGCCTCCTCAGCCTTAACATGCTTCCGAATATATTCGACTCCGTCTGGATACTGGTCAGTGATGTCTTCTAAGCGACGAGAAAAAAGTTTAACTTCGTCCTTCTTTTTGTGTGCCTGTATCCGCTCGCCGTCATACTTGTATTCTGCTCTGCATTTTCCTCCAAGTTTCTCAAGAATTTCCGCGGACGAGCTCAGCCGCTCAGCAAGCATTGGACGAATCGGCTCCCCCGGCAATACCTTAAACTGTTTGATTCGTTCAATTCCCTCTTCGGCAACGAGTTTCGCAACTCTACCTAAGTCAGATGAAATGTTGTAGGCGCGCTCCAACTGTTCACGGGTCTCTTTTCCGCCCCCAAAAGCTACTGCCAACGCGTCTAAAACGGTCATGTCTGCAATTCCCAATCTTAGGCTGCCTGTTACTGTTCGAACTATATATTTTGCCTCGCTTGGCGACGCATCAGACAGAAGACCAGCTAACAGGCTTAACTTGAGGTCCACTGATCCTGAGCCGGTGGAGTTTGCCATCTTGTCTAACGTTTCGTAAACTCTCTCAACAGTCAAGGGTACCGAAAAAAAGGTTGCTTGCGTCTTTTTTTTCATGAACTTTTGAGTTGTTTCTCCGAGGTCCCCAGTTTTTTGCATGTCCTCTTCTATGTCTTTTTCTCTGTGACCCGCAGACCTTGCAACCGCGCGTACAGCCAGTTTCTCTGCGATGCCTATTTCTATTCCAACAAAATCTGGATACAATTTTCCTTGCGTCAAATACACAACTTTGTCAATGAGGCTCGTTGGGGTCTCTTTCAGAATTTCGACCAGATAGTCTGTCATTTCGAGCCGTTTTGTTGTTGCCTCAATCTTTTCGTAAGCCTCAGCTATACTGGAGTACTTCAACTGGAAACTTCCTCACAACTAGGAAGTCTTGCAGATATATTAAATGTTAAATCTCATTTGTCTTTCTGTGACCCGCAGAATTACTTTTTTGCTAAAAGTAATAGTCCGCAGAGGATGTTTAGTGCTCCTACAAGACCTAGGACGCCTACAAAGAGTGGATTCAAGAACATGTTGACGGAAGTTAGGATGCTATAAGCTGCTAGGACAGCAACAAAGATGCCGACAGCGACCATAACAAAAGACAAAACTCTGCCAACATTCTCAGCCACCTTGAAAACGTCTAAAGCCTCGGTTCCTGTGGTGTCCTTCAGAATCGGCGCTCTTTTAGGTATGTAATCTGGTGCGCTAACCGAAATCTCCCATTCTTTCTTCCGCTTTCTCGGCAACTTCGCCCACCACAATAACCTAAAACAGAATCAGCTAATCAATTTTGCGCGCGGATGCAACAATATTCAGCATACCCGCAATGATAGAGACTAAACCAACGAGAATCATGATGATGAACAGAGAAAGCGGTGCAATACTGGGAGTCAGCACGATCAGCGTTATTCCCGCGCCGAAGCATATTCCTCCCACGGCAACCCGTAAACGGTTAAAGTCGATTTCACGCTTCACCATCCTAAGATAATATGTGACCAAAACTATCGCTACCATCCCCAAACTAGACAGCAATGCACTTTCAGCGTTAACGTCCCTCAAAATCACGGGAAACGTGAGCAGCAAGACAGATATGACAATTCCCGCGAGGGGAGTAAGCGGATAGAGCGGAGCCTTGAATGGTCTATCTAACCGCGGCATCTTTCTCCTGAGCTGTATAAGCGACAGGTTAACCAATGCAAACACCAACAGAGAGCCGAAGCTCGCCGCATAGACAAGAAACTCTACTGCTCCGCTGGTGCCAAAAAATATCACAAAGAGCGAACTTGCAATGATTGCCACGTAATGTGTTCCAAACCGCTTATGAATCTTCTGTAGCACATTGGGGAGATATCCGTCTCTGCTCATTCCTCCAAGTATGCTGGATTGAACAGACATGGCTGTGCCCACAGACGAGACACTGGCGATAATTCCAGCTAACGCAAAAAGGATGGCACCAACTGGACCCATAATAATTGATGCTGCGAGATTGAGCAGAGGAGGGTCTCCCGCAGTTCTCAGCATGTCAAATGGGACCACTCCGACAGCCACGTAAGCAACGCCAAAATACACAACGGTCAACAGAATCGTTGTTATCATCAAAGCTCTGGGAACATTTTTTCCCGGATTCTTAATCTGTGGAGCCCCCGCCACGAGGGCTCTCATTCCAACAAACATCGGAAAAATGTAGGCAGTGGTCGCAAAAAAGACAAGCAAACTGTTGGGTGAAGCTTCGGGTACTATGTTTTGGGGTGTTAACGTGTATCCTATACTCGTGAAAAGAAAAATGATGAATATGGCTAAGAACGCTGCCACTATGAGCGTAGTGGCTTCTTTTGCTCCTCGAATGGCTAGAACTATTAGAATAACTACTAAGCCAATAATCAGCACAGAAACATTGGCTAAAACAAGGTCTTGAATTGACGGAGCAAAAACCGAGAAGAGTACTCCAAGCTGGTCAACGAAAACTACCGCGGCGAGGGCTCCAACGAAGACGCTGGCGAGCCACCTGAGACAGCCAGCCATGAAGGATATGATGCCTCCGAAGGCAACTTTGGTGTAGGTGTATTCGCCTCCAACTTCTGGGAGGGCTGCGCTGAGTTCGCTGTAACTCAACATGGTTACCAGATTAATTATACCACAAAAGAGCAGGGCAGATATCATGCTGGGTCCTGCTAAATCAAAGTAAGCATAATTTAGCAACACAAAAATCTCGAATCCTATTGCGCCGCCTAACCCCATGATTACCGCGCTAAAAAGACCAAGTTTCCTTTTATTAGCCAACTAACATATTCCTCCTTTCGGTTATACCCGCCATTCACGGATCAGAAAGAACCCGCTTATAACTGAAAAAATGCTGAACAAGCCAAGAATCAGCAGATAGAGCGGCAGAAGTTCAGGGGGCGCATTAAATACTGTTTGAAGTTCAAGAATGTTAAGAAAGAGCAGGACTGCCAAGACTACGGATAAAACTCCTATGATGCCCTGAGCTATACCAAATATAGCGGACAGGATTCTTCTTTTTTTCATCCTAATTCACCTTCGCCAGAGTATAATTCCAGCCACTAAATCAACCAAACCGATAGCTAACAACAGACCTAAGAAGAGGCTTTGAAGATTTTCAGTTTCAACGATGCTAACGTCTACCATACCAAAGAAACCAATGAGGAAGCCCCCTATCACTACGATTCCCACAAATATGAGAAACCCGCCCAAAGCAACAGCAAACCTGCTAAACCGCTTTGTAACGCTCAACATCATTTCACCGACAATCATATTTCCCTCAGAACGTCTCGTAGTGAACAATTTCATTAACAGACCTTTTCTGTGGAGCCACGGGTCTTTCATCTGGATATCCAACAGGAACAATAGCTACTGGTTTCACGTTCTTTGGCGCCTTCACAGCCTTAGCGACTTCCTTCTCCCGAAACGCTCCCACCCAACAGGTTGCCAATCCCAGCTCCTGAGCAGCCAAGAGAATGTTTTCTGTGGCAGCCGCAGTGTCTTGTATGCTGTAGAGTTTTTCGCCTCTGTTGCCGTAGCCCCTGCTTGATCGAGTCACATCCGCACAGACGACAATAACGACTGGAGCTTTTTCGATGAAAGTTTGGTTTAGGGCAGCGTCTGATAACTTCCGTTTTATATCCATGTCTTTTACGACAACGAACTCGCAAGGTTGACTGTTACCTGCAGACGGAGCCCACCTAGCAGCCTCTATTAGTTGCTCAACATCCTTTTCGGACACCTTTTCATCAGTATATACTCTGATGCTTCTTCTTTCTTTAATAACTCCAAAAACATCCAAACCGCCATTCATCCTCATCAGTTTTTTTAAACCGTTTCGATCAGGTACCCCACACTCCATTCAAGCTGGTTGTCCAGCTCTTAAAGTGCTTCATACGCCTCTCTATCTGAGTCATTTTTAGCTTTTTATCTGTTTTCACATTTAAACCTTCAAAGAATTCACTTCTGGGAATTCCAGTATACCCTCAGAAAAACTCTTTTTTTCATCTCTACTCACAGTTATCACGATTATTACAACAAAATTTAAGAGCATAACTCACGTTGAAAAAGGCTGGAGCGATAAAATTGCCCTGCACAGTATTAGTTTGCGGTTTCTTCGGAGACACTGGAAAAGGAAAAATGATCTCCTACTTGGCAGTAAAAGACAAAACTGCAGTAACGGCAAGGGCTGGGGTGGGTCCCAACGCGGGTCACACTGTAGTTTATGAGGGAAAAACCTACAAGCTGAGAATGCTACCCAGCGCTTTCACTTCTCCCGATTGTCGTCTTCTCATAGGACCAGGAGTTTTGGTTAATCCAGAAATTTTTCTCAACGAGATACAAGTGACCAGAACTCAAGGCAGAGTCGGTATGGACCCGCAATGTGCCATAATTGAACCTAAACATATGGAAGCGGACAAAAAGGGGTATCTGGCACAAAAAATTAAATCAACTGGTTCAGGGTCAGGTCCATGCAACTCTGACCGCGTTATGAGAGTAGCCAAATTAGCGCGGGAATTTCCAAATCTTAAAGAATTTATGGTAGACGTTCCCTTAGAAGTGAACACCGCCATCAGTGAAGGAAAAAACGTTTTGATCGAAGGCACCCAAGGAACATACCTTTCACTGTTCCATGGAACCTATCCATACTGCACCTCTAAAGATGTGTGTGCCGCTGCTGCCTGTTCAGACGTTGGCGTTGGTCCAACAAATGTTGACGATGTTATAGTAGTGTTCAAAGCTTACAATACTCGTGTTGGAGCTGGTCCTCTTTCGGGTGAGCTTTCTTGGGAGGAAGCTGAACGTAGAGGCTGGGCTGAAATCGCCACAAATACTGGAAGAAAACGGAGAGCCGCGCCTTTCGATTTTGATTTGGCGAAGAGGGCGGTTATGTTGAATGGAGCAACCCAGATTGCCGTGACAAAGATTGATGTGCTGTTTCCTGAATGCAAAAGCGCCAAATCTTATGAGGAGCTTTCTATAGAAGCAAAAGCTTTTGTTGAGAACATCGAAAAGCAGCTTAAAGTTCCTGTTACATTGCTTGGTACTGGTCCGGGTACGATGGAAGTAGTGGATATAAGAACTGAAAAAGTGAGTGCTCGCTGATTAGACTGGCTGCTCACTGATTTTTTTGTTGCTAAATGTTCTATGCGTAGCCAGTCTCAGCTAAGACTTTTTTTGTCTTTTCTGTGGTTACACGTTTATCTGGTAGTGAAGGCTGTGGGTTTGAATGTTGAGTTTGCCTCAAGACTTATTAATTGAGTGAAAAAAATTACACTCGGTTGAGCTGCGCTGTGTCTATAAACAAATGTGCCCCTTTCATTGTAGTTTTGGGTTCTGGATTTCTGATATTATGTTGTTTGGAGATGATTGTATGACTAATTTGTATGATTTAGGTTTCCTTGAAGGAATAATCGGAGAGACAATAGTTTCTACGTATAATGTGGATGGGCAACCAAACGCTGCACCTATGGGCGTTATGATGGATAGCAGTAAACAGCTAATTATTAGACCATTCGTTTCATCTTTAACTTACAAGAATCTTCAAGCAAACAGATGTGCAGTGGTAAATGTAACATCTAACCCAGAGTTGTTTTATCTGACAGCCTTTAAAGAGTCAAACACTAACCGAAAACTGTCCCTTGAACTGTTTGAAAAAGCAGAGATGGTTGATGCTCCAAGACTACTGGCAGCAGATGCAATTATTGAAGTTTTAGTTGCTGAAACAGGTTCTTTTAGCCCCGAAAGAGCCGAGTTCTTGTGTAATGTCCAACTTGTTAAAGCATCAAAGGCATTACCTACAGTATATTGTCGAGCCCAGTTCGCAACAATTGAAGCCATCATACATGCAACCCGCATTAAACCCTTCTTGAGAGGCAATAAGCAAGAGCAAAAACACGCCTTTAGGCTACTAGAGTTAGTTAACGTTTGCAAAGATGTTGTTAACCGTACAGCTCCTAATTCGCGTTATTCTGAAATTATGGCGGAGTTACATCAAAGGATTAGTCTATGGAAGAATGAAAGTGAAAGTTTACGTTAAAACTCCGGCGAGACTTCATTTTGGGCTAATAGACATGAACGGAGACATGGGACGATTTTTTGGAGGATTAGGCGTAGGTATAGATCGTCCAAACGTTATTCTTGAAGCTCAACATTCCGAAAGTTTTTCTGTTACAGGCGAAAAAACCGAGCTGGTAATGTCGCTTGCTAAACGGTTTCTTGAAACTTACCACATAAACGCCAACGTTAGCATCCATATTAAACAGACAATTCCTGAACATGCAGGGTTAGGCTCTGGGACCCAGTTAGCTCTGGCTGTAGCTGCGGCTCTTGCAAAACTGTTTCAGGTAACTGCTCCAATTCAAGAACTATCCATTGCCATGGGAAGAATGAAAAGAACTGGTGTTGGTACAGCAGTTTTTGAGCAGGGCGGATTTGTTGTTGATGGAGGAAAAAGGATTAAAGGTGGCGTTGTTGTCGCAGAAAGTTTTTCTCCTGTGATTTTCCGTCAACCCTTTCCTGAAGACTGGAAGTTTGTTGTTGCAATTCCAGACGTTAAAAAAGGTTTAGCGAAGACCGAAGAAAAGAATGCGTTTGGTCGGTTGCCTCCGATGCCCTCTGAACTTGTTGGTAAAATCTGTCGGTTGACCCTGGTGAAACTTCTTCCTGCATTAATAGACCGTGACATCGAAAGTTTTGGAGATGCTTTAACCAAGATTCAGGTAGTTGTTGGAGACTACTTTGCTGGTGTTCAGGGAGGAACTTTTTCTAGCTTAGCCGCCACAGCGGGGATAGATTTTATGAAAGCTTGTGGCGCCTATGGTGTAGGACAGAGTTCTTGGGGACCCGCAGTTTACGGGTTAGTTCAAGGTGAAACACAAGCAAAAACAATCTTATCTGAGCTTGAAACGTTCATTCAAGATAATGGTGGGGGACAAGTTTTTGTCGCTAACGCAAATAACCGAGGAGCCACCATAAAACAGGTTTGAAATTGGATTTGTTACAGAGGAAATGGTGAACATGGTTGTGCAAATTGCTTGGGTAATAACCGGGGCGGGTCACTTCTTAGAAGAAACCTTTGATGTCATGAACCAGTTAGTTAAAAACAACAATGTTACCGTTACAACCTACTTGTCTTCAGCTGGAGAACAGGTGGTAAAGATGTACGGGTTTTGGAGTAAACTTGAGCAGATATCCCCCGGAAGTCATCTTCAGGAAGTTTTTACCGAAAACAAGGAAGATCCCAGTTTTTCTCATGCAGGACGATTCATTTTGGACTTGTATAACGCTCTTGTTGTTTCTCCTGCGAGCGGAAACACCGTTGCCAAGATTGTATATGGCATAGCTGACACTCTTGCAACGAATGCTGTTGCTCAAGCACAAAAAGGAGATGTCCCCGTTTATGTTGTGCCAACAGATCTGGAAGAAGGTTTCGTTGAAACTACGTTGCCTTACCGTATTGATCGACGAGAATGCAAATTATGTAATCCGTGTTCTGTTGTTGATGTGTGTTCTTATTCTGCTGTGCGAATTTTAGATGGTGTTCCAAAGATTGATTCGGTGTTGTGTCAAGGTTGTGGATTGTGCGTAGCCTCTTGTCCATTTGGTGCTGTTAAATATGGAGAAAAAAAGAGATTGCGTATTAGAAGTGTCGATGTTCAGAATGTTGAGAAGCTCCGGTTGATGAATAACCTGACCGTTTTGGAGCACCCGCAACAAATAGAAACCATAATTAAGAAACTATAAACCACGTCGGTGTCAAAATTGAAGGTATTACTAATAACAGGATCACTCGCAGAAGACATCGTGAAACGTTATGTCCAACAAAGCAGCGTTAAAACTGAAGTCCTCGCTTTAACTGTTCAAGTTGCCGCATTATTACACATACAAAACATCGCAAGAGACCTTGAAAAACGGGACATCCACGACTTTGATGTTATTTTGGTTCCAGGACTAATTCGGGGAGACACTTCAGTTATTACAGACGCTACTGGAATTCCAACGTTTAAAGGTCCAAGATACGCTGCTGACTTGCCTACCGTTTTAGATGCACTAGGCAAAGTTAAGCTTTCAACAGTAACACCTGCTTGCGACTTGCTCAGAGAGGAGCTTCAACGAAAAGCGCTACAAGAATTGGAGCTCGTAGAGAAAAACTGGGAAACTTTGTTAAAGAATCCTGGTAACATGATGATCAAAGACTTAGTTTTTGGCAAAGATTTTCCCATGCGAGTTATGGCTGAAATCGTTGATGCTCCGTTAATGTCATCTGACGAAATTCAGAGGTTGGCTAAGCGTTACGTACAACTTGGAGCAGCAATTATCGATGTTGGTATGATTGCAGGCGAATCTAGACCCTTAGACGCGAGACGCGCTGTTGAAGCGGTTAAAAGTGTTGTAAACGTGCCTGTCAGTATCGATACGTTCGATCCCATTGAAGCTAGAGAAGCCGTTTTTGCTGGTGCTGATTTGATACTGAGTGTAGATGCTGGAAATGTTGAAGAGATTGCTTCTTTTGCTTCTGACGTGGCTGTGGTGGTTATTCCAACGAATCAGCGTGAGGGATACTTCCCTAAAGAGGTTAAAGAACGAGTGAGTTTTCTTGAAGAGATTATCGAAAAAGCCCGAAAGTTGGGAATAACCAGAATTTTGGGTGATTTAGTTCTTGAGCCATCAAATGTTCTAAGGTCTTTGATTGCTTTTCGTGAGTTTGTAAAAAGGAATCCTGATGTTCCCCTTTTTTTGGGTGCTACTAACTTCACGGAGTTGATAGATGCCGATTCTGTGGGAGTCAACGCTTTGCTTGCTTGTCTATCGTCTGAGGTAGGTGTAAGCATCTTGTTGGCTACCGAGAAAAGTTCCAAAGCAAAAGGGAGCGTCAGAGAATTAGCTACTGCTTCTAAGATGATGTTTTTGGCGAAAAAGAGAGACTCTGTTCCTAAGGACCTTGGTTTAGACCTTCTTGTGTTGAAAGATAAGAGATTACGAGAAGAGCCTTACAACAACGAACTGGAATCAGGTGCACAGGTTATATCAGCAACCGGAAAACTTGAACCCGAAGGTTTGGATGAAAAAGGGCTCTTCAAAATTGCCGTTGACCAAATCAACGGAGACATTGTTGCTCTTTATCTTACTGGCAGTCAAGAGGATAAACCAAGTATTGTAATTAAAGGCGAAACTGCTGAGAACGTGTATTCCAAAATTGAGGAAATGAGTTTGATAACAAGGCTTGATCATGCCGCCTATTTGGGACGTGAACTGGCAAAGGCTGAGATTGCATTAAGAACCGGAAAAGAGTACGTTCAAGATAGCCCATTATTCAAAAAAATTGATGGTTTTTAGGAAGTGTTTACTGTTCCGTTGGTAAGAACGACTTTTTGAGGACTCTCAGCAACGGTGCACCCACTACTACAGCTAAGGCAACTAGGGCTAACCTTTCTACGGGGTATACAGGGAATATGAAAGTCCATATTCCGGGGTATGCCTCAACAGGTATTGAACCGAGGGGTTGAGCCATTATAGTTTCGAAAAGCAAATTTCCCATGAGATGCTGCATCATGGTTCCAACGAAAACCATTATGGCTATTCCTGTTGCGATTTTTGTTGTATTATTTGTCTTGACCTATTGAGCTGCTTTACGTCCTAGAGGCGAAATAAGCAGTACAAGCGTTACGATGTGTAACCAAGCAAACGGAAATGAAACTGTTGTGCTGCCTATGGGAACATCGATGAATATGCTTGTCAGCGGATGTATGAGGAATGCTGCAAGCAGAGCAATATTTAATGCAATCACAGGTACCCATTTGCGTTTAATGAGAAGCCCTAACGCAAGCGCGCCTATTGTGGCTGGGAGGAAGTCTAGAAACATGAAGACTACCGGTTTTCCCATTGCCATGGCTAAGAATGTGCCTAGCATTATGCTTAAACTGCCGATGTATGGTCCTAGTATGATTCCGTATATGGGAGCGATGATGTCTGATAGCGAAAACGCGGCTCCTGAGGCGCCTATCATTGGTACAGTGGGTATTAGTCGGAGTACGGCGTATAGGGCAGTGAATATTGATATGAATGCTATGATTTTTGTTTTTGCGGCGTTCTTAATTATGTTAACCAATCTTAGTCACTTTAGTTCGTTTTTTATGTCACTGTGTAATTTTTTACACAGCGTATAATTAAGCTTTTCCATGTTAACCAAATCAACAATCGACATGTTTACACCAATTGATTACATGTTAAGTGTCAACAGTTTTTTTGAGGGTCAATAAGTGTTCATTGAAACCTCTGAATTGCTTAAAGTTCAAATGGAAAAAAGTGAAAGGCGATAAAATTGATGACATTCTACAAACAAATAAGTGCTAGACATCGAGATGATTTAAAAGTCAGTTCTGGTTTTGATTGTGGTTGTGAGGTTTAAGTTAACATGTCAACAGTTGTAGTAGATGTTTCTGAGCTTAGAAGCTTTGATGGCGAAAGCGTGAAAGATTTGGCGAGCTTTCTGGAGAAACGCTTAGACGGAACTGTGGTTCTCGCAAAAAAAGAGGTAACCTTAGAGTTTGAGGAAGGAAAGGAAGCTTCAAGGTCCTGTTTGCGTTTGCTTCTTCGAAAGTTTTTGCATAGGGCAGACTTGAAAGAGGATTTTCGGGTTATTTCTGGCGGAGAAAACAGTTTCATAATAAAAGAGAAAAAAGTGTACTCTGAGTAGTCCGTCTGATTGTGAATATTGATTTGTGCTTCATAACGCTTATCAGAAATTCTAGTTCATACCACATATCCAACGAGTGTACGTTGGGGTGTGCTAAAATTTGGGAATACTGAGGCGAAAGCCTTCGCGTAACCGGTGTATGGCTTGTAAAGAAGCGTTTATTTCGTCAAGAATCTATTGTGAGCGGCTTGGAGAATACGTGGAGGACCTAGTTTTCTGTCCATACTTCGAGCCAAAACCAGCAGTTAAACTGCAGACAATACCATAACTAGCCAGAAATCTTCTGAGTTTTTTCTCCTTTTTTCTCGAAGAAATCGTGAATCCATAGCAACCAATGCTAAAACAAAGAGTAGAGCACCCAAAGACCTGTCTCTCAACTGGTTTTCCCGCCTTGAACATAAGGCTTAATTCCCTCCGCACTTAAAACTTTCGAGGCTACATCTACTCCGCAGAGAAAGAAATTAAAGAACGAGCATGGGTTATGGGTAGCAACAGCATAGTCATTTTGCATTATTCGGGGATCAAATGATGCCGATCAAAAAAACCTTAAAGGCTGTAGCTTCTGCTCTGGAATATCTTGAAGACGCTGTAGATGTACAAGCCAAAGGAGATGAAGACAAAGTTATACAGCTAAC
>JABUBP010000303.1_pt1 | contig 13134 bp, 11 predicted proteins | sample 7240331 | NCBI WGS metagenome assembly JABUBP01 (sample SAMN07256347, study PRJNA390944) | subsurface metagenome | isolation source: Methane hydrate marine sediment | place: Pacific Ocean: Eastern North Pacific, ODP site 1244 | collected 2002 | reverse complement strand
GTTACTTGTACCTGCCTGCACCTGTCGGTAACGCAGGCACAGGTGCGGTTAGGCAAGTACAGACAATTCGGGGCCTATACCAATTCGGTATAGGCCCCTTTTTAGTAATTATCGTAATAAAAGAAGGCATGGGTTGGCGTCCATTTGACTTCACACAGCGCAGGCTCTCTGTGGGGCAAACAGAAAATTGGTAGTTACGGAGTTGTATCTCTTTTTCTTGTGGACAGAAGTATCAAGCTCCTTAATCCCTGAGTGTCTCTGGCGGCGGGTCATCCGAACCAGAGTATAAACTGGAAGCAAAGAAAAGTTTTCTGGGTGCTCCTGCACAATTTTTGCACAATTCGGCCAAAACAAATGTATTGACAGAAAAGAAGTAAATCGTATAGACTTATTACAAAAGAAGATATAAGCCTTTTGGCGGCCGTGGTTCAATGGCAGAACACAAGCTTCCCAAGCTTGATATGAGGGTTCGATTCCCTTCGGCCGCTTACCAGCTTCTGTCCCTCAAGTTCCCAAGCTGGACGTCGAGGGTTCGAATCCCTTCGCCCGCTTTTTTTGAGAAACTCCTTAGACCCCATATCGCTCAGGTTTTTTCGAAGCATCTATTTTGTTGTTTTGTCCGATTTTTTACACGGCACACGACCGATGGTTTTTATGGTTGTTCGGCCTTGAGTACAGCTTTGACTTCTCTTAATGATATTAGACCGGAAGTAGCCAGCTTTATTTTGCCCTGCGGGTCGATAAAGAAACTACCGGGAATACCGGTGGTTGTGAAAATCCTCATAACTCCGAACGGTATCGGCATATTGTCCTTTTCGAGAAGGACCGTATAGTTCATTCCTTGTTCGGATGCGACCCTTTTAACCAAAGCAATCTTCTCGTTTGATATAGCCAGAATTGTCAATTTGTCTTCGCTGACGGTTTTTCGTAGTTCAATTAGATGTGGAATTTCCAATCGACAGGGTGCGCACCAGGTTGTCCAGAATACAAGCAGAACGTTTTTGCCTCTGTAATCGCTGAGTTTATGTTTTTTGCCGGTGATATCAGTTAACGTGAAGTCCGGGGCTGGTTTACCATACCAGGATGTGTAAGAAGGGCGCCATGTTTTTGCAGCCTTGGCGATATCGCTCAGGCTCAGCTTCTCGGTGGCAAGGGGGTCGGTATCCACCTGAGTCTTACGGCCGGCCTGGATGCGGGCGATTTCATTGGCTGCGGTGTTGACCTGGTCCCTGCCGAGGTGAAGTGCAAAATCAATTGTGAAAAGGCGGCTTTGATGCGGAGCAAGCTTAGGGACACGGCTAAATATGCGCTCAATCGCTCTGTTGCGGGGGAAGCCGGTACCCGGTTCCAGTCCTGTTACGTATCCGTCCTCACGAGCCACCGGATTTTTCCAGAGTGTAAAGAAAGGTAACTGCTTGATGGAAAAAGCCATTGATACGGCTTTGTCGGCTGCGGCGTTACGAAGCATAACCTTCGTCCGGTCGTTTTTGTCAGCCCAAAGCCGCAGACAGAAAACCTGTTCAGGAAATCCCGGAATGGGAGCACGGAATAGGTTATAAGAGGAGACATCTGAGGCCGGATATTCGTTAATCGGCGTTACCTGACGCGCCGGAGCAACGAACTTCGCGTCCTTTTCCATCAGAGGTGTGCCGTAATTTGCGTGGTAAAGAATGCCGAACTCCTGCTCGACGGCGCTGCGGTTGGTTATCTTGTCCGAAATCTGGAAAGCATTGGAACCCGGCACAGTTGATACTTCTGACAATAGTTCGAGCTTTGGTCCGTGCAGAAGGGCCTCGTCAACCCTGCCGAGTATTCGGATACGATATGGTGCCTGGCGTTCAACAATCACTTCCACCTGCGATGCCGGGGTATTTCCAATCTTGCCGTGCAGCGTTAAATCCATCTTTGCCTTTTTGCCTGTGTTGTCGATAAACTCGTCGGTGCCAGGCCCGCCGAAAAACTCCAGGCCGCACCGAACCATCCATTCGTTAAAGCCTTCCAGCCAGCCCAGACCCTGTCGTGTATGCAGGTTGATGTATTTCGGGTGGACGAGGCCCTTCACCGGCGAATCCCAGCCGAGACGCAAATCGCCCATCAGCACCTGCTGGATGGACATCCCACGCGTAGGAACTATCGTAAAGCGGAGCTTGCCGTTGTTGACCTCAATGACCTCGACGCCCTCCTGTTTACCGCCGTGAAGGACATACTTACGAACCGACCACGAAACCGGACAATCCGGAGTTACATCACTGCTTGTGATATATAAGGATTGCTTATAAACGTTTTGCTCGACATCGGTGAGAACCTGACGAAAGGGTTCGACGGCCCGGATTGGTGAAATCCCCAAAGTTAAAAATATAATAGAAGCCCATCTCAACATTTCTCCACCACCTTTCTAAGTGAGTTCATCTGACAGTTTCGGTTTGGTTTGCCAATAGCGACCCAGGTGCCCATGGACAGAAGACAGAAGACAGAAGACAGATATCTGACCTCTGACATGCGGCATCGGACTTCTGTTTTACCCCTTTGGGGATAGGTGAAATTGGCTTTGTTTGGGTTTGTTTTTTCATAGCCCATATCCGCATTATTCTTCATAATCCTTTGTAAATACACACTTTGCAGCAATTTTACCCTTTGAAAAAATTGGGTTTGAATTGGGTTTGTTTTTTCGGACCGAAAAATCATCTTTTTTTCTGTAATCCTTTGTGACAAAGACGTTTGCGTTCATTTTGGCCTTTTGGAAATTGGGTTTGATTGGGTTTGAATTGGGTTTGTTTTTTCGGACTCTCCGCTGCCATTTATTTTCATAATCCGTTGTATTATATAGATTTAAGTTCATTTGACTTTTTCGGAAATTGGGTTTGTTTTGCATAAAAAGTAGCTGATTTGTAGAGGGTTCTCGACAGATGTAGAGGGGAGAGAGAGTGAAGAGTGAGCTAAAGTGCCTAAAGTGAGCTAAAGTTAGATTCTCGATGCTCATGATTGGTAATTCCCCCTGATTGATTCCGCCAAAAGACGGCGGATCTTTGACTTCGATATTGGTTATGAACAACGAACTATGAACTATCCATAGTTAGATGCATTATACCAAATTTCGAGTTTGATTTCAAGTAGATTTGAAAAAAATCTCCGAGACACGGCACTGGTCGTTAGTGCGGAGTGAGCTAAAGTGAACTAAAGTGCCTAAAGTGAGCTAAAGTTGGATTCTTTCCACAGGACGCCTAATGGCGGATGCTGGATTCTGGATTCTCGATGCTGGGTGAATGGGAAGGTGAGGCTGTTCAAGGTTGTCGCTTAAATGAGGTTTATCGGGAAAGAGAACGCAACTTAGATGCAATTAGTTTGTCGAATTGCCCAAAATTAAGTGATAATCCAAGGATTAAAACGGTCGAGTACACCGTTGAGGTGTTTTTATCTCTAAGTTCTTGTTGTGCTGTTCGAAGCCCATCTTTCGCCGAGGTATATCTCCCTCCGAATTTCTCAACAATAGATAAGTGAAAGTCTTAATCTGTCTTTGTTTTTTGGGGACCTTCATTCAAAAGAGATATAAATACCCCTATTAAAACTCCGAGTGTTAAATATCCCATAAGGGATTGAAAAGCTGCTAATCCTCTTGCTGCTTTTATGGGATTAAAGTCACCATAACCCAGAGTGCTAAAGGTTACGGTACTAAAGTACAAGCATGTTTTTAAATCTTGTTGTACATTTCCCATAGAATCGACAATACCTAATTGCATATAAGCGTGGGTAAAAAGACCAATTATCGTAGCAATCATTACAAATGATTCAGATGCTAATGCTAACAGTCTCCAATGTGGTTTAAGGTGACCCATAATACCTTTCTTCCTGTTACAATAATACATTACATAACAACAACCTAACCAAAAAAGAAATATCACGGCACACAGAAACCAGCGGTCGTCTATCTCATAAATGCGTTTCAAATTAGTTTCAAAATATATTCCAGAAGCTGTTAGGTGATATGGATAAATGAGCATTATATGTAAGGAGGGAAGGAGCTTTTGTTTCCAGCTTGTCTTCTTGGAATAAAGATTCTTATAATTTTTTATATCATAAATCAAGCAAAGTATCCCTATACACCAAAGAGGTAAACCGAGGCAAAACGCCCAAGAAGGTCGTAATCTCTCCTGAAGAGTCAAATTAAGCAAAAAGTAAAATATAGCGCCTGTTGTTAGCAATAGAGTAGAACGCTTCAATAGAGTAGAAAGCTTAATAAGAGCTAATATCTTATCTCGGTACAAATGTTCTTTCAGATTATAGTTTAGCTTTGTTATAATATTCCCCTTTCAGAATAGTTATCACCGCACCATTTTAACGATTGCCGCTGGGTGTCGGGATTATTCGCCCTTTAAGCAACCTAAACGCCTAAGTTTTTCTAAATACTCCGGGTCTCGCATCCGCCCACGAGATTGCTTTATATTTTCAACCAGACCTCGCGTTCGTATTGCAGATACTGCTATTAAAGTAACCAGATAGGATAGCAATGTAACAACAACGAACATATAGTCTGGAAACTCTTTCCACAATCCCAAATAGATACCTACGCATATCAACATAGGAGCAAGAAGACTCCAAAATAAGCACGTATAACAGTGAACGAAGCTGAAGTAAACCTTACTCAAGAAACTCTTCAAGTCCCATTCTTGGATATGGCTTAGTAGGACGGTAGTACCACAATTGGGACAGTCCACAAAAGGCGGCCCGATTGCAACATAATCGCGTTCAAAAGATTCTAAGACATAGCCGCAATTGCGGCACTTTCTTGTTACGTACACACCCATAGATCTTACCCAATAATTGCCATTCGCTCATCCTCTTAATAAAAGTTCTCACCGCACCATTTTAACGATTTCCTGTCTTAATTTCTAACCGCCAGACCTTTTGTGTCTTGGCTTCAAGTTAATCGAGATCACATACCCTCAACTCCGTTTTGGTGCTTTGGTTTCCTCCAGGAACCGCTGTTTCTCTCAGTATTACTAATTTTGTTGCTCCTCTAAATAAGACCGGCTCCTCCAAGACAGAGACATATTCTCGTTTTTTTTATATATCGGTCATTTTCGAAGGCGATGTAAGTTGGTCAGCTCATTTCTGCTCAAAACAAATAGAACTACGTATTCTCAATGAGAAAAAGGCCTGTTTCTTTTATAGGAAAAGCACTGCAATCTGTGGCCTGCTCCCCATAAGTTGATCCGCTTTTATTGCTCGCATTACCATCAAAGTACAAAATCGGACGTTGCCACATCAGGGAGATAGTGGCGACGCAATCAGGAACGGCTATTCGACCGGCACCAAGAACATCTGGTGGATTCTCGAAGGGCAGGATTATCCCCGACTGTGGTGGGAAACGTTTAGTGAATTAGAGAATTAGGGATTAGTTGATTAGGTTATCAGGTGAACAGTAAATCAGTTAATTGGTTAATTTGTGAGAAGTGAATTTGTGAGTAGTTAATTGGAATGAATGGGCCCCGACCACAGGTGTCGGGGCTAAACAGAAAACCCCCAGTAAAACTGGGGGCTAAATATCTGGATTCCGCATCAAGTGCGGAATGACAATTGGTGGGGCAAGCCCCACCCTACGGCTTGTAAGGTTCAAATCGCATATAAGCCAGATTTCTCCACTACGTTCGCTTCGCTCACTTCGGTCGAAATGACAGTGGGTAGGCTGACTATGCAAGTGCCTTTTAGGTCTTTTTGTTCAACTTAAAGTTTAACATCTTGAAAGATGTCTGTTGAATTTCTGCTGTTTATTATTTACTATTCTTAGCGGCTACGCTACTATATGAGAAAGTTTTGTGTGGTCCATTTTGTGTATTTAGGAGTCAGAAGATGAATCAAAAGAGAGTGCGTTTTAGCGAAACAATGGTTTTGAGCGTTTTTGTGGTTTTGCTGTTAGTAAACGCAGGTGTGGCTTTAGCTGATGTTAGGCTGCCTGCGGTAATAAGTGATAATATGGTTCTACAGGGTAACAAAAAGGTCTCTATCTGGGGTTGGGCAAAGCCGGGTGAGGAGGTTATGGTCGGCGTTAGCTGGCATAGTATGAAGTGGGCGGTTACCGCAGACAAAGACGGCAAGTGGATGTTTAAAATGAATTCGCCAAAGACAGGCGGGCCTTACGAAATGACTATTACCGGCAAGAATACGATTACAATTAAAAATATTATGGTCGGTGAGGTCTGGGTCTGTTCAGGCCAATCGAATATGCAAATGTCGGTGCAGGCCTCGGCTAATGCCGAGCAGGAGATTTCGGCGGCGAACTATCCGAATATTCGGTTGTTCACGGTTACGCGGAAGGTGGCGACTGAACCCCAGTCGGATTGTGTTGGCAGCTGGACATTGTGCAGCCCGCAGACGGTTCCTGGTTTTTCAGCGGTGGCTTATTATTTCGGCCGAGAGCTGCACAAGAAACTTGATATACCGATTGGCTTAATTCACACATCCTGGGGCGGGACACCGTCCGAGGCGTGGACGAGGCGAGAGATACTTGAGAAGGAAGCGGATGCTGCGCCGATTTTGGCGAGGTATGATGATGTTGTTGCGAAATATCCGCAAGCGAAGAAGGAGCACGAACAGAAGATAGTTGAATGGAAGAAGGCTGTTGAAAAAGCCAAGGCCGAAGGTGAGAAAATGCCACGGAGACCGGGTGCACCGCGTGGGCCTGAACATCCTCACTCGCCGGCAGGGTTGTATAATGCTATGATTGCTCCGCTGATTCCGTATGGGATTGGTGGGGCTATATGGTACCAGGGGGAATCAAACGCCAGCCGGGCCTATCAGTATCGTAAACTCTTTCCTGCAATGATAAAGAACTGGCGCAACGATTGGGGGCAGGGTAAATTTCCTTTCCTTTTCGTGCAGTTAGCTAATTTTATGGCTGTCGATACTGAGCCGGCTGACAGTATGTGGGCGGAGCTGCGCGAGGCCCAGTTGATGACGTTGGATTTGCCGAATACGGGGATGGCGGTGATTATAGATATTGGAGAGGCCAACGACATACATCCGAAAAACAAGCAGGATGTCGGTAAGCGTTTGGCATTATGGGCCTTGGCCGGGAGCTATGGAAAAAAGCTGGTATATTCCGGGCCTATCTACAAATCAATGAAAATCGAGGATGACAAGGTTATACTGTACTTTGAGCACGTCGGCGGAGGGCTTATTGCCGCTGGAGATGAGCCATTGAAAAGTTTCGCCATTGCCGGAGCGGACCGCAAGTTCGTCTGGGCCGACGCAAAGATAAATGGTGATAATATTGTGGTTAGCAGCGGCGAAGTTTCCGCGCCTGCTGCTGTGCGTTACGCCTGGGCGGATAATCCTGTATGCAATCTCTATAACGAGGAAGGGCTGCCGGCTTCCCCTTTCCGCACGGATAGCTGGCCCGGTATTACCGTTGACAAAAAATAAGGCTTCATAAATTGGTTTTTCACGACCGATAGGATGAAGCTGTTGCCAGGATAATAGTTAGAGAAAAATGTCAAGGCTGTAGAGATGAAAAATGCGGGGATTTCTTTAATAAAATTACTGCTTGGATTACAGAGATATCTGTCTGTTTTCAACGTTTGGTGAGTGAGTAAAAGGCATGGCAAATAATACTATTACTGCACCGAAGGGTTTTTGGGCGGCTGGGCTGCATTGCGGCGTAAAGAAATCCGGCAAATCCGATTTGGCACTGCTTGCTTGTCCGACCGATGCAAAGGCGGCGGCGGTTTTTACAACCAATAAGGTTGTCTCGGCAGCGGTGCGGGTCTGCAAAGAGCACGTTAAGAGCGCAAGTGTATCGGCGGTGGTAGTCAATTCCGGTAATGCCAACACCTGTACCGGTAAGCGGGGCCTGGCTAATGCCGTCAAAATGTGTGCTGAGACTGCAAAGCGAATTGAGATTGAGCCACACAATGTTCTTATTGCTTCGACCGGCATTATCGGAGAGCAGCTGCCGATTAAGAAAATTACCGCCGGCATTTCAAAAGCGGCGGCGAAGCTCTTAGCTTCATCCAAGGCGGGCCTGGATTTTGCAAAGGCGATAATGACGACTGACACCAAGCCGAAACAGGCCGTGCGCCGATTCGAAATATCCGGCAAGAAAGTTACAATAGCCGGTGCGGTTAAAGGAGCCGGTATGATTGCACCCAATATGGCGACAATGCTTTGCTTTCTCACTACGGACGTTGCCATAAGCAAGACTCTGCTTGGGCGGACATTGAAAGGTGCCGTTGACGAGTCGTTTAACAAACTCACAGTTGACGGCCATCAAAGCACAAATGATACCGCGATAATTCTTGCCTCCGGCTTAGCAGGTAATCGGCCAATAGTAAGTCGGTGCCCGCGGTATAAAAAGTTCGCCACAGCATTGGCTGAAGTTTGTGATGATTTAGCCGGACAAATGGCACTGGATGCCGAGGGGACAACGCGCATCTTTAAGGTTGTTATCAGCGGTGCTGCCACTAAGGCAGATGCTGCCAGGGCTGCACGGGCAGTAGCCGACTATCCATTAGTAAAATGCGCAATCAACGGCGGTGAGGCAAACTGGGGCAGAATTATCTGTGCAGTCGGTTCGGCGGGTGTGAAAATAAATCCGAATAAGCTCTGCTGTAAGCTCGGGCCAATAACCGTTTTTAAGAATGGTACGCCGAGAAAATTCGATGCAAAAAAGGCAAGTAAGGTTGTTTCGCAAACCGAGCACACGATAACCGTGGATTTAGGGGCAGGGATGGCGAGTGATTTTTGCTACGGCTGCGATTTAAGCGCCGAATATGTAAGAATCAATGCCGAGTACCATACATAACAGAAGTCAGAAGTCAGAAGACAGAAAACAGAAGACAGAAAACAGAAGTCAGAAGACAGAAGACAGATAACAGAAGTCAGATAACAGAAGTCAGATAACAGAAGACAGAAGTCAGAAAACAAAAGTCAGAAGACAGAAGTTAGAAGTTTGCGGAGTTTTGGCTTATTTTCGGTTTTCCCACAATAAAACAGTTGAAAAAGCAATCCATTTGGTTAAACTGCGGGCAATTTTAAGTGTATTATGCCGGTAGAGACAATAGTCAAACTCGAAAAGGAGTAAAAAAGTGAAAGTTATTAAGAGTACCCTTGGATTTTTGGTGCCGAGTTTTGCATTTAGTGCAGTGGCAATGGCGGCGGAAGGCACAGAGCCGGCTGAGATGGCCGGGACGCCCTGGAGCTGGTGGATAGCACCGATAGCTTCACTGTTGGCGCTGGGATTTGCCTACTATTTCTATAAGAAGGTGATGGCCGCCCCCGAAGGCAATGAAAAAATGATTAGCATTGCCAACCATGTGCGTGAAGGTGCCTACGCGTATCTGTTCCGGCAGTACAGCGTTGTCTCGCTGGTGTTTTTGATTCTTCTGGTAATCTTAACGGTCTGTGCTTATCTGGGTATTCAAAACCCGTTCGTTCCGGTAGCGTTTTTGACCGCTGGTTTCTTCAGTGCCTTTGCTGGTTTTTTGGGTATGAAGACTGCGACGAACGCCTCATCCCGAACCGCTCAAGGTGCCAGCGAGGGTTTGAATCGCGGCCTGCAGGTCGCCTTTCGTGCGGGTGCGGTTATGGGCCTTGTCGTTGTCGGCTTCGGCCTGCTTAACATCACTATCTGGTATCTGATTCTTGATAAGCTCGTCTATACGGCGGAACATATGAGAGAAGGCCTCGAATTCCTCGGTCTGACCCTGGTACCCAAGGGAATGGACCCCAGCCAAAAGCTGGTGGAAATTACTACCACGATGATCACCTTTGCTATGGGCGCTTCGACTCAGGCGTTGTTTGCCCGTGTCGGCGGCGGCATCTACACCAAGGCCGCAGATGTCGGAGCAGACTTAGTTGGCAAGCTCGAAGCCGGTATCCCCGAAGATGACCCGAGAAACCCGGCTACAATCGCTGACAACGTCGGTGATAACGTCGGTGATGTTGCCGGTATGGGGGCCGACCTGTACGAAAGTTACTGCGGCTCAATACTCGCAGCGGCAGTGCTTGGTGCCGCTTTGCCGCTGGGCATGCTGGCACAAAAGGGGATGGACCCGTTGAAAGCTGTTCTTGCTCCAACGCTCGTTGCTGGTTTGGGGATTGTTCTTTCTATCGTTGGAATCTTCCTCGTTCGCTGTAAGGAAAACGCAACGCAAAAGAATCTGCTGCATGCTCTACTGACGGGAACTCTCAGCAGTTCGGTCCTTATTATAATTGCCGTGGCGATAATGGCCGGCACAGGCTGGATTACCTGGGGTGTCTTCGGCTCAGTCGTTGCCGGGTTGGTCGCAGGCGTCCTTATCGGACAATTTACGGAATACTACACATCCGACGAATACGGCCCGACACGTGGTGTGGCCGAGCAGACAAAGATGGGGGCCGCAACGACCATTATCGACGGGTTCGCAACCGGAATGTATTCAGCCGGCCTGCCTGTGATAACGATTGTAATCGGCATTTTGTGTGCCTTTGGTTTTGCCGGCGGCTTCTCAAATATATCGATGGGTCTTTACGGTATCGGCTTTGCCGCAGTCGGAATGCTCTCCACGTTAGGCATTACTTTGGCAACCGACGCATACGGCCCGATTGCGGATAACGCAGGCGGTAACGCCGAGATGAGCGGCCTGGGTGAAGAGGTCAGAAAGAGAACCGATGCCCTCGACGCCCTTGGCAATACTACCGCAGCGACGGGGAAGGGCTTTGCTATCGCCTCAGCGGCTTTGACTGCTATGGCACTTTTGGCGGCATACATCGAAGGAATTCGAATCTGGATAGCCAGACTCGCATCGGAAAGTGTCAATGGAATATATCGTGTCGGTGAGATAGCATTTTCGGCAAAGGAGGGTGTTGAGGGGGCCATCAATGTCAAGACCGCCCCCATTATGGATTTCGTCGATGCCTACGGCCTCAATATTATGAATCCCAAGTTAATCAGCGGCCTGTTCCTTGGCGCTATGATGGCCTTTGTATTCTGTGCTATGACAATGAAGGCGGTCGGCAGGACCGCAGGGGATATGGTCAACGAGGTCCGCAGGCAGTTCAGAGAGATTGCCGGTATTTTGGAAGGGACGGCCCAGCCCGATTACGCCCGCTGTGTTTCTATTTCCACACGAGGCGCGCAGAAAGAAATGATTTTGCCTTCGCTGCTGGCGATTATCGTCCCGATTGTGACGGGGCTGCTCTTAGGTGTAGCAGGTGTGATGGGGCTTTTGGCAGGGGGATTAACTTGTGGTTTTGTTCTTGCTATTACACTCAACAACGCCGGCGGGGCCTGGGACAACGCAAAAAAATATATCGAAAAAGGTGCCCTCGGCGGTAAAGGCTCCGATGCACACAAGGCCGCCGTCGTCGGTGACACCGTTGGCGACCCCTGCAAGGACACCTCAGGCCCGAGCCTGAACATTCTGATAAAACTGATGACGATGGTTAGCGTGGTCTTCTCAGGCGTTATAGTAAAATTCGCCCCCGTTATCAGTGGCTGGCTTGGCCTCGGTGGTAAATAGGCTGATTTCTGAAAAATATTTGCAAAAAGTCAAAAAAACCTCTTGACAAATGTATATCACAGGCTATACTTTAAATGTAAAAGAAAAATTGAAGGACCCGATAATCGTTATTCAGGAAGTCGGGCGGACGGTTGTGTTAGCCGGCGGCTACGCTTCCTGATGTTACACCGAAAGTAGCAATGGCTTGTTTAATTTGTTTACGAGGCCAAAGGTATTGCTGGTTTAACATCAACAAAAGGATTTGTCAAAAATGAACGATTATCTGGGTTTTCAGGAAGTTTTGGAGTTATTCGAGTCGTACGGCTGGAAGCTGCAAAAGATTTATGAGCCGTATCGGGTTTTTGTTAAAAAAGGAGAGCTTCCCTGGCTTATCCCGGTACATAATAAGAAAGTAGATGCTGAATATGTCAAGAAGTTCAAAGAATTCCTCAACGAGCGGGGCGAAATCTAAGAATCTTAAGCGATCTTTCAAGGAGTCGGTTTTGCACAAAGCCAGGAAGATTGCGTCCGATTACCGTATCATACTTGAGCGAAATGATAGGTTGGGTTTTATCGGCAGTTCTGTTGAGCTTCCTACCGTCTTTGCAGACGCCAAAACACCTGAGAAGTGCTACAGAGCTGCAGAAGATGCCCTGATGGTTGCGGTTGCGACAATGATTGAGAGCGGCCAGAGGCCCCCACAGCCGGCATCTGCCGGAAGGCGAACCGAACAGGTGAATGTTCGATTAACTGCTGAAGAGAAACTGCTGTTTGCCAATGCAGCGATGAATCTTGGGTTCAAGGGCATATCTGATTTTATTCGCAACACAGCTCTCAATAGTGTTCTCTCCAGCCGTTAAGCTGGTTATGTTCTTTAATCTACGCTTTCAATATTGAATTTGTTGACGTTATTGCCTAATATTTGTAATCTATCAGGGTGGCCAAACGGGCCGCCCTTTTTTATTGAAGATGAGGACATGAGGTTTGACAAAAAAACGAAGTAAGAAAGCAAAACCCATTAAAGATTCAACAGCCGGGCAGCGGCGGCGAAAAGAGAAGGTTTCTGATGCCACAAAGGCGTTTGCTCTGGCCGCAGCTAAGGTGGCGGCTGAGAGGCGTTGCAGTGATATTACCGTTCTGGATTTGAAGGGCAAATCGCCTGCTACCGATTATTTTGTAATCGCCACCGGCACAAGCAACAGACAAATGCGTACCGTTGCCGATGAAATCTGTGAAGCCGCAAGAGAACAGGGTCTCCAGCGCTTCGGCAGGGCCGGCTATGAACAGGCACGCTGGATTTTGCTCGACTATGTCGATGTTGTTATCCACATCTTTGACAGCGAATATCGTGACTACTACGACCTCGAATTACTCTGGGGCGACGCTGAGAGATTGATGATAGACGATTGACGATGGACGATTAGTTTTTGTATGAAGCTTGTTGTTGACATACTTGAAGAAAGAATTAGTGCAGCGATGTCTGCTGCTGTGGGGCGCGATGATTGTGCCGCCATAGTAAGGTCTTCCACCGATCCTAAGTTCGGCGATTATCAGGCCAACGGTGTAATGGCGTTGGCCAAAAAGCTCAAGACTAATCCCCGCAAACTTGCTGAAGAGATAGTTAAGAATTTGGACCTCGATGATATTTGCCAGTCGCCTG
>JABUBP010000302.1_pt1 | contig 13139 bp, 18 predicted proteins | sample 7240331 | NCBI WGS metagenome assembly JABUBP01 (sample SAMN07256347, study PRJNA390944) | subsurface metagenome | isolation source: Methane hydrate marine sediment | place: Pacific Ocean: Eastern North Pacific, ODP site 1244 | collected 2002 | reverse complement strand
ACCGCCCCATTATCTTGATTTGCGATTTGCTAAATTGCTTGATTTTATCCAGCAGCCTACCGTACTCTACACCCATTTCTTCTTCCGGCCGCTCGCTTCGATAACCGGCGAGGACAAGAAGCTGATCCTCAAGTGCCAGCCTTTGCTGACCATCCCCACCAAAGGCAATGGCCAGCTTCCTTATGGTTTCCGGGTCGGGGTGAACACCTTTCAGAATGTCAGCGATTGTGGCGTGGCTGAGACCAGCCCTGGCCCCCGCCTGCCGGAGTGACAGATGATCACTTCTCAGTCTGTCCCCAAGCCATGTTGCTAGATTTGTTTTAGTTTCCATTTTTCTCTTTGCCCGTCCGCCTTCTCGCTTTATTGAGAGGCTTCGCCTCTTCTTTATTTATTCATAGCCATATATCTGTTATTTGACCGGAGGCTTGAAGCTTTGCTAGAATTAGACAAAGGCGGTAAGGTTCCAGCCTAGCCCCCTTGACAGGCCGCCGATTAAGCCTCGGCGGCTTGTTCATTTATCTTTTGCTTAAGTCTCTCTACCTCGGAAACTGGCACAAATAAAATACCGCCGAGACGGATTGCAATCAATTTATCTGCATTGATCCAGCGGTACAACGTCATATGAGGCTTCCCCAACTCTTTAGCCGCCTCCGGTACGGTGTAGAGTTCTCTCTCCTCGCCACTTGCCATTTGATGGTCCTCCTAAGCGCAAACATTAAGATGCTAACATATGAGCATTGACCTTGTCAAGCCCTTTGGCAGCAATTTTTTTAGGGAAATTTCTGTGGGTATACCCTCACCAAGTCTTTATTTCGCTTCTTTTCCAACCGTTAGACTGGGGGGCTGAAAAAGGGCAAAAAGAAATCCCAAAGCTGGTTGCCCAGCCGGGTACCTCTTTCCTGAGGCTGGGGCGCACTAGGATTGAAATTAGGGCATTTCCCAGGGTGGTGAATGATAATCTACCTTTGTTTTAAGAGGGGCTTCGCCCCTCTCCTTCAAAGGAGAGGGGGGATTAAGGGAGTGAGGTTAATAAACACCCCCTTCCCCTTACCAAGGGGAAGAGGAATTTAGTGCTCCTTGATCCATCGAATAAGGTCCTCTATTAAGAAGACTCGTTTTCTACCAATTTTGTGAGAAGGGAGCCCTTGCTTCATAAGCTGACGTATTGTCTCATGGCTGACATTCAAAAACTCCTGGGCTTCCCGATAGGTATAGAATATTCGCTCGATTTTCTTTTGTTCTTCTTGAATTAGCGGCCTCCTGATTTTTTTGGCTGTAATAATACCATTGCTGGGGGGGGAAGGCAAAGGTGGGGTATGATGGCGATTGCCTGTTTTTTATTGTTTTTACTGGTTTTCGCCTGTTACCCCTTGACAAAGACTGCTTTGGGCGGTATAATCCCAGTATGCGCTCAACAGTCCTCATCAGAGTAAGAAAAGAAACCAGAGAGAAGTTGCATTCCACCAAGAACCCGGGGCAAACCCTGGATGGGATCATAACCCAGATGATTGATTTGTGGGAGAAGCAAAAGAAGCTGGAGGCTGTAGGAGCAACCGGTCGAGAAAAATAACAATATTAAAAGAGACCTGCCAGTAACAGGCCTCTCTTATTGTTTCGGCAACGGTTGGTTAACCACCACCTTTGTTTATTATAGCACCGTCTGAAAGGAAATACAAGGTGAATAAGGGTGAAGTTAAACTGGACCTCACAACTGAGGACAGAGCCAATGGTTTTTCCATCGTGGCTGATGACAGCCATAATATCACGCTGTTGAAATGGGGAAAGCCAGTCGCTTGGTTTTCGGCGGTATTACCTAGAGAGGCACTGAGTCAACTCCTCGAGCTAATTAAATTTTGTGAGAGAAAGAAAGATGCTAAACCAGGGAGTGGGTAGCCTCAGCTGTAATCGGGCAAGTGGCATCCCGCCTGCCAATTAATCAGATAAATAGCGGCGGAAAGCCGAGGAGACTGTGAAGAGGAGGTAATGCCTATGAAAATAAACGGGGGTGGTGGCGGAGGAACACAATCTAAATGAAGGAGTTTTATTCAGATGAAAAAGAAAATATTATTAATCCCGCTGGCATTGTTGTTAGCCGTGAGCTTGGTTGCTATTGGCTGTCCAGCCCCGGCACCTGCTCCGGCACCTGCACCGGCGCCTGCTCCCGCACCGGCACCTGCACCGGCGCCTGCTCCCGCACCGGCACCTGCACCGGCGCCTGCTCCCGCACCGGCGCCAGCACCTGCCCCAGCCCCAGCCCCCACACCTCCACCAGAAGCAGAGGTGATTACTTGGAAGTCTTCGGGGCATGGTCCTGCTGCCGACAAATCTCAGATCTATCATGACAGGTGGGCAGCTGCTGTTACCGAGGCGAGCGGCGGGCGATTAGTTATCAAGAGCTTTGTCGGTGGTTCGGTGGCACCAGCAACAGAGGAGCTTGATGCGGTAGATAAGGGCACGCTGCAGTCCTGTTTTACTTGCCCGATGTATAACCAAGATAAGTGGGCAGCGTCTGGTCTCATCAGTTCCAGGCCGGGTGGACTGGCTGGAGAGTGCTTGCGCGTGTGGTTCAACTACGGTGGCGGTGCCGACCTGATGAATAAAATGATGGGAGATTTCAACGTAATGACCCTTCCTGGAGCGTTGTCCCCCCTGCCGCCGGAGATATTTGCTCATTCCACCGTCCCCATACGCTCATTAGATGACATTGAGGGGTTGAAGATGCGCACCGCTGGTGATGGTGGAGCAATCCTAACCGCCATGGATGCCTCGGTAGTCTTCCTACCCGGTGGGGAAATTGTTCAAGCTATGCAAACTGGTGTGATTGAGGCCTTTGAATACTCCACTCCAGCGCTAAACTGGGATATGGCCTTCCATGAAATAGCCAAATATGTTATCTTTTCTGAAGTCCGCGCTCCCAGTGACCCTCAGGTATTCTTTGTCAACAGGAATGCTTGGGCAGACCTTCCTGACGACCTCAAGCTACTGGTGCAGGGCATGATGGACAAGTGGACGCAGGCAGAGCACGAGTTCTTGGTCTATAACGATATTGCGGCTACACAGAGGTTCATTGACTATGGCTGTGAAGTTTCCCATCTCCCTGCGGATGTAGAAAGCACTATACTAGCAGAAGCCAAAAAGTTTTATGATGATAAAGCTGCCAAGGAGCCGCCTATCTTCAAAGAGATGCTGGAATCAATGCGCGCCTTCAAGAAGGCCTACGGCGAGCAAAAAGCTCTCAACACACCCCTTGCCACTGAATAGCTATCAGAAGGTTTCAGCTTTACCCGACTGCCCCGAGAATATCGGGGCAGTCGGGTGTTGATATAGGAACAATGAGAACTATACTCAAGGTAATTGATTCTATAAACCAGCGGATAGGGACGTCGGCAGCATGGCTTTGCTTAGTCTTGGTTCTGGTGGGGACATATGACGCCATAATGAGATACGCCTTCAATGCGCCGACAGTATGGGCATATGAGACCTCTTGCATGCTGGGAGGGACAATCTATGTCATGGGCTGGGCATATGACCATTTGCGCAAGTCGCATGTCAGAGTGGACATTTTCTATGCCCGCTTCTCCCCAAGAGGCAAAGCGATTATAGATGTCATTGCCGCCGCAATATTCTTCTTCCCGTTAATGGCCATCCTGGTCAAGACTTCTATTTCGTGGATGCTAAGGGCCTACGCAATGGATGAGGTAATGAAGTATACCTATTGGTATCCACCAGCTACCCCATATAGAACGATATTTGTGGTAGGAATATGTCTTTTTGCCCTTCAGGGCTTGGCCCAATTCATCCGTGATTTATATTTCGCTATAAGGAATAAAGCGCTTGATTAACTTAAGTCCAGAGTTCATCACCATAATAATGCTGGGGGGTATTCTGGTACTTGTCATGACCGGGTTCCCCATAGCTCTGGTGGTAGGTAGTGTCGGGTTAATAGTGGGCTACCTGGTATTCGGGGACACGGCACTTGAAATAATGTACACTCGCGTCTATTCACTGTCGCTGAACTACCCCTTTCTAGCTGTTCCCCTCTTCACCTTTATGGGAGTAGTGCTCCAGCGCTCGGGGATAGCCGAAGGACTGTACGAAGCATTATACCTGTGGTTTGGTGGGTTTAGAGGTGGGCTGGCGGTAACCACTGTGGTATTTGGCACTATCCTTGCCGCCTGTGTGGGGGTGATTACCGCGGCTGTTACCATACTGACTCTCATCGCTCTTGCCCCCATGATCAAGAGGGGTTATGATAAATCTTTAGCCTCTGGCTCAGTTGTTGCTGGCGGAACCCTGGGCATCCTTATCCCGCCCAGTATTATGCTGGTTGTTTACGGACCAATGGCCGGCTTATCGGTGGCAAAGATGCTCATCGCTGCTATTTTCCCCGGGCTTATCCTTGCCAGCCTATATGTTGGTTACATTACCATACGATGTTTTCTCCAGCCCAAGATAGCCCCGCCTATTCCTATTGAAGAAAGGAGAGTTCCCTTTATTAAGAAAACGACCAAACTCCTTACTTCTATGGTACCCCCGGTAACGCTCATTCTGGCTGTTCTCGGCAGTATCTTTTTTGGGGTAGCCCCTCCCACCGAGGCGGCAGCGGTGGGGAGCTTTGCCGCCCTCCTCTTGAGTATGGGCTACCGAAAGTTTAGCTTTGGACTCCTAAAATATGTCGGAATTGAGACGCTGAGAGTAAGCGCCTTTGTCCTATTGATAGGATGCCTTTGTTATGCCTTTGTCGGAATATTTATGAGCGCTGGTTGTGGAGAGGTGATATCAAAGGCCATCATGAGTGCCCCCTTCGGACGCTGGGGCCCCTTTGCCATTGTAATGCTCATCGTCTTCCTGTTAGGTATGTTTATCGAATGGATAGGGATTATCTTCATCATAGTTCCCATAATAACGCCTATTATTATCCAGCTTGGGTTTGACCCACTGTGGTTTGGCATGATGGTCTGCATTAACCTGCAGATGGCCTTTATGACCCCTCCCCTCGCCATGTCTATATTCGTTTGCCGGGGTACCGCTGCGCCGGAGTTGGGAGTAACCTTGGCTGACATAATCCGTGGGGTAATTCCCTTCATTCTGCTCGTAATGGTTGGCCTTGCTCTATTCATCACCTTTCCGCAGATAATCACCTGGCTACCAGGTCAAATGATAACGGGATGGTAGGAAAAGCAAAGTATCAGGTTGTAGAACTTTAATAACAGGCGGGCTCTGCCAGGGGGAACTGGGGTAGGGTCTTCACTCCCTTAACTTCCCCCCTCCCGTGTGGTGCCTCAGCCGTAATCGGGCAAGTGGCATCCCGCCGGAAAACAATGCATTGGTCGTCCTGGAGGTCTAGTGGTGCCGAGAAGGTCGAAGTTCGAGATTATTGCTAATATTCTGAGACTTAGCGAGGCGAGTCGAACGAAAATATTGTATAGCTCCAATCTTAGTTGGCATTTGTTAGATAAGTACCTCTCACAACTGACTGAGGGGGGATTCCTGACGATTACCACAAAGGGAAAGCATAAGATATACCGCACTACAAAAGAGGGTAAGATTTTGCTACACAAGATTAATGATGTCTGTCAGAGATTAGGTGAATGAGTGCAAGTGGAAGTACTTTTCGGGGGGACCATAATCGTGGTGGAGTTCGCCAGCCACTTTCTAAGAAAAAGGAAAGGGGGTGAATTCAGTGGCAGCAAAGGGTTTTGTTCTGATTGAGACGGCCGTTGGTAGAGGTAAGGAGGTGGTGGTTGCCCTTAGCAAATTGGAAGGGGTGGATTCAGTTGATTCGGTGACCGGGCCCTATGATATTATCGCCGTCATACACGGAGAAACCGTGATTGATATTGGGGACTTGGTTACCAGTAAGATCCATCCTATCGCCGGCATTTCCAGAACGGTGATCTGCCTGGCAATATAGACTATGCTTTTAGGCGGGCTCTGCCAGGGGAGACCAGGGGGAACTAAACGGCATCGACCCCTCGGGCAAGTGGCATCCCGCCTTTTTAAGAGGAGCTAATGAAAGAATGGACTAGACTTGGCGCCATTTTGAAGTTAATCGTTATTTATGCGCTAGTAATCGGCACCCTGGCGTGGGTCCTTGTTTGGCTAACACGAACAGGCGGATAAAGACCATGAATGAAGAGAATAGCGTATCGGATGAAGAAGGTGTGGTCGAAGATAGCTTAATTTGTCCCAGATGCGGTAAGGACATTTTGCACTGTGAATGTGAGGAACTGGACTCGGCGAAAGACACAAAAAGGGGTCGGGGATTTGAACCCCCGACCCCCTCCTAATCATATACTATTAGTATATTACTAGAAGTCAAATAGTGCCGGCTGCTCTGCCTTTCTTTCGGCTGCCGCTTCCTCGTTTGTCAAGCCCCCCCAGGCCCTTTTTTTTAAGCCTCCAGCCCTAGGTCAAAGGTATGCTGGACGACCTCTGGAGCCTTCTTCAGCTCTTCCTCCTTCTCCTTGGCCAGCCGTTCTTTCCGGATATCTTTCGCTTTCAGCCCCCGGTGCTGGCGCCGCTTTTCATAGATCCAGCCCTTAAGCCGGCGCAGGTCCATGTCTTGTTGTTGGTCCAACGTTTTAATATCGATATCCTCGGGCACTACCTTCCCATAAGCACCGCATACCTTGGCACCCAGATAGAGGTAGATTTGTGTCCAGTCGTGACCTAAGGGGAAGCAGAGAGAAGCAGGGAAGAGGTAGGCCAGGGCCTCGGAGTCGGTGCCGGTTGGCTCCTGTCCCTGAGTGGCTTTCATTTGCTCAACCAGCCTGTCCAACGTTATCTGCTCTAGGAGCCACTTGGGTATGTCCTTTTCCCACCCGCCACCCGGGTAAACTATGATCGGGTCGCAGATGGCGCCGGCGAGATCCTCGATGGCTCGGTCGAGGTTGAACCTCTTTTCAGGTGCTTCCTTTTCTACTTCTTCTACTTCTTGCCCCGCGGTCGAGAAGATATCAGGAGTGTTCTGTTTTTTGGGCAATATTCACCTCCTTCTATGGAAATCAAGAATAGCGTTGGCCGCGGCTTTATTACCGGCACGCTCCTTAAAGGCGAGAGCCAGGTAAGAAGCCTGCTGCCCCCACCTTAGCCTGAATGATGTATCGGCATCCTTATTAGTCCAGCAACGCCTGCATCTCGCGCAGTCCTCGACTGCCTTCGAATCATGCGGGCATGGCAGACCTTTCCCATCTATACTCCAAACTCTCCAGCCGCTGCTAAAGGGGTCAAGAAAGTCGGTAGCATCGATGCTAGCTTTCATATAAACATTCGGTAGGTCCCTGAATTCCTCCAGCGGTTTGATCAAGTAATCACAGCGCCAGGATCTCGTTGAGCCGAAGAAAGCGACTTCAGTGAGCTCTGTCGCTATTTGATTCCACTTTTCTATATATTCAGGCATATAAAAATCCCCAATAACATGAAGTCGAAATGCGGGGGCACGTGTTTTCTGTATCTCTTTTATGATTATAGGAACAAAGTCACTCTTCAGGCTCGCATCGAGTCGCCTTTCGTTTATGTCTCTTATCTGAGCGAGGGTAAACATACCATACAACCCGAAGCAGAAATGGTCACAAAAGGCCGTTTTACCCGGGCAGGTGGTCATTACAGGGAGGGAGAAGCCGGGGAGTTTGCCCAGCTTCAAGTTCCCCCTGCTAATCAACATGGGCTTCCTTCACCTCCTTCGGCGCATACTTTTCCCATGTCCAGATAACTTTTCCTATAGTTGGAACCTCACCGATACTTTCCAGGTGCCGGCAGCGCTTGGCCACTTCCTCGGCCTGTTTCTTGGCTTCCTGTGTCCACCGCCAGGGTAAATCGAAATGCTCGACTGCCTTGCCTTTCCACAGGACATACCCCTCATGGTCGAGGGTCAGGTGCGCGATGCCGTGAAACCAAGGCTTTACATACCCTACCTGGACAGACTGGTAAAGCTTTTCAAATTCCTTCTCACCCAATTCGTTTAGATGGCCGTTTACCATCTCCTGGAGAAGGTATAGGTGCTCTGGGGATAAGTCATCACCGTCATTAGTCGCTTTAAGGATAGTGCATGCTTTATCACATACGCTTGTTTCCAATATTCACCTCCTTCCATAATAAGTCCAGGGAGGGCACGATGCCCGCACCCTCCCTGGGGGAGCCTACCATTGCGCTTGCATAGGCATGATAAGGACTCTCGGGCTATTCTGGCTCTGAAACGCTACTGGAGCGGTCTTGCCGGTCCATGAGATGGTGACGACTCCCTGCTTGTCGCCCAGATATCCGGTGAGGTAGGACACACCAAGTGCGAATCTGTCCTTGACTCCCTCGCTGCCATGAGTGGCAATGACAGAACTGACTTCCTGTCCGTCTTTCTTGGCAGAAATGGTAGCGCTGTCGTCCTTAAAGGCAAGGCGGACGATTCCCTTTGAATCTAGCGCTACTCCCGCTACCCGGCGGACAGCTACCGCAAGTTCCGTTGCCATAACCTGAACCTGCAGGCTAGGCTTTTCTTTCGGTATCAGTTTCAGCCAATCTGGGGGTTTGCCGCTGACCAGTTTGACAATGGCGGTAGTGTTTGCCCCGAATTGGAACCTCAGCCCTTGCTTGCCGTCGTGGGCCACCCCGGTGAATTTCTTGGCCATCAGCAAGGGGATCAGCTCGTCAGATACGGGCGGTGTTCGAGGTGTCCTTTGCCACAGATGCTTAAGAACTGTCACGGAGCTGGAAGGCAGGATCATCGTGATGTTCTTGGGAAATGACAAAGGTAACACTTTGTCAGCCATACGGTAACCATCGCCTGCAGCAACTCTGACAGGATCTCCAAGAATGAGCGTTACGCCGTTAAGGACCGGCCTTGTCTCATCATGAGCAGCGTAGGGTAGAATTTCGACTAAAGCGGGAATGAGGGTATCGCTGTCGAGAGACTCCTCAGCGGAGGGAACGAACTCGGGCACATCCGGGAACGTCTTAGGGTCCTCTGTTGAGAATGTTGCCTTGCCATCTGCCCAGGATAAAGAAAGCTTGCTATCTTTAGCTTCTAAATGTAGCAGCTCCCCACCATGGACATATCGGAGCACTTCGGCCACGTCTTTAAAGGGAATTAGAGACGTGAGGTCTACTTCAGGAACCGCAGTGACTACCATGGTTTCCAGGTTTGTGGCGACAGCTTTGCCGTCCTTGAGCAGAATATACTCGAGGCTCTTTATTGTGGATTTGCGAGCTACCGCTGGTTTCAGCAATTCCAGGACTTCCCTGAATCTGGCTACCTGCATATCCATCTTTTTCACCTCCTTTCTGGCCTGTCATCTTCAGCACCGGTAGGCCATCTTCCGGTGAATCTGGTGCCCCAGCGAGCACCAGATTTCGACGATATTAGAAGAAGCTCGGCTGAGCTTTTTCCTTCGGAGCTGCTGCAGTTCGCGGAGGTGCTGGGGGAGGTGCTGGGGTAGGTAGATTGGCGTCGGGATTGCGAGGGTTGGCACCCCACTTCTGCTTCGCCTCATCAACAAGTTTTGGGACCCGCTTCAAAGCGGCAGCCAGGGTGCCCTTAAGAGTCGTATACACCGGGTCGCAATCAGGAGATTGAACTCCCAGCATTATCTTGTCCTCTTTGAGGACAATAACTACCTTGAGCTCATTCGAGGGTTTTGGCTTTTCCTCCGGTGTTGCCTGTGCCTCAGATGTCGGCTCTTCTTCCTTCTCTTCTGCTTCCTCGCTTGTTACGGTGGTTTCGTCTTTTTCAGCCATATTGTCACCTTCCTTTAGAATTTGGCAATGAGGGTGTCGACCTTCACCCCGTTTCAATTAAATGGTAACTTTAATACCGAGCCTTTGTGCAATTAAGATAGTTCGGTGGGCTGTCTCCCTGACCTCAGGTGTATCATTGTCGTATATCAGCTTGATATTCCGTTCGTCGTTTTTGATGACGGTAAATCCCATTGGTGCAACCCACCTGCCTCCGTTCGGCAGGGTAGCCATCAGCTCCTTTACCCAGTTGGTGTCAGACTTGGTTGGGCGCCATTCAGGCTTGCCTACTATGAGGGTGTCGACCTTCACCCCGAGCATTCTTGCTACTACCTCTGGATCAGCCGGAACTGTTTGCAGGGTGCCGGCATCCATATCAAGATAGGCTCCCATCCAACTCAGCTCCCCACGAAGTAGGCGGTGCATAAACTCCAGCACCAATACCGCCATGCTCTGGTTGATTACAGGACTCTGCTCCTCAGACAGCACAGCTTCAGCGCAGTCCATGGTAACTACCCTCGTCGGCGGAGCTCGCAGAGAAGGAAGTTGAAGCGTTGGCATTGGTAAGGCATACACTTCTCGTTTCTCCCTGTTGAAACCATTTTCGAGATGTTCTAAGTTCTTGGCGTTGCCGATCAGGACCTGGCCGGAAGAATAACCGTTGCCGGCATCGAGCCACCAGTTTCCGAGCTGTAGCGTATCGGCAATCAAGCATCGTGTCGCCGCATTATCCACACAGCTTACGATGATACCCTGAGCTGCTCTTGTGCTTAACCCGCCGCCGAGGTCCTTATATACAAGGTCGTGCATATAGGGATAGACGCTGTATCCGATGGAGCGCCCATACTGGCGGGATAAGCGGTCTGCAAGAGCCTGGCTTTTGAACTTTCCCATGTCTCCCGCGAAGAACTGCTGCCTCAGGAGGTTATGGGGCTCGACGCGGTCGGGGTCTACCAGTATCAAGGGGGTATCGCTGTTCAAAAGTAGCCGGCATAAGCCTTCAGCGACGAAACTACCAGTCCCACCACAGCCGACGACCAAGATCCTTGAATCGGCTGCCAAATGTTTCAAGGAAATTGTGAATGCCACCTTCGGGTATCACCTCCTCTTCTTCGTATTCAACTGCTCCAGTCAGGGAGCCGTCAAAGACTTCTCCCCAGGGCAACTCTCTGAAGTAGCCGTAGACTCCTATCCTGAGTTTCACCATTGGTTTAGCATCTAATTTCCCAACCACCCCGTATAATTTCAGCCCAGTCTCGTCATTGTTGTCTGTCAAGCTGAAGAAAGCTCCCATGCAGCCGTGTGAATGCATTTCAAGGACAACAGAAGTCCCTGCCTCATACACAACGCTGCCGGCAGACCTGTCCTGCACCGGTATGTAAAAGTGGTATCCAGCATCCCCGGTCACCGCTACATAGTGCTCAGAGGAAATATCCGACAGGAACAGGTCGAGAGCCAGGTCGAAGAACCGCTGCGGGATGCTCCCGTAGGTCAGAGATACCTTTGTCTCAATAGGCGCCAGACCTCTGATGGCACACTCGGCAACCGGTATTCTGGCGGCAATAAGCGGGTTTTCTGCCTCAATGAAAATCCCGTTAGAGGCTACGATATAGTCGTAGTAAAGACCTCTTTCGCCAGAGATCCCCCCCGGGTAATTCACCAGGTATCCTGTTGGTTTACTCATACTGCATCAGGTCCTTTATCCTTCCAAGCTTAACCATGTCGTTAAGCGGGAACCTCTTTTTCTTGTCCAGGTGCTCCCACAAATGAATGACATTAGCGGGAAAAGCAATCGACCGGTTACGCAGCTCGGCCGCGGCGGTGAAGAATGATACAAAGAACGACTCCACTATGTCTCCGACTCTCGTGGGATATCTGTGGTTCCCAGGGCACGATCTACCGTTTTCAAATATATTGCAGAGTGGCGCCTTGAAGACGGTATCTGTTTCCTTGGTTGGTTTCTTCTTCACTGCAAAAACCGATGGCGGTGTCCCCGGAGAGCAGAGGAAGATTAAGCCGGGCAGCGGTATTTTAAATCGGCGTGGCGGGCTGCCGGCCAATTCCTGGAGGGCGAGCGTGCGCATCTTCGGCTCTTCGTAGAGTGCGATGATTGGCCCATGCCTGGTGTTCTGCCACCAGAGGGTATTTGTTGGCAGCAACCCTGAGCTGAAGGACAACTCACTGGCCAGGGCGTGACTTACATCCGCAGCGGAGACTACTCTTTTTTCTACTGTCTCCGGATTAAAGAGGGTCATTACCACTGCCTGGTGGTGGAAATCCAGCCTGCATCTCAGCGGATCAGCCGGCACATCCAACCCGGGAGGGATAGACCATTTGAATGGTTCATTTTCCACTCAGCGTCACCTCCTTCCTGATTACTTGACCATCCTCGTCTAGAGGAAAAGGTATCTGCTCCTTGGGCACTTCCTCATATTCAGTGCCAAGCATGGCTGACAGCAGCCTTTCAAAGTTGTGGTGCATATCCTCCTCAAGCCAGTCGAACATGCGGTGCATCTTATCCTGGTAATCTACGACACCTGGCCACTGTTGGGTAAGATTGCCAACAAGCTCAACGCTCCAACTCTCAGGACCGTAGTCGGCGTAATTGGCGTCCAGCAACATGAAGCCGGTGTTGCTCCAGGTCCAATCGGCAAAGGCAACACACCCCCCGAATTTCGTTTCGTCGAGCATCCTGTGGATATCCTCCAGACTCCAACCCTCGGGCGGTATTAACGCCATCAGCTCCTTTCCGACAAGTTCCTTCACGCGCTCGAGGATCGGCACTCGTGAGGTATCACTAAAGGGGCTTTCAACCAGAGACAACATAAGAATGAAGCCGTCTCTGAATGAGTTAAACTCCTCATAGTCATCATACGCAAAACCCATCAGCTGGACGGGGATGTTCTGCATGAAATCACCGAGTGTTAAGTCGTCGAAAGCGTCGGCAGTATCCTGCAGTGGGAAGTATCGGTTGTTGAAATGGGAACAAAAGCGACTGATTCGGTCTCCATCATCAACTTGTGACATTATCTCCCCCTCGTGTTCAGGAAGGAACTCCCTCACAAGCTCGATAAACTCACGGACTGATTCGGAGTTTTCAAGGAGGTCAATAAGCCTCGACAGTAATGGCGGCCCGACCACAAGCTTGGCTGCCAGGATAGAAAGGGGAAACACCGGTTCAGGTGGAGGCGAAGCCTCCGATGGTTGCCCTATCTTTTCATTGACCAGCTTTTGAGCGCTTAAACAGGCTCTCTCATTCAGCCATCTTAGCGTGTCAAGGTCCCACATCTGTCGCTATAGCCTCCAAGCGTTCTAGGGTGTCAACCGCCCTAATCGTGTGCGCACCATACATCTTGGCTTCAGCGATAGCCAGGTTAATTTCCGGCTCTGCTTCTACCAGTGCTTCAACATCA
>JABUBP010000301.1_pt1 | contig 13144 bp, 7 predicted proteins | sample 7240331 | NCBI WGS metagenome assembly JABUBP01 (sample SAMN07256347, study PRJNA390944) | subsurface metagenome | isolation source: Methane hydrate marine sediment | place: Pacific Ocean: Eastern North Pacific, ODP site 1244 | collected 2002 | reverse complement strand
CATGATGCCTGCGCCAGTTCGGCCGCGCGCCAGCAGGCGGCGCGATGGTGGCCGCCGAAATCCTGCAGCGGCGGATATTCCCGACGGCAGCGATCGATCGCGAGCGGACAGCGCGGCGCAAAGGCGCATCCATCCGGCAGATTGGTCAGCGACGGCACCATGCCGGGAATCTCGTTGAGACGGACGTCGGTCTTGGCGCCGAGCGAGATCACGGCCGGCATCGAGGCCATCAGGCCACGCGTGTAGGGATGGCGCGGGTCGGCAAAGAGATCGTCGACACTGGCTTCCTCGACCTTTTTCCCAGCATACATCACGATGACGCGTTGCGCCGTTTGCGCGACGACGCCAAGATCGTGCGTGATCAGGATCAGTCCGGTGCCGAGTTCCTTCTGCAGCTCGACGATCAGCGCCAAAATCTGCGCCTGGATGGTGACGTCGAGCGCGGTGGTCGGCTCGTCCGCGATCAGTAGCGCCGGACGGCAGGCCAGCGCCATCGCGATCATGGCGCGCTGGCGCATGCCGCCGGAAAGCTGGTGCGGATATTCCCGCGCGCGCCGCTCGGGTTCGGGGATGCGGACGAGGCGCAGCATTTCCACCGCGCGGGCCCAGGCTTGTTTCGACGTCATGTCCTGGTGCAGCCGCACCGCCTCGGTGATCTGGTCGCCGATCCGCATCACGGGATTGAGCGAGGTCATCGGCTCCTGGAAGATCATCGACATCCGGTTGCCCCGGATGCCGCGCATTTCTTCCTCGGAGAGCGCGAGCAGGTCTCGGCCCTCGAGCACGACGGAGCCGCCGACGATCTTGCCGGGCGGGTTTGGCACGAGGCGCATGATGGAGAGGGCGCTCACACTCTTGCCGCAGCCGGACTCGCCCACGATCGCAAGTGTCTCGCCGCGGCGGACATTGAAGGAGACGTCGTCGACCGCCTTGAACAGCCCGGAATTGGTGAAGAACACCGTTTTCAGGTTCTGCACGTCGAGGATCAGATCATCAGCCTTGGTCCCGCTCATCAGCCGCGTTGCCTCGGATCGAGGATGTCGCGCAGCGCGTCTCCGAACAGATTGGTGCCGAACACGGCAAGGCTGATCGCGATGCCGGGAAAGATCACGAGCCACGGCGCGGTGCGGACATATTCGGCGGCCGATTCCGACAGCATGCGACCCCACGAAGGATATGGCTCGGGAATGCCGAGGCCGAGAAAGGAGAGCGAAGCCTCCGTCAGGATGGTAGAGCCGAGCTGGGCGGTGGCGAGCACGATCAGCGGCGCCAGCGTGTTCGGCAGCACATGACGGATCGCGATCCGCGTCTCGCTCATGCCGATCGATTTCGCGGCTTCCACAAAGGGCTGCTCGCGCAACGCCAGCGTGTTGGCGCGGATCACCCGCGACACCGTCGGGATCAGCGGGATCGCAATGGCAATGATCACATTCGGCAGCGACGGGCCGAGCGCGGCGGTCATCACCAGCGCCAGCACCAGCAGCGGCAGCGATTGCAGGATGTCGGTGATGCGCTGGAACACGAGATCGACCCAGCCGGAGAGATAGCCCGAGATCAGGCCGACAAAGACGCCGATCGTGCATCCGAGCGCGGTCGAGCCGATTCCGACAGCGAGCGAAATGCGCGCACCATGGATGATTCGGCACCAGACGTCGCGGCCGAAGGAATCGGTGCCGAGCCAGTGCGCCCAGCTCGGCGAGGCCAGGCGGTGTGCGGAATCCACCGTCAGCGGGTCGTAGCGCGCGATGAGGTCGGCCGACAGCGCCGTCCACACGAACAGAATCATGATGAAGAGGCCGAACGTGCCGAGCACATAGCGCCGCGCCAGAAAGGCCAGCCGCCGCCAGCCATGGGTGGCATGGGCGCCGGCGCGTCTCAGCTCGCTATCGTAATTGACCGCGGTCATCCTAGTCTCCAAACCGGATGCGCGGATCGATCGCCGCATACAGGAGATCCACGACGAAATTGGTGAAAACGACGACGCAGGCGATGAACATCACGAGGTTCTGCACGATCGGATAGTCGCGCCAGCGCAGCGCCTCGACCAGGAAGCGGGCGATGCCTGGGATGTTGAACACGGTTTCCGTCACGATCAGGCCGCCGATCAGGAACGCCGCCTCGATGCCGATCACGGTGATGACGGGGAGCACCGCGTTCTTCAGTGCGTGGTGATAATTGACGGAGGTTTCCGAGGCGCCCTTGGCGCGGGCGGTGCGGATATAATCCTGCCGCAGGATCTCCAGCATCGAAGAGCGGGTGATGCGCATGGTGAGCGCGGCGCTGCGGAACCCGACCGCCATCGCCGGCACGGCATAGATCGCGAATGCCTCGGTCCAGGTCTTCGGGTTCGGGTTGAAGATCGGCATCATGCCAAGCATCGAGACCGACGCCATCAGGATCAGCAGGCCCAGCCAGAACGAGGGCAGCGACAGCCCGCTGAGGCTGATGACGCGCAGCGTATAGTCGAGCTTGGTGCCTTGATGCACGGCGCTGATCACGCCCAAGGGAATGCCGATCGAGGCGGAGAACAACAGCGCAAGGCCGGCGAGCTTGGCTGTGATCGGGATGCGCGGCAGGATCTCCTGCAGCGCGGGCTTCTCCGAGACATAGGAATAGCCGAGATCGCCGTGCAGCAGCCCGCTGATCCAGTTGAAATACTGCACCACGATCGGCTGGCTGAGGCCGAGCTCTTTTTCCAGATTGGCCTTGTCGGCGGGATCGACGAACCCCGCTGCGTCAAAGAGGATGTCGACGATGTTGCCGGGCACCACGCGCAGCAGCACGAAGATGATGACCGAGATCCCGAACAGGGTCACGAGCATCAAAGCAAGGCGTCGCACGATATAAGCAAACACCCGGCTCTTCTCCTCTAAGCGATCGTAAGGCTACCCGGAACCCGTCTTATTTGTCCATCCAGACATCTTCGTAGCGATAGCCGTTATAGGAGCTGTTGGACATGACGGTCACGTTCTTGACGTAGGGTTGCCAGCACGTCCCGGTCCGGCTGTGGAAGATGATCGGGCGGGCCACGTCTTCTTGCAGCTTCTTGTCGATCTCCCAAACCAGCTTTTTGCGCTTGCCGAGGTCCTTCTCCACCGACTGTTCGTCGAACAGCTTCTCGATTTCCTTGTTGCAATAGCCGGTATAGTTGCGCTCCGAACCGCAGGAATAGTTCTCGTAGAAGGACTGGTCGGGGTCGTCGACGGCGTTGCCGGTCAGATTGAGGCCGAGCGAATAATCCTTGCGCGCGACTTTCGGGAACCACTGCGCTGTATCGACGACGTCGAGTTCGGCGTCGATATAAATGCTCTTGATCTGGTCGATCAGGATGATCGCGGGGTCTCGGTACACGGGAATGTTCCGGGTGGATATCTTGATGGCGAGGCGTTTGTCCGGCCCATAGCCGGCCTTCTGCATCAGCTTGCGCGCTTCCTCGCGGTTCTTTTCCACATCGGGCCCGTAGCCAGGAATCTGTTCCAGCATTTCCTTCGGCATGGCCCACAGGCCGGCGGGCGCCGGCTGCATGGTGCCGCCGATATCGGCCTGGCCCTCGAACTGGATCTGCACGAAAGCCTTGCGATCGAGCGCCAGCGCCAGGGCGCGCCGGACGTCGAGATTGTCGAAAGGCGGATTGGATGAATTGATGATGATGTTGGTCGATACGTTGTTCGGCTCCACCACGCAGACCGCGTTCGGCGCCTGCGATCTGACGTCTTTCAGTAGCGGGATCGACACCTCCGTGGGGAAGGTCATATCGAACTTGCCGGAGACGAAGCCGAGGATTGCGGTCGACCGGTTGGTGATGATGGTGAGCTCGATGCCGTCGAGATAGGGCAGGCCCTTTTTCCAGTAGTCGGGGTTCTTGGCCAGCTTGATCGATTCGTTGGCCTTGAACTCGACGAACTTGAACGGGCCGGTTCCCACCGGTTTGGTCCGCATCTCCGCGGGGGACACGTGACAGGGATAGACCGGCGTGTAGCCGGAGGCGAGCAACGTCAGAAGCGAGGGCTGCGGCCGCTTCAGGTTGAACGAGGCTTCGTAGTCGCCATTGACGGTGATCTCGTTGACCTCGTCATACCACGATTTGCGCGGGTTCTGCCGAAGCTTCTGTTGCGACTTGCCCATCAGCATGTCGAAGGTGCACTTGACGTCGGCCGAGGTGAACGGCTTGCCGTCGTGCCATTTGACGTCCTTGCGCAGCTTGAAGGTCAGGACCTTGCCGTCGCCGCTCCAGGCCCAGCTTTCCGCAAGCTCCGGCCGGATCGTATCCGTACTATTCTGGGCGATGTGCTGGTCGAAAATGACGAGGTTGTTGTAGACCGGCATGAACGGCACGTTCAGCGAATAGGTTGCGCCTTCATGGATCGACGCGCTGCCGGGGCTGTCGCGGTGATACATGCGCAAGATGCCGCCGGATTTCGGCTCGGCCATTGTCGGGTCCGGCAGCGTCAGCATCACCGATGCCGCAATGCCCAGCGCGCGCACGCTTCGCATGTGTTCCTCCCTCGGATTATTCGGTCTGTTCGCCGATTTGGCGCGGACGATAGCATGACAGTCGGGCCGGGCAACCAGCCAAGTCCCTGTCGTTCCTGCTACTTCCGCCTAATCTACGCGACATTCCGTCGCCGGGAATTTTGCCGGGACCGGCGTGTTTCACCATGTCGTAAGCCGGCGATTCCGCGGTTCGTCTCGCGGGCCGGGTCAGGCCCATGCGACGTGCCTCACACGATCCGCGAGGTCTTGTTGCCCCAATAGCGGTCGCGCAGCAGGCGCTTGTAGAGCTTGCCGGTCGGCAGCCGCGGCAGTTCGGCCTCGAAATCGATCGAGCGCGGCACTTTCTGGCGCGACAGCGACTGATTGCAGAAGGCGATCAGCTCGGCCGCCAGCTCCTCGCTGGGCGCGACACCCGGCATCGGCTGCACCACCGCCTTCACCTCTTCGCCCAAATCGGCGTTGGGCACGCCGAACACGGCGGCATCGGCGATCTTGGGATGCGTGATCAGCAGGTTCTCGCATTCCTGCGGATAGATGTTCACCCCGCCGGAGATGATCATGAAGGTGGCGCGGTCGGTGAGATACAGGAAATTGTCGTCGTCGACATAGCCCACATCGCCAACCGTGCTCATTGTTTCGTCCGCCGAACGCGCCTCTTTGGTCTTCGCCGGATCATTGAAATACTCGAAGGGCGAGGCGGTCTTGAACCACACCGTGCCGGGCGTGCCTTTCGGGGCAGGCTGCATGTTCTCGTCGAGGATATGCAGATCGCCGAGCAGCACGCGGCCGACGGTGCCGCGATGCGCCAGCCATTCCTTGCTGTCGCATGCCGTGAAGCCGAGGCCTTCGGTCGCGCCGTAATATTCATGGATGATCGGTCCCCACCATTTGATCATCTCGTCCTTGACCTGGGCGGGGCAGGGGGCGGCGGCATGGACCGCAATCTCCAGCGTGGAGAGGTCGTAGCGCTTGCGCACCTCCTCAGGCAGTTTCAGCATGCGCGAGAACATGGTGGGCACCAGCTGGGTGTGCGTAACGCCCCATTGCTGCACCAGCTGCAGGTAACGCTCGGGATCGAAGCTTTCCATGATGATGGCGGTGCCGCCCATCTTGATGGTGAGATTGACCGCGGCCTGCGGTGCCGAATGATAGAGCGGAGCCGGCGACAGATAGATCATGCCTTCGCGGTAGTGCCAGATTTTCGTCAGGAAATCGAACAACGGCAGCTGATGCGTGGCGGGCTCTTCGGGCAGCGGCCGCAAGATGCCCTTCGGCCGGCCGGTCGTGCCGGATGAATAGAGCATCGCCGTGCCCATATATTCGTCCGCGATTGGCGTAGACGGCAATCCCTGCGTTGCCTGTCGCAGGCCGACGATGCGTTCGCTTTCGCCCTCGCCATCGGCGACAATGCAGAGCTGGATCCTCGGACATTCCTTGATTGCCTCGCGCGCCACATCGAGCTTCGCCTTTGACGTGATCAGGATCCGCGACTCGCTGTTGGTCAGGATGTAGGCAAGCTCACCCGGCGTCAGATAGGAATTCACGCAAGTATAATAGAGCCCCGAGCGTTCACCGGCGCCGCAGGCTTCAAGGTACCGGTTGTTGTTCTCCATGAAGATGGAATAGTGATCGAGGCGCTTCAGGCCCTGCTTACGGAACAGATGCGCCAAACGGTTGGAGCGCGCTTCGAGCTCGCGATAGGTCACGGCCTCGCCGGTGGATGCCATGATGAAGGCAGGCTGCAGCGGACGCAGGTGAACATGCTTGCCGGTGTACATCGTCTCTCCAGATTTTATTCAGCCATCATCAGGATTTCACGGACCTGCGCCGGCCCGTCGATCTTGCGCGGATTGCGCGGCACCCAGGGCGTGCGCATCGCCTGTTCGGCGATCTGGTCGAAGTGCTCCGCGCCGACATGGACCTCGCGCAGGCTGCGCGGCATGCCGAGTCCGCGGATGAAGGCATCGAGCACGTCGCCGGCGTCCTTGCCCGGCGCGCCCATCGCCTCCGCCACCAGCGCCTGCCGTTCGGCATTGACGGACTTGTTCCAGCGCATCACGAACGGCAGCATCACGCAGGACGTGTAGCCGTGCGGCACGTTGAAGCCGCCGCCCAGGACGTAGCCGATGCCGTGGCTCGCCCCCATCGGCACGCCGCCCGACAGCGGCGCCATCGAAAGCCAGGTGCCGATCTGGCAATCCAGCCGCGCCTCGATGTCGTTGCCGTCGGCCTTCACACGGCTCAAGCCCTGCGTCAGCATCGACAGGCCCTTGATGGCCTGCGCGTCCGAATAGGGATGTGCCTCGCGCGCGCAGAGGCCTTCCACGCAATGGTCGACCGCTCGGATGCCGGTAGATAGGAACAGCCATTCCGGCGTGTGCACCGAGAGCCAGGGATCGAGGATGGTGGCGCGGGGGACGGTCAGCGTATGCCGCAGCATCTGCTTGATATGCGTGCGCTCGTCGGTGACCCCCGCGATGTGACTGAACTCACCGCCGGCAATCGTTGTGGGCACGCTGATCTGCCGCACGGTGGGCGGCTTCAGCGCCGGCTCCTCGCCGTCGCGGGTTCGGATGCGGTCGATCCCTTCGATGTCGGAGACATCATTGGCAAGGCAAAGCTGCACCGCCTTGGCGCCGTCGGTGATCGAGCCGCCGCCGACGGTGACGATGAGGTCCGCCCCGGCCTCGCGGGCCTGGTTGGCGGCAGCAACCACGGCTGCCCGCGGCGTATGCGCCGGCATCTTGTCGAAGATGCCGGCGCAGCGCGCGCCCATCGCCTGGCGGATGTTCTCGATCTCGGATGTCTCGCGGTTGAGCGTTCCGCTCACCATCAGGAAGGCGCGCTGGGTGCCGAGCCGGTCCAGTTGCTCGACGACGGCCTCCGCGGCGTGGCGCCCGAACACGACCTCGTCCATGGCGCCGAATACAACACGGCCCTTGTGCACTCTCGTCCTCCCGGAACCTTTTTGTTGGGCCCAAATTAGCGGAGGAAGTTTGCCGCGTCATGCCCTAGATCGGCTGAAAGGCCCGACCGTTTCGGCATAGGCCAGCGCATCAGCGCAAGACGCTCCAGCGGCGCGCCCGGGAATGACGATCAGGCCAGCAGCGCGGCTGCTTCCGGCAGCGAAACGCTTCGTTCGCCGAGAAGCAAATCCAGCGCCTCGCGCTCGGATGCCGGCTCGTCCAGCGCCAGCGGATCCTGCGCGCCCAGCCGATGCTCCAGCACCAGCCGCGCATACAAGGCCCGGCGCGCGTCCGCACCCGGACGCGTCGCCTCCCATGTCATCAGGATGGCGCTGGTGATGTGATAGAGGCTGCTGGCGGCCTTGCGCGCCTGATCCTCGAACGCCTCATCGTTGGCCACGCGCTCGGCCAGATGTATCGCGCGGTCGAGCGTGAGCCTGAGCCCGTCGCGGAACGGGGAGGGAATAGCCGTTGCCTGATCCAGCAGCCGCTTCAGCGCCGCGGCGAGCGGCAGATGCGCGCGGCTCTTGCCGACCGCGCGGGTGATGATGTCAAGCGCGTTGATGTTGCTGGTGCCTTCCCAGAGCACGCCGATATGGGCGTCGCGCACCAGCCGCGCATTGACCCATTCCTCGACATAGCCGTTGCCGCCACGCACCTCCATGGCGCCGGTCGCCACCGGAATGTTGTCGCGGCAGGCGCGGAATTTCAGGAGCGGCGTCATGATGCGCAGGATGCTTTCGGCGTCACGGTCACCGGCATTGGCGCGATCCATCGCCTGCGCAGCAAAGAAGAACATCGACAGCGCCTGCTCGGCCGGCAGTGTGATTTTCATCAGCTGCCGGCGCAGCAGCGGGTAATCGATGATGGTGTGCCCGAACGCCTCGCGCGAGCGCGCCACCGCCATCGCCTCGCTGACACAGCGCCGCATCATTGCGGCCGCGCGCACGCCATGCGACAGCCGCGACAGATTGACCTGCTCCATCATCTGCTTCAGGCCCTGGTCGGCCTTGCCGACGAGCCAGGCGAACGCGCCTTCCAGCAGGATTTCGCCTGAGGCCATCGAGCGCGTGCCAAGCTTGTCCTTCAGCCGAACAATCCGATAGGCATTGCGGCTGCCGTCCTTCAACCGCCGCGGCATCGCGAACAGCGCCAGCCCTTTGGTGCCGGAAGGCGCGCCTTCCGGGCGCGCCAGCAGCAACGCCACGTCGGCATCGGCGTGCGAGCAGAACCATTTGTCGCCATGGAGCCGCCACGCGCCGTCTTCGAATTTCGCCACCGTCTCGATGGTTCCGACATCGGAGCCGCCGGCGCGCTCTGTCATGAATTGCGTGCCCTTCCACTGCACGGCCGGATCCGATGACAGCATCTTTGGCAGCAAATAGTCCTTCAGCTCGGCGTCGGCGAATTTGCGGATCAGGTGGATCGAGGTATCGGTCACGCTGATCGGGCACATCAGCCCGAACTCGGCCTGCACGAACAGATATTGCAGCGCGTATTTCGCGACCGCCGGCAGCGGACGATCCATTCCGAGCGTGCCTGCGCGATGGCTCATGGCATGGAACTCGAAATCGCCGAAGGCGATGCGCTCCATCTCGCGATAGGAGGAATGGTAGTCGATCCAGTCCTCGTCGCGCCCGAACCGGTCGCGCGGATGCAGCACCGGTTGATTCTGGTCCGCGAGCCGCGCCAGCTCGTCGAGCCTGCCTCCCGACAGGGCGCCGAGGCGACCGAAATGCCCTTCGAGGCGAGAAAAATCGTCTTCCGAAAGATAGAGCCGCAACAGATCGCGCAAGGCCCGGTCGATGGCGTAGAAATTCTGCCCCCCGCTGTCGGGCGCGATGTGATCGGGGCCGCGGCGCGGGGAACCCAGGCTCGCTTCCTGCGGTGAGCGTGCGTCCATGGTGGCCCTCCCTGCGGCATTTTATACGGCGATTTTGAAACTCTACACCAGAAACAGCCCCTCCGGTCATCGTATGCTGCAAGTCAAGGCAGGGGCGCCACGGCGACGCATAAGAATTTTGCTTGATTGCTGCCGCATCTTGCGGAGACTGAGACGCAATCTCATTTAGTCGCCACGCCGAGGTGGCTGCCGCCGGTTGCGACAGGGTCAAGAGGGGATCTATTTGAGAGCCGTCACGCCGAACGAGCGCTCAGCTCAGGCGAAAGTTTTCGCTTTTCAGCCTTTCCACTGCCTGTCGCCGCTGGCCATCGTGCTGGCGATGGGCCTTGCCGGCTGCGACAAGCCTCCTTCGCAGGCCGCGGCGCCGCCTGCGCCGCCGGTTACCGTCGCGCAGCCGACCAAACGCGTGGTCACCGATTGGGATGAATTCACTGGCCGCTTCGAGGCGGTGGACGAAGTGCAGATCCGCGCCAGGGTCGGCGGCTTCGTCAACTCCATCGAGTTCAAGGACGGCGATTTCGTCAAGCCGGGTGACCTGCTTTATGTGATCGACTCCCGTCCCTTCGAGGCGGTCGCATTGCAGGCCGACGGCCAGCTCGCCGATGCCCGCGCCAAAGCCGAACTGGCCAAGCGCGAACTCGAGCGCGCGCTGACCCTGGTTACGACCAGCGCCGTCTCCGAATCCATCGTCGACCAGCGCCGCCAGGCATTGCAGGCGGCGCGCGCTGCCGAGATGCAGGCCGATGGCGCGCTGAAGGCGGCGCAACTCAATGTCGAGTTCACCCACGTCAAGGCGCCGATTGCGGGCCGCATCAGCCGCCATCTCGTCAGCATCGGCAACCTCGTGCAGGGCGCGGACGGAGGCTCCACCCTGCTCACATCCATCGTCTCGCTCGATCCGATCTACATCTATTTCGATATGGATGAGGCGACTTACCTCAAATACAACAAGCTCTGGTTCGAGGGTAAGCGCCCCAGTTCGCGCGACACCTCCAATCCCGTCTATGTGACGCTGGCCAACGAGACCAAGCCGTCGCACGAAGGCAAGATGGACTTCCTCGACAACCGGATGGATGTCTCCACCGCGACCCTGCGCAGCCGCGCCATTATTCCCAACAAGGACATCTCGATCCTGCCGGGCCAGTTCGGCCGCGTTCGCCTGATCGGCAGCGCGCCCTACGAGGCGCTGCTGCTGCCCGATGTGGCTGTCGCGACCGACCAGTCGCGCAAGATCGTGTTCGTGGTCAACAATGAGAATGTCGTCGAGGTGCGGCAGGTTACGCTCGGCCCGCTCGACGATGGCCTGCGCGTCATCCGCGAGGGCCTGAAGCCCGACGACAAGGTGATCGTCGACGGCATCCAGCGCGCCCGTGTCGGCGCCAAGGTGGCGCCGCATCCGCCGAAAGCCGAGCCGGCGGGCAAGAAGTCATGAATCTGGGCCAGCTCTCCATCAACCGGCCCATCCTGGCGATGGTGCTGTCGATCGTGCTCTTGATCGTCGGCGCGATCGCCTACACCACGCTGCCGGTCTCCGAATATCCGCAAGTGGTGCCGCCGACCGTCGTCGTCACCACGCAATATCCCGGCGCCTCCGCCCAGACCGTGTCCGACACGGTCGCCGCTCCCATCGAGCAGCAGATCAACGGCGTCGAGGACATGCTCTACCTCTACAGCCAGGCTACCTCCAACGGCCAGCTGACGATCACCGTCACCTTCAAGCTCGGTACCGATCTCGACAAGGCGCAGGTGCTGGTGCAGAACCGCGTCGCCATCGCGCAGCCGCAGCTGCCCGAGGAAGTGCAGCGCAACGGCGTCGTCACCCGCAAGAACAGCCCCGACATCCTGATGGTCGTGTTCATGCTGTCGCCCGACGACAGCTTCGACCAGCTCTACATTTCCAACTACGCGCTGTTGCAGGTCCGCGACCAGCTGCTGCGTATCGACGGTGTCGGCGACATCCAGATTTTCGGCGCGCGCGACTATTCGATGCGGCTGTGGCTCGACCCCGAACGCATCGCCACTCTCGGTCTGACCTCGGCTGAAGTGATCGCCGCGATCCGCTCGCAGAACATCCAGATCGCGGGCGGGCAGATCGCGGAGCCGCCGATCGCGGATCGCGCCTTCCAGCCCAATCTCGTCTTCACCGGCCGGCTGAAGGATCAAAAGCAGTTCGAGGACATCCTGATCAAGGCCGGCAGCGACGGCCGTGTGGTGCGACTGCGCGATGTCGCGCGCGTCGAGCTCGGCGCACTCGCCTACTCCACCAACAGCTTCCTGCTGCGCAAATCCGCGGTCGCCATGCTGGTGACTCAGCGGCCGGGATCGAACGCGCTGGCGACGTCGAAGAACATCCAGGACACGATGGTGAAGTTGAAGGAGACTTTTCCGCGCGGTCTCGACTACAACATCGGCTACAACCCGACCGAATTCATCGCCCAGTCCGTCCATGAACTGATCAAGACCATCTATGAGGCGATGGTGCTCGTCGTCATCGTGGTGCTGGTGTTCCTGCAGGGCTGGCGGCCGGCGATCATTCCGATCATCGCGATCCCGGTGTCGCTGGTCGGCACCTTTGCGGTGATGGCGGCGCTCGGCTTCTCCATCAACAATCTCACGCTGTTTGGCCTCGTGCTGGCCGTCGGCATCGTCGTCGACGACGCCATCGTGGTGGTGGAGAATGTCGAGCGGCATCTCGAGCAAGGCATGAGCCGGCGCGAGGCGGCGCTGAAGACCATGGAAGAGGTCGGCGGCGCGCTGGTCTCGATCGCGCTGGTGCTGTGCGCGGTGTTCGTGCCGACCGCCTTCCTCGGCGGCATTTCCGGGCAGTTCTTCCAGCAGTTCGCCGTCACCATTGCGGTGGCCACCGCAATCTCCTTGTTCTGCTCGCTGACGCTGTCGCCGGCGCTGGCCTCGCAGATCCTGACGCCGCATGCGGAGAAGACGGCGCCGGCGCGCTGGAATTTTGTCGCCCGCGGCTGGGAGGCCTTCACCGGCGTGTTCAACCGCGGCTTCGACCGCCTGTCGCATCTTTACGGCCATGCCGCAGACTTCACGATCCGGCATTCGGCGGTGATGATCCTGCTCTATGTCGCGCTGATAGGCAGCGCCGGCTGGCTACTGGCCATCACGCCGCAGGGCTTCATTCCGGCGCAGGACCGCGGCTACATCATCGTCTCCGTGCAATTGCCTGGTGCGGCATCGCTGGACCGCACCACGCATGTCGTGCGCGAGATCGAACGCATCGCGCTGGATACGCCCGGCATCGTCCGGGTCGCCTGCTTTGCCGGCTTCTCGGGCGCAACGCGCACGCAGGCGGGCAACGCGGCGGCGCTGTTCCCGGTGTTCGACGAACCGGAAGTGCGTCTGAAGAAAGGGCTTACCGCGGCTGCGATCACGGCTGACCTGCGCAAACGCCTCGCGGGGATCGAGAGCGCGTTCATCATCGTGATTCCGCCGCCTGCGGTGCCCGGCATCGGCACCGGCGGCGGCTTCACCATGCGCATTCAGGATCGCCAGGGCCGCGGGCCGCAGATGCTGGCCGCCGCAACGGACGAGCTGGTCGGTGCGGCACGCAAGGAGCCGCGCCTGACCTCGATCTTCTCGCCGTTTTCCGCCAACACCCCGCAGGTCTTCGTCGATATCGATCGCGTCAAGGCACAGAAGCTCGGCGTGCCCATCGTGGGGATCAATGACACCATCCAAACCTATTTCGGCTCCACCTACGTCAACGACGTCATCAGGATCGGCCGCAAGCGCAGGCGGCAGGCCTCGATCACGGCCT
>JABUBP010000300.1_pt1 | contig 13164 bp, 15 predicted proteins | sample 7240331 | NCBI WGS metagenome assembly JABUBP01 (sample SAMN07256347, study PRJNA390944) | subsurface metagenome | isolation source: Methane hydrate marine sediment | place: Pacific Ocean: Eastern North Pacific, ODP site 1244 | collected 2002 | reverse complement strand
TTTGATTCCGTTTTCGCGCAGTTCATCTACCACAGTTTTTACTGTACCCGCGGTTGAGCCTATGCATACTGCGGCTATTTCTGCGTCGTCAAGCCTGTATGCTTCAACTAAACCGTTTCCGTAGCTGCGACCGCTCTGTTTTGCGTAATCGTCGTGAACCTGCTTGATCACGTCAAGAGCTTTTCTCATGGCTTCTTCCTGCTGTCTCTTGTGCTCGAAATAGTAATCGTGAAGGGCTAACGGCCCAATCGTCAACGGGTTTTCTGGATCAAGCTTGAAAGGAACAAGCTCTCCCTCATGATTCATTACCCGTGGAACTTGGCGTGTTCCCACAAACTTTTTCACAACTTCGTCTGGAAAAATACTCACGTTCTCTAGCGTGTGGCTTAAAACGAATCCGTCCAAGCCAACCATCGTGGGAAGCATTACCTCCAAGTTCTCAGCTATCTTGAATGCCTGAATTATCGAGTCATAGGTTTCTTGGCTGTTTTCTGCGTAGATTTGTATCCAACCCATGTCCCTCTCGGCCATAGAATCTGAGTGGTCAAACCGGCAGATGCTGTTGCAGTGAATGTGCGGGCACCTGTTGCGGATGCTGTTATGCTGCATGTCATGGCGCTGTGTTCTGATTCTACACATAGGAAAGCTGTGTCTACTTCGCCGTCGGCGACGTATTCGCTGAATTTTTCAACGATTATGGTTTGTGGCGTAATTGGATATGCAGCCACCACATCCACGTCACATTGCTTAACTGCGTATGCGACTGCCGTGTCGCCATTCAAGGGCACAATTTTTTGTTCAACTTTAGCCATTGTTGGTTACTCCTTTCCTTCCAAAACCATCTCTATCGCGGTTGCGGGGCATTCGTTGGCGCATATTCCGCAGCCTTTGCAGAAGTCATAATCAAACACCATATCGTTTGTTTCTATGCCATGTTTTATTGCGCCTTCTGGACAGTAAATGTGACAGAACATGCAACGGGTACACTTTTCTGTGTTCCAGATGGGCTTGTAAGAGCGCCAATCTCCAGTTTTGTATTCTGTGCTAGACTTCCAGCATACACCACCAAGGGGAACTTCTTTCCAGCTTTTTGGTTGTGGAATCATTCAGGGTTTGCCTCCTTGTACGCTTCCTTTATAACTCCTATGTTCTTTTCTCCTAGTGGACCTGGAAAACGTTCTTGCACGACTTTTTCTATGCTTTCCATTTTCACTATCCCTGTTGAACGGGCGACTACGCCAAGCATAGCCGTGTTAGTGATTAATCTTCCCAGAATCCTCATGGCTATGTCAGTAGCGGGAACTGTCCAAACAGTTCCCTCTGCCATTTTCAGTTCTTCTTTCATCTTCTTTGGGGTTTTAGGGGTATTTACTATGAGAATTCCATTTTCTCCTAAACCTTCTGTGACTGGAACGGTTGCCAAAAGGGTCGGATCCATAACTATTGCAAGATTTGGTTTGTAGACTGCACAATGGAGCCTTATCGGTTCGTCGCTGATACGCGTATAAGCTTTCACTGGTGCTCCCATCCTCTCAGGACCGAACTCTGGAAATGATTGGATGTATTTTCCTTCGTGGATTGCAGCCCGCGCCAGAAGCTCGCTTGCTGTCCATGCTCCTTGGCCGCCACGTCCATGCCATCTAAACTCTTTGAGGGTCAATAAACTTCCTCCAAACAGCATCTCATGTGATCATATGAAATAAGACATACAAGTTACCGCTATTCTTAAATATTTAGGGAAAAACGCTTCTTTAAAGCATTTCTGTTCCTTATTTTGTTACGGTGGGACTCAAAGTTTGAGAGCTGTTCATGTGGTTTGCGGTTAACCGAATCGTACGCATTATAGATAGACCGATTGTGAACGGGGTTTTGAACAAAATTTAAGAGGTTATAAGAACAATCAAAAGTTTAATCCCTAACGGATGTTGTTTGTTAATAGACGAGGTAATGAGCTTTGGCTAATAATGGAGCAAAACCTGAAGAGGCGACAACCAAAACAGATAACGTTGTCTTTATCGGCAAAAAACCTGTAATGAACTATGTGACTGCTTGTATAACCTTTTTCAACAGCGGCGAAAAGCAGGTTGTTGTTAAGGCAAGGGGGCGGGCAATCAGCAGAGCAGTGGATACTGTAGAGTTGCTTCGTCGCGCCTTTGTTAAAAACTTGGAAATAAACCACATCGAAATAAGCACTGAAGAACTGTTTAGAGCTGAAGGCGGTCAAAAATCGAATGTTTCAACAATCGAAATAGCCGTCGCTAAAGCCAAGCCCAAGCAACCTCAAGAAGAAAATTAGATTCTCCACTTTATCTATCTGCTCACTCTTCTGCATATTTTTTTTATTTTCGGCTATTGCGAGAATTTGTTTCAGGGGTCTCAGATATCTATAAAAGTACTGCGATTTAATGGGTTGTTGTTGGTGCGATAATTGCCTGATTATCCTAAGCTGATTGTTCGTCCCCCTGGTCCGAATGCCAGAGAACTCGTTAAGAGAGACTCGGCTACGATTTCCCCATCGTACACTCGCTATTATCCGCTTGTGATAGATTCTGGACGTGACTGTATCGTGAAGGATGTAGATGGAAACGAATACATCGACTTTAACTCTGGGTTGGCGTGCCTAAACGTGGGGCACAAGCACCCCAAGGTTGTCAAGGCAATAAAGGGTCAATGTGACAAGTTTCTTCATTACTCTAACACCGACTTTTATTATCAGCAAACCGTGGATCTGGCTGAAAAACTGTTTGAAATAACTCCTGGCACTTTCCAGAAGAGAATACACTTTGGAAACAGCGGAGCAGAAGCTGTGGAGACGGCGATCAAACTTTCCAAGTGGCACACTCGTAAACACCAATTTATCGCCTTTACCGGCGCCTTTCATGGCAGAACATGTGGCGCCACATCTCTTACCGCCAGCAAACCAACCCAAAAAAGACACTACTTTCCACTGCTTCCGGGAATAACCCATGTGCCCTACCCGTATTGTTACCGCTGCCCCTTCAGCTTGTCCTATCCCGAATGCGACTATAAATGCGTAGATTTCATAGATGAACAGGTTCTGCAAAAATATGTGCCTCCCGAGGAGGTTGCAGGCTTCGTTTTTGAGCCTATCCAAGGCGAAGGCGGATACGTGGTTCCCCCTCCCGGATACTTCCAGCGGCTAAAGAAGCTGGCTGACAAGTACGGATTACTGTTGATCGCTGATGAGGTTCAATCGGGCATGGGAAGAACTGGGCGATGGTTCGCCATTGAGCATTGGAAGACCGAGCCTGACATTATTTGTGCAGCCAAAGCCCTGGCTTCAGGGTTGCCCTTAAGCGCAACTGTGGCTCGAGCCCGGCTGATGGATTGGGAGGCTGGTTCTCACGCCAGTACCTTCGGAGGAAATCCGTTAGCCTGTGCGGCGGCTTTGACTGTGATTGACGTGATCAAGGAGGATAAGCTTCTTGAGAACGCTGAAAAACAGGGTAACTATATCATGAAGTGGTTGCAGGACGTTAAGGAAGAACGGGAAATTGTGGGCGACGTTCGAGGTAAGGGGTTAATGATTGGGGTTGAGTTTGTGGAGGATAAGGCGACCAAGAAGGCGGGGGCGGATCAGGCTAGAGAAGTGATGATCCGTTGCTGGAGACGCGGAGTAGCAATCGTAACCTGTGGCGTTTCCACCCTCAGGTTGGTTCCGCCGTTGACCATCACCCGAGAACTGGTAGACTCTAGCCTAGAAATAATCGGGGACGTTATCAAAGAAGTTAACGAAGAGTCCTCTTCCTGAAACTTATTTTTCTGGTTCTTTTAGAACATCTATGACTGTAGAGTAACGCGAAGAGAGTTCCATCTGGTCTTCGTATCCCTTCTTTGCGTAAACGTTTTTCATTTTTATTCGAGTCCCCACCTTCAAGTCTTTCACAGCTTCTGCCATTTTTCTCCAAGCTGACACTTTGAGTTTTCCTGTGGAATCGCTCAACTGGAAAGAAGCAACTGCAACTTTTTCGTTTCGTGATGTGACAACCTCCCTCACATCAGGGGTTGTTGCGATGGTTCCTTCAACTGTTATCGGACCGCCAGTTCCCTTTATGTCAGCCAGTTTTTTTGATGGTTCCATGAGAATTTTGATGTTTCCTCGGTTTCCCAAATTTAGTTCCAGATTTCCATCAAATCCCTCACGCACGTATCCGTGTGAAATTCTGATGGTTTGTTCCCGTTGAATCTTTCCGCTCTCAACCAATTCTACTTTGTCGTCCCACAGAACCACCCTCAAAGTTCCGCTCTTATCCACAACTAGAAGGCTAGCAAGTTTCCCTTCTGTCCAGTCTCTGCGAGTGAATGTTTTGGGGGGATAAACGGCGGCGACCTGTCCATCCACTGTCACATCATTCAATCCGGAAACAAGGTCCTGAATCTGAATTTTGAGCCGAAGAGGCTTCTTGACGATTTCCACCCCCAGCTCCGAAGCGGCAATCCGCGCCGCGGTTTCATCGGTTAGAAAATCGCCTGCATCGCTTTTTTTCTTTTCAATCATTTCTAGAATTTCTTTGCGCTTAATGTCAGAACGAGACGACAGGATTCGCTTAATGATTTCCTCTAAATCCATATTGCTTCACTAGATCAATTTGTTCAAGTTCCTCTTGGGCGTTGAACTTGTAATGTTGCTTTTTCTTTTGTCCGTATGCTTAGGCAATGGACCGCCTGCTTTCTGGGTGGTCTATATGCTCTGCTGTTTTAACTGTTATTGATTTAATCTTGTTGCAAAAAACGAGGACCAAAGAAAACTATGTCTCTTCGGTGTTTTCCTCTTTACCGTAAACCAAATACAAGAAGCCTAGAACCAAAGCTATGAAAATTAACGCTGTTAAAATAATGAGTATCCACGCGAAGTATGCATCTGCGCTCATCTAAATCTCTCCTTCGTCTAATATTTGAATGTGAGATATTTAAGCTGTAACCTTTTCCCACTCTTCCATGAGGCACTCGTAGAGCCTATCCTCTTCCTCAACCTTGTCGTACCGTTCCAGAGCTTCCGCTATTTTCTGAGCAATAAGGTGGTAACAGATGTTTGCTTCTCTGTCCATTACTCGGAAATAGAAATCGTCGCATGAACAGAAAGCCGCGGCTGGCATAATTTGGTATTCCCTTTCTCTGCCTACGACTATCCAGACAATCCTGCCGCTGGGGCTAAAAACATATTTTTTTACTCTCTCCTCTTTTATGGCGTCCCATGCTTTAGTAAAGCGTGAACCAAGGGCTTCTGAAAGCTGGGTTAAATGGTTACCCGTTACTTCCCCATTGGTTTTTGCTTCCTCGCAAACTTGTTCGAGCACCTTGATTTCTTTGGGTATTCTCATGGGCTTTTTATTCCCTTGAACGCGTTATGGACTTCTATGGCGAAGCGGTTGTGTTCCAGCAGCGGACTTGAGGTTTTGTTGGGTTACTCGATTTTTATTTGTTCTCCGCTGGGCTTCTTTTTCTCTTCGATTTTGGGTACTGTAACCTCTAGCACTCCATTTTTGTATGATGTTTTGGCTTTCTTGGGGTCAATTTTTGCTGGAACCTCGATTTCTTTGAAGTATTTGCGTTCAGGCGCCTCAACAGAAATCGTTAATTTGTCCTCTGTTCCAGAAAGTTTGATGTCTTCTTTTGCAACCCCGGGCAATTCTATTATGACCTTTATTTCACCGTTTGTGTTGACTATGTCCACAAGCGGCTCTCTCTCCTCCTTTACATCGAGGAATGGTTGGTTTAAGCCAAAGGCTTCGGATTCGCTTGAAGGCTTGACGTTGCCAAATTCTCTTATTTTCGGTTTTCCGTCCGGTCCAATGGTCATGCTGTAGCCGTACACGAAGGGTCCCCACTCGGGTATAATTGAGCCGTCAGGAAGCTTGCGTTCCCGTTTCAAGTCTTCTGGGATGCGAGTTTTGAATTGGCTGAACTCCCTCTCCATCATCTCCTCCATTTCCCTCATCATGTCTTCGATGTCTCCGAAGAACCGGTTTCCAAAAAATGGATTGCGCTTCTTTCTTTTTTTAAACCATTTAGGCAAGTCATCCCCTGTCATCACTTTCACCTTCGTAAGTAAGTACGTCTAGAAGTCATTAAAACTTTTCTGAACGTATATTCTAACTCCAATAATGTTGGTCGCTTCTTGGGGTTAACTCAACGCTTTCAACTGATCAACTGTTCCCAGAAACGTTCCGTCCAGAAGATAAACCTCTGCATCATCTATATTTACGCAGCCGGAACGTAATATTGGACCGATAAACGCTTCAGTCTTCTTTTTTCTCTTTCTTCTTTCGTTGATTGGTCTTCCTCCAAGGAACTGGTTGAAGGATGGCATTATGAAAAGCTGCGAAACATTGAGTTTTACCTTATACTGCTCTTCAAGAACGCCAGAAAGGTCTGTGTTCATTTTAATGCCTAAGTGGTTGAGGAGAGATTTCGTTAGCTGTTCTCCGTCGCATGGTGCCTTGACAAAAACCTGTTTTGTCATCCTGAATCCCATGGGGTCGCGGATGGCTATTGTGGGATGAACGTGACCTGTAACTAGGCTTCTACATTCTAGCAGTTCTGGCGCTGGCCATGCATGTCCGTGGAAGAGTCCGACATCTCCGAAACTGACTCCTGTTGTGGGAAGAATTTTTATGGTTTCTGGAAGTAGTGGCTCAAGGTTTCCGTCGTGGTTTCCTAGAACTACTTGGATGTCTGCAACTTTTTCTTGTATGTCCTCGAAGAATTCTGGGATGTCCTTCCATTCTTCTAGGGCTACTTTGGTTATGGCGTCTTTTATGTCTCCTAATAGTATTAGATGTGTGGGTTTTGCTTCTTTGATTAGCTTAAGCAGCATATTCTTGATTTTTGGGGTTTGGGATGGAACGTGTACTCCTCTTTGGCTTAGGAGTCTTTCCCAGCCTATGTGAAGGTCAGAGACCACTAGGGCTCGGTCATGGTTTTCTTGCAGGAGCATGGCTGGATACGGCTGCACAGGCTTTATCTGCGTCAAGGTATCACAGGATAATCTCTTCTGTTTTCTCTGTTAAAAACTGTCCCTGCCAACCCTGCACACTTTTAGGCTGCTAGAGCCGCTTTGATTGCCTCATACAATGTCCTGTTCGAGGCTGATATGAATGACAGTCGCTGGGTGGCTGCTAAGGGAACGTTAAGCTCTTCCCCTTCTGGACTAAGTATGATTCCACCTGCCTCGCGGAGTATGAGATATGAGGCTACCATGTCTGTTACCCTTAGTTTTCCGCGGATGTCAATGAAGGCGTCTGTGGAGCCGTCTGCAACGTAGCAGATCTCTAGGGCGTTGGCTCCGAAGTGGCGAAAATGTTTCCCAACCTTGAACAGTCCCTCAAGTTTAGTTACAAGCTCTTCGATTCTGAAGGTGTTCAAGTCAACGCCAATCACAGCATCTTCTATCTTCGATATTTTGGAAGGCTTGATTCTTTCGCCGTTTTTGAAGGCGCCCCTGTTCTTTTGCGCAGTGTATGTTATGTCGTGAACGAGGTCAGATACGATGACTGTTTCCACGTTTTTAAGCCACGGGCCCCTCGAAACCGCAATAACGTTAGCGCTGAATGGTAGTCCTCGAACTGCGTTGGTTGTGCCGTCCACAGGGTCTGTTGTAACATAATATTTGGAGGGGTCTGGTCCAATTTTTTTTGTTCCAGCCTCTTCACTGACTAATGTGCATGATACTTCATGCTTGTTTAGGCAGTCTATCAACGCTTTTTCGGCAGCCAAATCAATTCTCTTTGATGTGTCGCCGCCGGCTCCAACGCCGAAGCCTGTGGCTGCTTCTGGTGAACCGTAAAGTTTGAGGGCTTCCTTTCTCATATTTTGTGAGCATTCTTGTAGTATTTCCAGCCAGTTCATGGTTTTCACGTCATATTTGGGTTTAGGGTAAGCTGCTTCTTTAAGCTTTTAAACTCCAGTGTAAGCGAAAAGACACTTAAGGAAGATTTGATTTTTTTGAAGCAATGAGCGGGGGTCGCCGAGCCAGGTCAAAGGCGCAGGCTTCAGGAGCCTGTCCCGTAGGGGTTCGTGGGTTCGAATCCCACCCCCCGCACCATGTTTCATTTGCTCTTTTTGATTATTCCTTATTGTTTTGTGGGGTTTTGGGCTTTCGCTGATTTGTTTCTCGAAACGGGAAGTGGAAAAGAAGCTTTCCTTTTAATGGGTGAACACATGATTTTTGTTATTGCGTATATTTGGTGCAGAAAGCTTTTTCTTCGACTCCTCAGTTGAACTCTGGCTATGCGTTTATTTATCGGATTTATCTTCCACAAAATATCTTTTGGGCTTTTGTCGGTTCTGTTGCCGCTCTATATCACTCAGGTCATTAGTGGAGGCAATTTGACGGTTTGGGGTTTAATTGCGTCTGTGGCTACGTTTGTTGCGATTCCGTTCTCTTTTCTGTGGGGTTACCTCTGTGACGCTACAAGACGTTACCGTTTCTTTATACTGATGTCTTTTGCGGCTGTAACTTCCCTGCTTTATCTATTCTCCTTAACAACTGATCTGCTATTACTCGGGATTGTATACGTGTTCATTGTTGTTTTTCGGGTTGCTTATGAGCCGTCAAAAAATGTGCTGATTGCCGAAAACTATTCTCACAGAGACTGGAAACGTGGCTTTGCATCCTATGCTGCCATGACTGAGTTTGGATGGGTTGCAGGACTGTTTTTAGGTTTCATATTAACCCTCTGGGGCTTCACCAGTATTACTTTGCTGATTATTTGCATCGGTCTGAGTTTTGCATCTTTCATATTATCAGCAATTTTCGTGTATGACCCCGCGTTAATTTTTGAGAGGGGACTAGTTACCATAGAAAGGTCATTCAGTTTGGTTCAAAGAGGCATAGAGCTGATAGCAGGACTGAATTTTGATCAGTATGATTCAGGCGAACTTAGTCGAGAGAACGTGTATGCTCTCTGTTTTGGTTTACTGTTATTCTCTCTTGCCACAAGCATGTTTTTCACTCCTTTGCCGATTTTCTTCGCCCAGAGTTTAGCTCTTCCCACAAGCACAATATTTGCGCTATTCCTAATCAACTCTCTAGGCTGCCTCACAGGATATGTTCTGACGCAGAGAAACCACAAGAACATAAAAGAAACATCGGCAACAACAAGGGTCTCTCTACTCCGAGGTATACTGGTTTTCTCGTTACTGTTTGTAGGCTTCTTCTCATTAACGTGGGCGCTGGTGCTGTCGGTTATTATTTTAGCTCTTAGTGGATTCGTTTACGCTTTCTATTCGATCTCCGTGCTTTACCTCTCCATGGAAGTGATTCCACGAGGCAAAACTGGAGTATTCACCGCGTTATTAGGCGCAGGCAGCGGCATTGGATGCTTAACCGGACCAATAATAGCAGAAAATCTGGGCTTCTCATACGCATTTATGGCATCCGCGATCTGTTTTCTTCTCGGTTTTGTAGCATTCAAAATTTTCGTACGAAGCAGAGACACAGAATTCCTGTAAGCAAGCTGCTGCACGCTTCCATAATCATTTATTCACATAACATCTATGTGAAGAACTGAAACAGTCAAACATAAAAAATGATTTCTAGTCAAGGTTAAAGCAATTACCCGCCCAAGGCGGCTGTCCCGTAGGGGTTCGTGGGTTCGAATCCCACTCCCCGCACCATTTTTGCTTTGATTTTTTGATTGTTGCGTAAATGCTAAGTGTGAAGATTAGGTTCAGCATATACACGTGGAGGAAGAGGCTATAGAAGCTAAACGTTCTGCAACAAGAATTGCCATTGTAATTCCTACCTTGAACGAATGTAAAGCTGTGGGAAAAGTGTTGGGCGGTGTGAAATCTGTTATGGATGGCTATGAATATCGAGTGTTGGTTGTGGATGGGCGTTCCATCGATGGTACAGATGAGATTGCTAGGGATATGGGTGCCGATGTCATTTATCAGCGGGGCAGAGGTTATGGGGATGCTTTGAAAACTGGTTTTTTTCATGCTAGAAAACGGCTAGATGCTAAAGTGATTGTGATGATGGATGCCGACTTAACTTATAATCCCAAAGATATACCCAAATTGGTAGCACCTATTTTGGAGGATGCGGCTGACTTGGTGGTGGGTAACAGGTTTGCTGGATTGCAGAAGGGGGCAATGACTTTAGTTAACAGGGTTGGGAATAGAGTGCTTTCTCTAGTTGCAAAGTTAGCTTTGAGACTTAACGTGTATGACACTCAAAGTGGCATGAGGGCCTTCAAATCTGAACTCCTAGACCGTATGAATTTAGTGGCTGTGGGCATGCCCTTTGCCATGGAAATGTTGGCAGAAGCCCTTTCCGTTGATGCTAGAATATGTGAGGTGCCCATAAGTTATAGGCCCAGGGTGGGGAAAACAAAGCTTAATCCCATAAAAGATGGAGGCAGGATACTTGGAGTCACTGTGAGGTTAATGTTTGATATTCGACCTCTACTTTTCTTCGGGAGCATAGGAACAGTTTTGGGGGTAGTGGGTTTACTTCTTCATTACATCATGCTTCCCATCGAGATCGCGCATGTTGTGTTTCCGTTTTTATTTATGATTGGGGGCATGCTATTGTTTTGGTTTGGTTTTGTGATAGTCTTAATCAAGAAGCTTAGAAGACGTAAGTGATGTTGAAGCGTAATACCAGAAGATATCATGCTGATTGTGAATTAATCATCCAACTCTTCTCATCCATAAATACCGCAAAAAGATAATCAAACTCATCGCAAGCGCCATTCTAATCGTCGCAGGCGTTATACTCATCAGCATCAACTAAACAAACCAGCACAATCATATTTGAAGACTAATAATACTTCATTGTTGAAAAACAGCTTTTTCCTTGCTAAAAAAACAAAATAAAAAACAGGGAAAATTTAACCAATTAGTAAAATGGATGTTTACCAGTCTTCAGCTACCAGTATAAAGTCTTCCTCTTCCTCCAAGTCGTCTTCTTCTTGGTAATTTACTGGTCTAACGAATTGGCTAGGTTGTGGGTCTCCAAATATTCTATAAAGTAAGCCTTTCTTTTTCTGCGGTTTTGCTTTGACTATTGGCTTTATTCTGTAAATAATTTGTTAAAATTCTAACCTTAGACAATTCGAGGTCTTTATCCATTTTGGTTCACAATTTCTAAGGCTTTATCACACTTCAAATATATGATTTTAGGCTTTTTGAATGTATGGATTTTTCCGTTATCTTCTCAGATACAACCACAAATCTTAATTGAAAATTGAATTAATAGAGATTGTAAAGGGGTGAGAAATTTTTGGGTAACGATATGACGAAGGGAAGTAGGGGAAATAGTCTGAAAATTGCTTTAGTGGTAGTTTCAATTTTCCTCATAATAAGTCTAATCGCAAACATGTATTTCTATTCCAGACAATACGGAGTCACACCTGATAGCGGTCTTGAAAGTCAGGTTGCAGACCTTCAAAGTCAAGTAGACAGTTTAACAACTGAAAGAGATTCTTTGAAACATCAAGTAAATGACTTGGTAATTGAAAGGGATGCTGTGAAAGCACAGAACGAATTCTTTGAAAACCTAATATTCGACCTAGAAGATGAAGTGAAACAGTTGAAAGCACCAAAGTTAGTTACGAGACTTGGTAGTAGCGACCAAAGACCATGGTTACAAACACCATACTTCCATGTCTCTGGTGAGGTGTGGAATGTTGGAACAAACACAGCAACTAATTGCAAATTGCGTGTTGTTCTATATCAAGGGTTCGTTGTGGCAGAAGACACATATATAAATCTAGGCACAATTTCTGGTAGAACTTATACAAGCGTTGATTCAAAAATTTACTATGAAGGTTCGGCACTTACGGGTCGGAGCATAACACCAGAATGGGAGTAGCCCTAACCTTCAATTTTCTTGTGAAAAAGGCGGAAAAAGTTAAAGCTGAATGGTTTCAGGTATCTCCCCACTATTTTCGTGTTCTCCCAATGGTTTAATTTAAATATATACCTTCACAAACAACTAACAATTATAAAACAGTGTGAGGTGATAAATACTGTCATCAAAAGATGAAATTACAAAAGGAATATTGGAACTACTTGCTGAAATAGCGAAAAGAGAGAAAAAGAAAGCAATCAATAAAGATGAGTATATCGATGCCGCTATGTTTCAAATTTTTGAAAGTTTGTCCAAAGAAGCAAGAAAATCAATCAAATAGAGCTTTTTGCATAGTTTCACATATGTAAGAAAGGCGGAAAATCATAAGAGGTGAAAGAACTAAAATTAGAATCTAGATGAAAAACTTTGAAGACCTTGAACATTTTTGATAATTTTCTCTGGGCTGAAGATGAAAATACTAAAAAGACCTTGCGTCAATGCGAAAATGATTTTAAACTCTACAAACGCTCTTTCAAATTATTATGTGAAACAAACCGTTATCTTCACAAATTGATGGAAAAAGACCCTAGCAAAATTCCAACCGCAAAAAAAGTAATTTTGATTATAACAACTAGAATTATCCAGTCAATGCAGGCAATTAGAGTTCTTAATTTGAAAGGATATTACTATGACTTGAGGGTGCTTGAACGATGTCTTTTAGAAAACATGGGTCTTTGTGCATACTTTGCATTAAACGAAGAAGAAACAGAGAAGTGGATTAAAGGCAAAAATAAGATAGCGAGAATTAGACTTATCGACTATATATCCTTATTAGTGGGCATCAAAGAAGGTGGTTGGATACCCATATATGGGAAGTTAAGCGGATATGTGCATACTAACTTAAGGTCTATTGCTTCTCTAATTGTTGATATAGACCCTGAAGGGATAAGTTTTCAAGTAACTCCAATATTTGATAAAGAAAAAGTATCTGAAATTTCGTTGTATCCAACAGTTATGTTGATTATTTTAGCAAGAATATTCCGAGATGAACTCACCAAAACCAGAAAGGCACGGATAATGAGATTCTGTAAACAAATCCTAGCTGAAAAAAGCTAGGCTTTGAAAAACAATGTAAAAAAGGCTTCTTTTTCAATTTATTTTTTAAGCAAGGGAAAACAGCTTTTTTCTGAAAAACATGGAAACATAAAGAAGCTCTGTTAACATAACCAAAAACAGTTGCCGTCATCGTTGACTGTTGTCTTTGTTTTCAGAATATCTGCTTTTACATCTTGAACAACGTTTCAGTAGTTCCTCAAGATTCTTTTTTCTGTCAATAGCCCCCCTAG
>JABUBP010000299.1_pt1 | contig 13165 bp, 8 predicted proteins | sample 7240331 | NCBI WGS metagenome assembly JABUBP01 (sample SAMN07256347, study PRJNA390944) | subsurface metagenome | isolation source: Methane hydrate marine sediment | place: Pacific Ocean: Eastern North Pacific, ODP site 1244 | collected 2002 | reverse complement strand
ACCCCCAGTTAAGCTACAGTGACAGCTGTTTCCCCTTAAAGCTTCTCCACGGCCACACTGCTAAGCTCAGTGATGTTGATTATATTCTTTACCCCTGCGCTATCCGCCTGGGCAAAAAAGAGGGCGATGAAAACCAGAAATATGCCTGCCCCCTAGTCCAGGCATCACCGTTCATAATACGCCAGGCCCTCAACCTAGGGAAACGGCTACTGGTACCCATAATCGACCTTAGCCGGGACAACGTTGAGATGATAAACAATCTGGCCGATACCGCAGTAAAGATGGGCTTCAGCAGGAGAGAGGGCAAGGGGGCGGCTTTAGCCGGCATTAAGGCACAGCAGATATTTGAGGCAGATAGAGCAGCACTGGGAAAAAAGCTGCTGGAACAACTCCGCCGTAGTGATCAACTGGGGGTGGTCATCTTCTCCCGTTCCTACATGTCACAGGACTCGGGGGCAAATCTGGGTATAGCTGAAATGCTGGCCCGGCTGGGGGTGGTGCCGGTACCGCTTGATTTCCTGCCCCTTGATTCAGTGGATGCTAAGCAATACACAGACCGCCCCTACTGGTTCTATGAGAGCAAATACATAGCCGGCGCTGCCATAACAGCCCGTGACCCCAAGCTTTTCGGGCTGATGGTGACCAACTTTGGCTGTGGCCCCAACTCATTTATGGCCAAGACTGTGGAAGACATTATGGCTGATAAACCCCTGGGGCAGCTTGAAATCGACGAACACGCTGCCGAGGCCGGTATCGTTACCCGTCTTGAGGCCTTCGTCAACACTATCATAGGCTTTGCTGCCTCGGCCAAAGAAAGTAAGATACAGTGCCGGGATGTTTACCGGGGAACGACACCGCTCAATGGTTCCGGAAAGACCCTAATTGCTCCCCGGATGTCGCCTCACATCGAGGCTGCTGCGGCAGCCATGACCGCCTACGGGCAGAAGGTAGTCGTGCTTCCTGAGCCAGACCAGCGAAGCCTCCTCTATAGCGACCAGGTGACCTCAGGCGCAGAGTGCCTGCCCTACCGCATAACCCTGGGTGACTTTATGCGGTTATATTACGAGAACGGCGCCCACCTGGGAGATGTCGAGGGATTTACCGGCGGAGCCTATGGCCCCTGCCGCTTTGGCAAGTACGCCATAGAACAGGCCAGAGTGCTTAAGCAGATTGGCTTTGACCTGACGATACGCACCACGGTATCAAACAATGCCTATAGCGATGTAAACCTTGGTCGCGGCTTTGAGCGGCTCGCCTGGAAGGGTATTGTCGCCATGGACTGCCTGCAGAGGCTCCTCTGGCGTAGCCGTCCCTATGAAAAACAGCCTGGTTCGGCTGATAGCCTGTTTGCTGAGTACAAAAGCCGGCTTTTAGAATGTATTGGCCGCAAAGAGGACGGCAAGGATATTCTAAGGCAGGCGACCGCTGATTTCCGGTCGCTGATAGACCCCGACCTGCCCAGAAGGCCGCTGGTGGGTATCAATGGCGAGGTATACCTTCGCAGCAACAGGTTCAGCAATAAAGACCTGGTCAAGGTATGCGAGGCGGCCGGTCTTGAGGCAGTCGTTTCCCCGATGGGGGAATGGCTTAAGTACACCTACTATAGGAATATTGAGGATGCCATCAAGAACCGAAAGCTGAAAAAGGTGATAGCTGGTTATATGAAGAAACTGGTGCAGGAGTATGATGAACACTCGGTGGCTAGGCACTGCCGGGGCTTACTGGATATCAGAGAGCCGTCAACAGCGGATATAGTAACCCTGACGAGCCACTACCTTTCCTCCCGATGTGGTAGCGAAGCGGTTCTCAGTATAGGTAGCGGCCTCGGGTGGATGCAAGACCCTGAATTTGCCGGTGTTATCTCGGTAATGCCCCATGGCTGTATGCCCGGGGGGATTGTGGCGGCAATGTCAGAGGGGTTTAGCACAATGTACCGAAAGCCCTGGATTAGCCTCACCTATGATGGTTTTCCTGAGACCAACAATTTGGCCCGGATAAACAACTTTGCTGAAGTCATTAGATTCTGCAGACGGGAAAATCGGGCACAGGGTGCCTAGTTTCAAGGGTGACCCTAGCCATTTTTCCTAAAGCTACTCCGTGAGCTTTCCCCCAAGCGAGTCAGACATCACCGAAGGACAAAGAGGTGATAAGACTAGTTCTTACCTTGAGCAATACCTGAATAGTAGGCTGAGGGCACGGGTGGAAGAGGTTATTCCTGATTCATAGAGATTAAGCCTCTTCTTATGGCTTTTACCACTGCTTCGGTGCGAGCATTGGCATCCAGCTTGCTTAAAATTGATGTTACATGATTCTTGATGGTCTGCTCACTGATGTCCAGTTTGACTGCAATCTGCTTGTTGGCATAGCCCTGAGCCATATATTTGATTACTTCCGTCTCGCGTGAGGTGAGGGGCGAGATGAGGCTTTCAACCTCTCGTTGCTGAGATAGCTCCTGAAACTGGTGAAGAATATGTTGCGCCACTTTGGGTCGATTGTTGAGGCTTTCATTTATAGGGTGCTCCCCGGATGCAGTACGTCTGACAACATCGCATAGCTCTTCACTGCTGACGTCCTTACTAAGATAAGCAGAGGCCTGGCTTTTAATTGCCTTAAAGAGCTGGGCATCACTGGTATCGGATGCCAGCACAACGACCGCGGTGCTGGGAGTAACCTGTTTTATTCTGTGGGCCAGGCCAAGACCACTATCAGGGGCGGCATCGAGATCAACAATAGCTACATCAGGAGGCATAACCTCAATGGTTAAGGACATTTTATCCGTAATCCTAGCCTCGCCGGTAATCTCAATGTCTTCTTTGCCAGCGAAGGAATGGCGTACGCCTTCCAGGAACAGGGGTTGCTGGCTGAATATCCAGGTTCTTATTTTTGCTTTGTTCATGGTCTTAAATTCAGTCTAGCATATAGGTGAGCCCACTTCAATTGAAACGGCTTTATGTTTTCGGCTTGCCCAACCATTTCTCAGCCAGGTCGCCGGCTACGGGCAGCTTATACATCACTCCCTGGTATGCCTTAACCATCAATACTATCCAGAGGACAAAGCCGAGCAAACCGACCAAAGACGATATGACCCAGCCAAACCAAGGTATCCAGCCGAAGACAATACCGATAATACTAAGGATACCGAAAACGATAATTGACTGCATGGCATGAAAGCGGACAAACTTGTTCTCTGCTTCTAGCAATATAAACACCAGTCCGCTTACCCAGCCCAGAACATAGCACAGTAGCCCGGCAACATTTTCCTGAAGTCCAGTAGAGGTCTTTTCCATCGGCTAACCTCCCAATTATTTGAATTAGCCTAAGATTATACTAGCGTTAGGCCAGTGTCAATAGCCAAGTTTACCTTTACCGCCGACCCGTTCAATCCTGTAGTGCAGCCTGCCTGCGGGCGCCGTTATTTCTATTATATCGCCAAGTCCTCGCCCCATAATGGCTTTGCCCAGAGGAGAGGCGCTGGAAATCTTGCCTCTGGCCGGGTCTACCTCTTTGGGGTTAACTATGGTGTAGTGCAGCTCTTCACCGGAAGCTAGGTCAAGGAGGATAATGCTGTCACCAACACCAGACTTGGGACTAATCTCTGCCTTTGCCTTAACCAGAGTTGCCGACTTTAGAGTTTGCTCAAGCCCTCTAATCCTGCCCTCAAGGTAAGCTAGCTGCTCCCTGGCAGCATCCAGAGGGGCATTTTCCCGGAAGTCCTTGTCTTGAGCCGCCCTACGTATTTCATCGATAGCTTGGAGCCGCTTGCCCTTGAGAGCCACCAGTTCCTCCTTAATTTCATTATGCCCCTGCTGGGTTAAGGAAATGGACTTGGGCTGCCCTGTGCTGGTTGTTAACCTGGATTTCCCCTTCTTAGCCTTAAGATGAATGGCTAGATTATTGTTAGTCCATCCCTCCTTCTTGGCATAATTTAGAAAAGCTCGTATTATGTCAAGCTTTTTCAAGTAGTCGGTATCTGATGATGATATTCGCTGAGCATAGTTGGCTATTTCAGGAGCCGTTAGTCCAGTCAGGGGTCGTTCTCGCCCGAACCAGCGAACAAACTGGTAAATAGCCTGCTGGCTAATATCTGTTTTGCCGTGGGGGAAATTGACCAGGAAACGGCTGGCTGCCTCGCCCAGGTTCGGGTTCTGTTTACTGCTATCCATTTCTTCACAAAGTGGCTAGACCACCACTCAAACTAGACCAATCTGGAAAGGAATTTTCATAGCGGCCAGGGTTTTAGCTAGCGCCTTTTGCCGGGCCACCCTCAATATTGCCTTGCCATGCCAGTCAAAAGACAGGTCATCTGCTTTAAGCAGAGATTCATCAATACCATTAGCCATTGTTATATCAAATATCCGGTCAATCTGCCGGTCGCTCAGGCGCTCATAGAATCTCCGAGCCCAGTAGCATATATTGAGTTCCTGCCCCAATTGCCTCTTCCACTCTCGTTCGTAGTTAGATAGGCTCCTGTCTGACAGGTCATCCTTCTCCAGTGCCCGGTGTAGATTATTAGCCGCCATCTCGGCGCACAGCAGGCCATAGTAGATACCACCGCCGGTGGTTGGCTTTACCTGCCCGGCAGCATCCCCGACTACAATCAAGCGTTGGGCATAGGTTCTAGCTGGCGGCCTTAATGAAATCCCTCGGAAGCCTATCTCCTCATCAACATAAGCTATTTTCCCTCTTGACTTCAGCAATGAGAGTAGCTTCTTAAGGTATTCTCTTGGGCTACGTCGTGACAGAAGCCCGACTAGGGCTCTTGTCGGTGAGGTAGGTGCCAGCCAGGCGAAAAAGCCTGGGGCAACCTCCTGGCCTAAATAGACCTCAACCTCATCTATGTCTCTGGCTTCTACCTCAGCCTGGGCTCCCTTAACAAAATCTCCGCTCTTGCCCAGCCCCGACTTTTCGGTAAGTCTTGAGGAAAAGCCGGTGGCAATAACGGCTACCCTTGCCTCAAAGTTCAGCTTCCGGCCATTACGGCTGGCTTTAACTACTACCCGGTCATCCCTAGCCTCTATATCTTTAACCCGATTTTCTAAAAGATACTCTGCCCCAACAGCTTTAGCCCGTCTGGCCATGGCTACATCAAAAGCTGACCGGTCCACAATACAGACCTGGTTTTCCTTTCGCCATAGCCTGATTAACTTACCCGAGGGTGAGAAAACCCGGGCGCTGTTTGTCTGTCTTAAGACTACATTGTTATCAATAGCAAAAGAGCTAATACACTCCTGGCTGATGATGCCGGTACAGCAGACCCGGCCATCTAGCTTTTCCTTTTGTTCCAGTACCAGCACGTCATAGCCCATCTCAGCCAGTTTGTAAGCAACATAGCTCCCTATCACCCCCCCGCCGGCAACTAAAACATCGTGCAATTTTAATCCTTCATTAAGCTTATTTATCTAAGAGTATATCACAATCATTGCCGACGATGCCTTAAAGCTTTGTGGTCTTGACAAATAGTTTTCCTTTGTTTATAGTTTGGTTTAACAGAATAAGTAAAGGCTGTGAACAAGACTAGTAGGCTTCAAGCGAGGCACAGAGAGTCGGGTAAGGGTTCCCAGAAAAATCAAAGATTTTTCTGGGAGTCTAAGGTGTGAGCCGATGCTGGCGCAGGAGCTGAATGGGCTTGGGAGCCGCAAACCGAAAATCGCAAGATAAGTAGGCTTTGTCGCCGGGGAAGCGTTATCAAATCCCAGGGTATTGAGTTAAACTTAATTGACTCTATATCTAAAAGAGATGGTCGTCTAACTCTAAGAGGGTAGTTGACCAAGAAGGGTGGCACCGCAGAGGCAGGTCCCTTGCCCCTTCAAGGGTAGGGGCTTTTTTAATGATGAGGTTAAATATTATGATGATTACCTTACAACGGTGTTGGTCCCTTGGGGGGCCGAGATAGATTAGCCAATTACATACTCTAAAAAATCTTAAGGAAGGAGAAAAATGGAAAGAACAAAGTTTCTTCTAGAAGAAAAGGACATGCCAACTGCTTGGTATAATATCCAAGCCGATCTGCCGGAGCCTTTGCCACCCCTGCTCCATCCTGGCACCAAGGAGCCAACAATTCTCCCCCCTCCCCTCTTCACTGATGCGGTCAATAAACAGGAGTTCAGCAAAGAGCGCTGGATTGAAATCCCGGAGGAGGTGCAGGAAATATACCGTACCTGGAGACCGACCGTTCTGCATCGGGCGCACCGGTTGGAGAAGTTCCTGGATACCCCGGCCAAGATTTTCTATAAATACGAGGGGACCAGCCAGGCGGGTAGCCACAAGCCTAACACTGCGGTAGCTCAAGCCTACTATGCTAAGAAGGAAGGATTCAAGGGCATAGCTACTGAGACCGGCGCCGGGCAGTGGGGTAGCGCCATGGCTATGGCCTGCGCGTTCTTCGGTCTTGAGTTGAAGGTTTACATGGTCAGGATTAGTTATAACCAGAAGCCTTATCGCCGCATCCTGATGGAGACCTGGGGTGCCAAGATAGTACCCAGCCCCAGCCCGGACACTGAGGTCGGGCGACGCCTTCTCGCCGAAAATGCTGAGCATCAGGGGAGTCTGGGGATAGCCATCAGCGAAGCCATAGAAGATGCCTTTGCTCACGATGATACCAAGTATTCCATAGGCAGTGTGGTTAACCATGTCCTGCTCCACCAAACGGTAAACGGTCTGGAGGCAAGGAAGCTAATGATGGAGAAGGCAGATGCCTATCCCGATATTATCGTCGGCTGCATCGGTGGCGGTTCAAACTTTGCCGGACTGTACCTGCCCTTTGTCAAGGACAAGATTGATGGCACCAAGCCAGACCTGCGCATCATTAATGTCGAGCCGGCAAGCTGCCCCACGATGACCAAGGGACCTTATACCTGGGACTACGGGGATGTAGCCGGGCTCGCCCCTATAATCCTGATGAATACCCTGGGGCACACCTTTGTGCCACCACCAGTCCACGCCGGAGGGCTCCGCTATCACGGGATGGCACCTATCATCTGCCACCTGCACAAACTGGGTCTTGTTGAAGCCAGGGCGGAACACCAACTGGCTACCTTTGAGGCCGGGGTAACCTTTGCCCGCACCGAGGGTATTGTCAGCGCCCCGGAGCCCAACCACGCCATCAAGGTGGTTATTGACGAAGCCCTCAAGTGCAAGGAGTCCGGTGAGTCGAAGACTATTCTTCTTGCTCACAGCGGACACGGGCACTTTGACATGGCGGCCTACGATGCCTATCTCTCAGGTAAGCTTGAGGATTACGAGTATCCTGAGGAAAAGGTTAAGGAGGCCCTGGCTCACTTGCCTGAGGTGCCCTCAACATAGATAAGTGGTTTTAAAGGGGGCTGGGGTACAACCAGCCCCCTTTTTTATTTGTCCTGGTTTTGCTCTTATGCTAAGATAGAAATTGTAATGGAACGGGTAAAGCCAAAATACCTGCTATTTTCGCTGATAATAATTCTGACCTTTCTGATGGTTGGTGGTACTGGTTGCGAGCTCCTGCCCGATTTTAAGACATCAACAAGCCCTCCATCCACCCAGACCGATAACCCAATAAACCCAACTTGGACATACCCTGGTACTGTTAGTCCCGATCCAGCACTGCCTAGCTTTGTTGCTGTGGTGGAGAAAGTCAAGCCATCAGTTGTGGCTATTGAGACTGATACAGGCGCCGGCTCTGGATGGATTATAGATACTGATGGCATTATCGTCACCAACAACCATGTGGTCGCCGGCGCCGACAGTATTTTTATAACCTTGGACGATGGCCGTACTTTCTCTGCTGAGTCAGTGCGAACTGATCCCATTACCGATATAGCCATCATTCAAATTGGTGCTCAGAACCTGCCGGCAGCCGATGTAAGCGATTGCTGCGAACTAAAGGTTGGTCAGCCGGTAGCCGCCATAGGCAATGCCCTCGGTCTGGGTATCAGCTTGAAGGGTGGCTGGATTAGTCGCCTGGATGCTACAATTACAGTTGAAGGGCGGACACTCTACGGCCTCATTGAAACCGATGCCGCCATTAACCCCGGAAACAGCGGTGGGCCGTTGGTAAACATGGCTGGAGAAGTAATCGGCATCACCAGTGTCAAGCTGATTGATGTTGAGGTGGAAGGTGTCGGCTATGCCATCAGTATTGATACGGCGCTTCCGGTTATTAATGACCTGATTACTCTTGGCTATGTAGTTCACCCTTTCCTAGGCATACAGGGGCTTCATACCGTAGACCAAGCTGTCGTATCCCTCTTTAACCTGGACATAGATAGGGGCGTTTTATTTACAGGAGTAGTCTCTGGCGGCCCGGCTGAGAAAGCCGGCCTAGAGCCGGAAGATGTCATTATTGCCATTGACGATAAAGAGATAAAGTCATACGAAGAACTGGTACAGACGATTCGCTCAAAAGAGGTTGGCCAGGAAATCAAGATAACCTACTGGCGGGGCAGCACTCAGAGCGATACCTATGCCACCCTTGTCGAGATGCCACCACCAGAATAGGTCACTGTAGTTTGGTCACTCCCAGTAATATATCATGCCCACCCAGCCTGTAACGTTCAGCAAACACGTCTTCACCAGGGATGTGTTCAATAAGCTCTCGCGATAGTGTTTCCCGCCTGATGTAGTCAGCAAATTTCTCAATCACCTGTTTTATATATGGCCCACCCTGATAGTAAGTAGTAATGTAGTCGGCAATATCAAACTTGGCTGAGCGGCGCATGTTCTGTAGGCGGTGGACTATCTCACGCGCCAGCCCCTCGGCGGCCAGTTCCGGGGTAATCTCAGTAGAGACGGCTACACCGTAACCGCCCTCAGAGCTTACCGCATAACCCGGCTTATCCAGCTCAGCGACGCTATCAGCGAATTCCAGGTCTTTTATGTTAAGCTCATCTAATACCTGTGTCTTAAGCTTGTCTAAGCTCGGCCGCTCTCTGGTTGAAACTAGGCTGACAAGCGCTTTAGCTAAAGGCTGACGTACCTTGATACCCGCTTTGCTTCTAGCCGCCCGCCCCAGACTTGAAATCTTGATTACCAGCCGGGTGTCAGCTGCCAGCCTCTTGTCAATCTTGGCCTTATCAGCCACTGGAAAATCAGCCAGGTGGACGCTGTCCGGGGCTTCGGGGAAAACGGAACCGACCAGGTTCTGGTACAACTCCTCAGCCAGGAATGGGGTGAATGGTGCCAATAGCTTAGACAGCGTAACCAGGCACTGGTAGAGGGTGGCGTAGGCTGATAGTTTATCGGCATCATTTTCACTCTTCCAGAAGCGGCGGCGGCTGCGGCGCACATACCAGTTGGACAGGTCAGCCAGAAAACTCTCTATCTTCCTGCCGGCTTCAGTCGGGTTATAATTTTCAAGTGCGGCGTCAACATCAGCTATCAGCTGGTTCAGCTGGGATATAATCCAGCGGTCAAGCATCGATGGCTCAAGCTGGTCTACCTTTGAGGCTGGGTTGTATTTGTCTATATTGGCATAGGTGACAAAGAAGGAATAGACATTCCACAGGGTAAGTAGAAACTGTCGGTTGACCTCGGAAATCAACTGCTCAGAGAAGCGACGAGCGTTGCCCGGCTGGGTAGCGGTAAAGAAATACCAGCGTAGGGCATCAGCCCCATACTTATCTATCACCGGCCCCAGTTCGACCACATTCCCCTTGGCCTTGCTCATCTTGTCCCCTCTGGCATCAAGGATATGCCCAAGACAGATGACATTCTTGAAACTGGGACGGTCAAACAATAGTGTAGATATGGCATGCAGGCTGTAAAACCAGCCACGGGTCTGGTCAACAGCTTCACAGATGTAGTCCGCCGGGAACCTGCCGTCCTCAAGCAAGGTGCCATTCTCAAAAGGATAGTGCCACTGGGCTATAGGCATTGCCCCGGAATCAAACCAGCAGTCAATAACCTCTGAAACCCGGCTCATCTTCCCCTGACACTTGGGGCAATCATAGGTCAGCTCATCAACATAGGGGCGGTGCAAATCCAGAGGTTCTTTCATTCCGCTAAAGCCGGGCTTTGCCTCCAATTCTTTAAGACCACCAATGCATTCGTAGCTGCCGCAGGACTCACAGCACCAGATTGGCAACGGAGTTCCCCAATACCTCTCACGGGAAAAGGCCCAGTCTACATTATTCTCCAGCCAGTCACCGAAGCGGCCGTATTTGATATGCTCTGGATACCAGTTTATCTCTTTGTTGCCGGCAATAAGCCTGTCTTTTACCGCCGTTGTCCTGATATACCAGGTCTGCTTGGCATAGTAGAGGAGAGGTGACTCACATCGCCAGCAGAAGGGATAGGTATGATGAATCTTCTCGCTGCGGAAGAGCAGCCCCCTGGACTTCAGGTCGTCTAAAATAAGAGGGTCGGCATCCTTAACAAACTTGCCGGAAAATGGATAGCTGCCGGTGATAATACCCTGTAAATCCACCGGGTGGACAAAATCCAGGCAATAATCAGGGTGCATTCCAACTTCAAAGTCAACCTCACCAAAGGCAGGGGCCATATGTACGATTCCAGTTCCCTCATCCAATGACACAAAATCGGCAGCGATTACCTTATAGGTTAAATTTTTTCTCGGCTTCTGCAATTCTAACCGCGGTGCTCCTAATACGCCAGCTTCATTAATGAACTCTAAGCGCCTCCGTTCTACATTAAACTGATGGGGATTATAGAGCGGCTCATAGTTTACTCCAGTTATGGTGGCTAAATCGCTCCCCTTCAACTTTGCAACCACTTCACAATCATCAAGCCCTACCTGTTTCAAGCGAGCTGAAGCCAGAATAAGATATTCATTATCAACCTCTACCACAGCGTATTCAGCATCAGCGGCTACCGCCAGGGCAGTATTACCCGGTAAAGTCCAGGGAGTGGTCGTCCAAGCAAGTAAATAAGTTGCCTTATCTCGTGAAAGTTCATAGAGTCTCTGTTGCTTTGTAGTATCCTCAGAATCCGATATTGGCGAAGGAACAACCCTGAACTTTATGTAAACCGAAGGGTCTTCGGTATTGTCCTGATAGCCCAGGGCGACCTCATGAGAGCTAAGAGAAGTGCCACACCTGGGACAGTGGGGAGTGACCTTGTAGCCCTGATACACCAGCCCCTTGTCCCACATCCGCTTTATTGCCCACCAGCAGGTCTCGATATAGCTATTGTCCATGGTGATATAGGGGTGTTCTAAATCAAGCCAGAAGGCGATGCGCTCGGTCATGGCATTCCATTCCTCCAGGTAGCGGAAGACGCTCTCCCGGCAGCGGTTGTTAAACCGGTCAATGCCATACTTCTCAATATCTGCCTTGCTGGAAAAGCCAAGCTCCCTTTCCACTTCCAGCTCTATCGGTAGGCCGTGTGTATCCCAGCCGGCAATGCGCGGAGTATAATAACCCTTCATTGTTTTATAGCGTGGTATGAGGTCCTTAAAGACGCGAGACAGCACATGGTGTATGCCCGGGCTGCCATTAGCTGTCGGTGGCCCCTCATAGAGCACAAACCGAGGAGAACCCTTACGGGCGGCGACACTCCGCTGGAAGATATCGTTCTTATGCCAAAATTTAAGTGTCTCTTCTTCCAGTTTTGCCAAATTCACCTTGCTAGTTACTGGTTTAAACAAATAAACACCCCATAAATAAATTTTATCCCGCCCTCAGGGACGGGACTTATTCTACCCGCGGTACCACCCCGCTTCCCCTGTAAATACTCAGGGGCACTCATTGGGGCACATTCATGCCCTTGCCATCATAACGGTTGACACAACCGACCAAGCCTACTAGGTCTATATGACTGTTCGGTTGGCAGCTCGGGAGTGATTTTCAGGGGGAGGAGCACATCTGCTTCCACCATACCAGACTCGCTGGTTGCTCACTGCTCCCCTTACTTGTCTCCGTCATCGCCTTTTCAAACTAAGGCTAACCTATATTGTCTTGGCTTTGTTACTATTTCTGGTAGATAAGGCTACCATACTCCAAAAAATGAATCAAACTAGGAAGCCTTATATCTGTTGCTGCCTGGGCAGAATAACCACCTTACGAGCTTCGCCAATGCCGGTACTCTCAGTGATGACATCAGGATGGCTGGTCAGGGCCATGTGGATAATGCGCCTCTCATAGGCTGGCATTGGTTCCATTGTAAATGACTTGCCGCTAGCCGCCACCTGCTCCGCTATGCGAGTGGCCAAGGCCTTAAGTGACTGGTAGCGGCGCTGCTTGTAGCCGTTGACATCAATAACTATAAGCACCGGGGCCTTCATCTGAGCAGATACGATAAGCCTGACAATATACTGAAGACAGGCCAGTGTCTGCCCACGCCGCCCAATTAGAATGCCCAGCTCATCACCCTCTATGTCAAAAATGATAGGAGCCGGGGTTCTCTCTCCTTCCTGAATAACGGCTTCAGCTTGGTGGATAACAGAAGCGCTTAACCCCATCTTGGACAGCATTGTCTCCAGGATGCCCTGGGTGCTGCTGATAACTTCGCTCTCTTCGGCAGGTTCTGCTCCTGCTTCTGAAGGAGCGGCTTCAAGTAGCCTTACTCTAACTGTAGCCTCTTCAGCGCCCACGCCCAGGATACCACGTTTACCTTCGCTTAGAACGTCTACCTCTACCTCGTCTCGGCTTGCGCCCAATTCTTCTAAAGCTAGTTGTATAGCCTCCTCCACGGTCTTGGCGCTTATCTTCACCTCTTTCATTTTCTGCCCCCTCTACCTGTGTGGCACTAGAAATATCAGCCTCAAGAGCCTGAACCCCGGCCGGCACTTGCTCCACCTCGGCAATACGTCTTTTTAGCTTTTTATCCCTTTCACCGGCTGGTTTTCTAGCCCTTGCTGGCAGCAGGCCTCCCCAGCCGGTAACAAAATACTGCATGGCAATAGTGATCAGGTTTGAGGCCACCCAGTAGAGGGCCAATCCGCTGGGGAATGATAGAGAAAGAAAGGTGAACATCAGTGGCATCATGATCAACATTGTCCGACCCCGTGACTGCTGTTTGGGGTCGGTGGAAACCGGTGTTATCATCTTTTGCGTCACCCACATAGTGGCACCAACCAGGATGGCCAGGAAAAAATCTGGAACCGCCAGATTCATCCACAGGAACTGATTATCTAATGGCAGTGCTGAATACACTACCGGCCAGTCGTACAGAAAGCGAGACAGGTTCAAGAAGCTCTCCGGGGTTACCGCTAAGACCCGGATAATTGCCTGGT
>JABUBP010000296.1_pt1 | contig 13192 bp, 13 predicted proteins | sample 7240331 | NCBI WGS metagenome assembly JABUBP01 (sample SAMN07256347, study PRJNA390944) | subsurface metagenome | isolation source: Methane hydrate marine sediment | place: Pacific Ocean: Eastern North Pacific, ODP site 1244 | collected 2002 | reverse complement strand
CGTTGCTATCCTTAATCCCCGGTAGCTCAATGGTAGAGCATTCGGCTGTTAACCGAAGGGTTGTAGGTTCGAGCCCTACCCGGGGAGCCAATATACCCCAATGTTGATAACATTTTTTTTTAATTATTTTATTTAAAATAAAGAATAAAATTATTTTCTAATTTTTTTAATTGGAGATTTTTATGGAAGAACCTATAATAGAATTAGCACACAAAATAACTGATGAAATAGAGAAGTTTTTAACAGCTTGTAGAGAAGAGGGAGATATCACTATAGATGATGTGCTCAAACGTCTGGAATCTTTGAAAAAGCAGACTTAGGTCCTGGAGTATAGTAGATAATCTCAATTTTTTCATCATGGATTATAATCTTTTCAATAAATTTCCTTAAGAAGTTTCGTTGTTCTTGAACATTGGATCCTACAAAAACTTCTTCCATTTCTTTTCGATAGGAATCTATCATAAATCTGGTGATATAGACAGGCTGAATCAGGGAACTCATTTTTTCAAAATGAGCAATTTCGTCCTGAATGCTATTCCTTTGGTTTTTAAGTTCCTTAAGACGTTCTGCTACAAGGGACAAATCTATTATTCCACTTTCTATAGCTTCATACTGTCGCCTGGACCTTAATTGCAAATCAGCAGCTTTCTTTTTAAGTTCAGTAATTTTTCTGCTATGATCTGTTCTAATAGATTTTGTAGCAGCATTAATATCATCTACCAGTTTTTTCATATTTGAATCAGAAAATATTAGTTTTTTTACTCTATTTATAATATCTTTATCAAGTTCATCAGCTCGCAGTCTTCTTCCGGGGCATACTGCTTTACCTTTTTTAGCGTAATTTATGCAGTTATAATAGGCATATTTTTTATTTCTGCCATATCCAGTAACTCCATAAGAGCCTCCACATTTTGCGCATTGCATAAGTCCTGATAAAAGATATCTACTGGCAGTAACTTGTGCTGGTGTATTTTTAGGTTGTCTTTCTTTAATTAATTCTTGCACTTTATTAAATAAATCTTCATTTATAATTGGCTCATGAGTATTTTTTATTATTACCCACTCTTCTTTAGTCTTAAACTGCTTACCTGCAGTTTTTTTATCTCTTTTATTAAAAACAGTCCAACCAATATAAGTTTCATTTCTTAAAATATTAGCTATTGTAGTTTTACCCCAATAAGAACTGGAACGAGGTTTAATTCCTTTTCTAATAAGCTCCATAACAATATTTTTCAGCCCATTTCCGTTTGCATATAATTTAAAGATAAGTTTAACAACTTTTGCTTCAGCTTCATTTATCTCATACTTGGTCTTTGGATTACCTCTATTATCAAAAACCTGTACATTTTTATAACCATATATTGGATATCCACCATTTCTATAACCTTTTCTTGCATTTTCTATCATTCCTCTTAAAGTCTCTTGTGCTAAAACTGCACTATAAAATTCGTCAATTACTTCAATTACACCTTCCATCAATTGGCCCTGTGGAGTATCATCAATTGGTTCAGATATAGAAATAAGTTCAATTCCTCTTTTTTTAAGCATAGATTTATATAGGATACTGTCCTGTCTATTTCTAGCAAATCTTGATAGTTTCCATACTAGAATAGCCTGGAAGGGTGGGATTTGTTTTTTAGTTTCAGAAATCATTTCTAAAAAGGCAGGCCTATTAATAGATAAAGCGCTTTCTCCTTCATCTACATATTCTTTGAAAACTTCCATATTGTGATCTTCTGCGTATTTATGAAGGAGTCTTAACTGTGATGGAATACTATTATTCTTTTCTGCCTGCTGATCAGATGATACTCTGGCATAGAGTGCAACTTTCATTTAGACATCACTTTCTCTGGAATTTCCGCCGGTATATTGAGCATATTATTTTCAGGTTCTATTTTTTGAATATTTTTTGATTCCAATTTATCAATTAAAAACTTAGTCAGACTTTTTATATTAGAGTAGTACCAATTATTTAATTCTTTATTTTCGTTACCACTAATAATTTCAATAATTTCATTTCTATACATTTATCCTATCCTCTATTTTAATATTAACTGAATGTCTAATTTTATGTTTTTACTTATTACTGCTAATGCTTTTTGTGTTTTGATAAGTTCGGGAATAATTTTACCAATTGCAGAAGCAATCCTATCTTTATTCAGACCCTGCATAGCCTTTCCTTTGTAATAAATTTTTATCATTTTATTTTCACCTCTTTTAAGAAATTTTTAAATCCTTATTGACTCATAAAGTTTAATAATTATAATAGTTAATGTATAAAATAATTATGTAGTTTGAATATTTACATTTACAATTGTAATTTTAACAAGTACAAATGTATTTGTCAAGTTAATTTTTACATTTTTACTTGTAACTATTCTTTGTGGTAATATAAAATTTAATTTCCCAGGTGGAAAAATGATAAAGAACAGATTAAAGATACTACTAGCAGAAAGAAATCTAAATTATACTAAATTAAGTGAAATTACTGGGATTTCTGTTAATGCTTTATCTAAAATGGGCAAGAGTGGTGGTACAGGAGCGAAACAAATAACTTATGAGGTTATTGAAAAGATATGTAAAGCTTTGGACTGCACTGTAGCAGATTTGCTCGAATATATACCAGATGAAAAATAAATTTGTTTAATTGTTTAAGTTAGAATATTTTAACTTTTATAATTTCTTCAAAATTGTTAAAAAAATTTAAAATAGTACCCAAGAAATATCTAGTAAGCAAAGTCATTATTCATATACCACTAATAAACTATGCAAAGTTTTAATTTTATTGATTCTAATTTATATTTGAGAGAAACTATTTCATTAAAGTAAGAAATTCTAAGTATGTCAATAGGCTAGTTGGAGCCAGTCTTCTTTTATTCCGTTTTTAGTCTTTGTTTGTATAAATTAAAAAAACAGAAAAACATGGATTTGTATTAAAATTATATATAATATTATATATAATATTATGCCTTTGCATATTTTAATGGCAAATAATGATCTATCAAATTTAATTAAAGATATTAGAGATAGACTAAACCTTACACAAAAACAATTAGCTTGGAAGGTTGGAGTAACATTTTCGACTGTTAACAATTGGGGAAAAGGAACACGAATCCCTCATACATTTTTGTTCCAAAGACTTCTGGGAGTGGCAAAAGAAGCTGGTTTGAAAAATATTGAAAACATCAAAAGAACCAAAAAGTAGGTAAATAATTATGATAAATAATACTAAGAAAAAAAATCCTGTGAAGGTAAATTTGCCCCAAAATTACCGCAATGAATATTTATTTTCAGAGACCTACCTGGAAGAAATTACCAAACGACCAGTAACTGACGAGAATCTTAGAGCTTCTCTGCAAACTATTAAAGAATGGAGAGAATATGCTGATAAAACTTTGCTTGAACAATGGATAACAACTTATATCGAGCCGGTCTTAGATACTTTAGGATTTGGCCATCATAAAGATCAGAAGGAACAAGCTAATATCCTGGTTCTTTTTCCAGACATCGATAAAACTCAACCTATGTCCCTTTGTTATGCAGTGCCTCCTGGAGAAGATATTGATTGTACTTTGAAGGGGAAACATTGGGCGGAGAAAATTATCCGAAGTTTACGAAAGCATAACTTTCAATGGGGTATTCTTACCGATGGATTCGATTGGAGAATATACCATACAAAGGAATCAACTCCGTATGAGACTTATCTGGAAATAGATTTAGAAAATATTTTAAAGAGTGAGAATTATACTGCTTTTCAGTTATTTTATTTCTTTTTCCGACCCGATAATTTTGCAAGAGGAGAAAATGAAGAATGCAAGTTTGATACTTATAAAAAAAAATCAGCAAAAACTATAGAATATATTGAAGAAAATCTAAGAGCCGCAATTGAACGAACAGAAGTTGGAGGGGAAGGTGCTCTTCAAACTCTTTGCCTAGGTTACCTCCATACTCTAAACAAAGATACATATAGCGAAGAAGAAAATATTCGTATTTATAGAGGAGCAACTCTCTATCTTTTCCGCCTTCTTTTTTTATTCTATGCATCAGCTCGTAATCTCTTAAAAGAAGAAAACATTGAGGCATTTAAGAGCATTGTTCAAGATTCTTTCCGACTTCATAATGAAGGTAGAGCTCAAAGTAATTCTTATGATCTTTGGCTTTGTCTTCAGGGCCTCTTTGCAGAAATAGACTTAACTTATGATGGTGGACTTTTTAATCCTCATGAAAGCAATTTAACTCGGTTCATAGAAGAAACCAGAATTACTGATCCATTCCTATCAGAAGTTGTATTTGGGCTAGCTTATTATCAGAGATCAAAACAAAACTTTGTCCTAATAGAATACCGCGATCTCTCAGTTCGTCATTTAGGCAGTCTTTATGAAGGTTTATTGGAACATAAACTGTTTATCGCAGAAGAAAATACGGTTATTCGGAAATCAGGAAACAAAATTCTATTTATTCCAGAATCTAAAGCGATAAAAATAACACGTTCTGGCACTATATTACCAAAAGGTAAAGTCTATTTTTCAGAAGACGCAAAAAAGAGAAAGCTCACCGGAAGTTATTATACCCCCCGAAGATGTTGTTGAATATATTGTAAAAAATACTGTTGACTCTCTTTTAGAAGAAAAGAAAAAGGATCTTATTAATGAGTTGAAACCTGTGCTTGACGAATTAGATTTAGCAATTAATGAATATGAGCGAAGGCGACTTGAACTATTTATTGATGATAAGATACTTAAATTTATTGAAGAAAGGATTCTCTCTATTTCTGTCCTTGATCCTACAATGGGGAGTGGGCATTTTCTTGTTAATGCAACTAATCATATAGCAAATTTTATAGTTGAAGTTCTAAATGAATATTCAGGATGTAATTCTAAAATAGATTCTAATCCAGGACTTTGGAGACGCCAAGTGGTAGAGAACTGTATATATGGCGTTGATCTTAATCCTCTTGCAGTAGAACTGGCAAAATTGTGCCTTTGGATAGCAACAACATTTAAAGAGAAACCTCTTTCTTTCCTTAATCATCATCTTAAGCAAGGAAACGCTCTTGTTGGTGTACGTATTCACGATTTAGAAAAGCATCTTAAAAAATTAAAGAGTGAATACAATTTGTTTACGCAATCGTATGTTAATTCTATAAAACAAGTTGCTGTAAGTTATAAGGAAAAATTAAGTAAACTTACTGAAACAAGAGAAGATATTGAGGAGAAAAAAGAGAAACTCAAAGAGTTAGACGAGGAATTAGCTCTATATAAACATCTATGCAACCTATTCACACATTATCTTCTTGGCGAAATTAATGAAAGCGACCTTTTATCGCAAGTTGAAAGATGGAGTGGCTCAAATAAGTCACAAAAAGTTTCTACCTCTCTAAATAGCAAAAACTTCTTTCACTGGGATCTTGAATTTCCTGATGTGTTCTATGGTGATAATACCGGATTTGATTGTATAATTGGAAATCCACCCTATGTGGAATCATGTCAATTAACATATATTCCTGTAATTGAGGTGACTAAAGAGTGTGGTAATACTTATGCTTACCTCAATGAGATTACAATAAAGTTACTCAAAAATAATGGATATTTTGGTATGATAGTCCCAATCTCTATAGTTGGGACTGTAAGAATGAAGCCTTTATTAAATTTAATAGAAAGATATTCTGAATTTGTTTATTATGCAAACTTTGCAGTACGTCCAAGTAAAATATTCCCTGGTGTTGATATGAGAATCTCAATTGTTAATGCTAAATTAGATACTTCAAAATCTTGTAATAAATATTCTACAAACTATATAAGATTTCACCCAAAAGAAAGAAAAACATTGTTTACGAGTTTGCAATTTCAGTCTGTGGATGATGTTGTTGACCTATATGAGTTTCCCAAAGTCGGAAGTGTAATAGAAAAGCAGATACTTAAAAAATTGTTTACAAATAATTTAACTATTCAAAGTTTCATTGATAACCAAAATGGTGAAAAAATATTTTTCCATTCCGGGGTGAGATATTGGAATAAAGCATTTTTAGATGGATATCATAATTTTGAAGGTGTAGGAGGTTATAAGACAATATTTGTTAATAAGCAAGCTTGTACCCCAATCGTATGTGTATTAAATACGTCTCTTTTTTATTGGTATTGGTTAGTTTATTCCGATTGCCGCAATGTTATTAAAAAAGATGTATTAAGTTTTCCTTTAACATATGATTCAAAAAGATTACAAAAAATGGAAGATGAACTTTTACCTCATCTAAACGCTTTAATGGAAAGTTATTTTAAAAATGCAAAGGTAAAAAAACGTAATAATGCTACAACTGGTAGAATGGAATATTACGAGTTTTATCCTTCTATAAGTAAAGAGATTATAGACAGAATAGATACTATTTTTGCGAGCTATTATAACTTTTCGAACAACGAATTAGAATTTCTGTTAAATTATGACAGCAGATTTAGATTTTCTGGGGAGCAATAATGAACGTCCCAATTATCAAAAAGATAACTATTTACGTTTTGAACAGATGGTTTATGCACGACATTATGTGATAGACAAATCGTTGAAATGTTTTAGACCTTGTGGCAGCCAGAAAAAAACTAATTTATTATGACGTTGAGCTGGGGGTCTCCTCAAAAATAAAGTATAATAAAAGAGAAGGTTTCAAATGGAGGTAAAAGTAAGGCTCCAGAAGAGCACCTCCTTATTTTTACCAAAGGTCTTAAGGATAATGTAAAAATTGGGAGGAAATAAAAAAGTATGAATGGTGAAAAAACAAAATTAGATAAGTTAAAAGATAGTAAAGATAGTGCTTTGTACATTGGTAAAGAAGAAATAATTGTCAAGAGAAAAATAAAAGACAAACAAGATGCGGAAAAGCTATTTGAAGAAATTAACCTACGTCTTCAAAATTATTTAAAGATGGATAATGTTTCTTTTCTATTTGGGACTGGTTCCTCTATGCCACTAGGGGCAGAGTCTATTGGTAGTATGCCATTAAGTATCGAGAAAAATCTGCTTCAGAAAGTCAACAAAAAGCGAAAGATGGCACAGATGTTTTATTTTACTATAGGTATGTTATCCAAAGATAAAGAGTTGATACAAAATGCAAGAGACGAAGTCAAATTCGAGGATTACGCAAAGCGAAGAAGGGAACAAATTGAAAGACTATTGGAAGCAGGTTCAGGAGGCGAGATTAAACATAAAATAAATTTGGAACATCTACTTGGGTATTTGTATAAAATAAAATCCATCAAATTGAATAACGACAGTTCTATTTCTATTGATAATTTCAAGATTAGTGGCACAGAAGATACTGATGGGACTTTGATAGATAAACTTATTAAGTTTTTAAAAACGGAATTGTTTAATCTTTGCAATATACCAAGAGAAGATTTCGTTAGAAAAGAAAAAGATGAGAATCTTTATAAAAAAGAACATAAAGAAAATGAAGAGATAGAAATTAAGGATTACTATTATTATCATAAAGAACTTTTAAAAAGGATTCTTTCAAGACCATTGAACCTGAAAAGGGCAAAAATATTTACCACAAATTATGATTTAGTAATTGAAAAAGCAATGGATGAATTAGGAATTATGTATATTGATGGTTTTGTTGGATTTCATAGAAGAACTTTAAGGCCTGAATCATATAACTACGATCTTTATTACCCCACTACCACTACTGAGGGGAAAGTTCATAGGTTAGAAAAGGTTATCCATTTTTACAAACTTCATGGTTCTTTAAGTTGGATAGAAAAGAAAAAAGATAGTGTTAACATTTACGGAATCGAAGAAAGAAATATCGAAACACTGGAAGATAAAGAAAAAGGGAGAGTAATGGTTTATCCTACTCCTTTAAAAAAAAGATTTGCATTGGACTTTCCTTATTCAGAAATGTTCAGGCATTTTGCATCTGCAATCACCCAGCCGCAATCTGTCTTAATTACAATTGGATATAGTTTCGGAGATGAACATATAAATGACATTATTTACCAAGCGCTGTCCATTTCTTCATTTACATTAATAGTTGTAAATAAATCCTTAAGTTCAGAAATTGAAAGATTGATAAACATAGATGATCCAAGAATAATTGTTTTGACAGGTAATTATTTAGGTAATTTTAGAAATTTCTCTACGGAAGTTTTACCGTACTTCCATGAAACAAAAATTGAGGAAAATATCGCCAGAACAATGAATATATTGTACAAAAAGGATGTGGGAGAAAAAAACAATGAACCCTGATAGAACTATTGGAAGAATTATCTTTGTGGATAGTTTTCGAGCAATTGTAGAACTCAGTTCTGAGCTGAAGAGTCTCACAAAAAGTGATTATAATGATATATACGAAATTGCCAAAATAAATTCTTATGTAGTTATACCTGTAGGACAGCATAAAATAATTGGATTAATTACAAAAGTTCAACTATCAGAGGAAGCTACTACATTACCCCAAAAGACCTTTATAACTCTACCGGAAACAAAGAGAAAAATTACTGTAACAATGATAGGTACTATTATCCCTAAGCCTGAAGGAAAAGATGAGTTTAAACAAGGAGTGTCAGCTTTCCCTACATTGGATAATCCGGTGTGGTTTATAACAGATGATGAATTGGACTTAATATTTGACAGAATACTTGAAAGTAAGACTAAATGCATAAATTATAAAAAGGATTACTTTATTCCCATTGGTGAGTCTCCTACATTCAGGAATTATACGGTGAAGATAAACCCCGACAAATTCTTTGGTAAACACGCCGCCATTTTAGGTAATACAGGTTCAGGTAAGTCCTGTACGATTACAGCCTTACTTCAATCTATTTTTGGCTATAAAGAAAAAAATGGAGATGAGGAGACTTTTGTAAAAAATGCTCACTTTGTTATATTAGATTCTAATGGCGAATATAGGAATGCATTTGTTAAAAATGAAGAAGGGGAAGAATATAAATATAAAGACCTTGTTAATGCATTGTATGTCTCAAGCGACTTAGAAAGAGGAGGACTAAAAATCCCTTATTGGTTTATGAATTTTGAAGATTTTTCAACATTATTTAAGGCAAGCGAGAGGACACAACAGCCAGTTTTAAATATGGCAATAAACTTGGCTAAAATGGCTTCCAGCTTACAAAAAGAAGAACATTTACTTGTTTATTTAATGCTTGATTTACAAAGTATTTACTCTTTTTTAAGATCTCAAGAAAAACCAGGAACTATTAAGAAATCAGTCTATAATTTGTGTGATAATATACTTGGTTATATATTGAAGCATGAAAGTGAATTGGCTGAAAGGATTGGAAGGGTATTTATAAGTGGTTTAAAAATTGAACTGAATAAATTAAAAGATGCGTGTCCTGAGCCGCTAAATTCTTATAATACTGATGGGATTCCGACCGATAATAAAAAAAATTTTGGGATGTGGTATGACCAAAATATTCATATCCTTAGTAAAGCAGTCACGATTAAGATTAGTGAATTTCTGGATGTTGATAAACCTGTTCATTTTGAAATTGAGAAATTAATAGCAGATTACATAGATCAAGCTATCAGAATTTCTACCGAAGAAGGCATTGGAAGAATGAGATTAAAAGAGAACGTCAGTACGCTCAAACTAAGAATACAAAAGTACATAAGAGATGGACGATTTGATTTCATATTTAAAAATCGAAGGCATAGTAGTTCCCTTTCCTTATTTTTAAGATATGTTCTGGGTCAATTAAATATTTATAAAACAAAAGATGATATAAGAAACGCTCCTTTTGGAAAATACTACGAGGGTCTGAATATTTATAAAGAGAAACCTAATCAGGTTACGATAATAGATTTGAGTTTGCTGTCTTCGGAAGTATTAGAAAATGTCGCAGCGCTAATTGCAAGATTAATGTTGGAATTCTTACAAAGAATCGAAAAAATACATGATAGAAAGAAAAGAGGTAAATTCCCTGTTGTCCTGATACTGGAAGAAGCTCATAATTACATTCCCGAAAAAAGAAGAAAAGAAACAGACGAAGAAATTTCAGTCTCTAAAAAAGTCTTTGAGAGAATCGCTCGTGAAGGAAGAAAGTACGGATTAGGTCTGGTTATATCTTCCCAGAGGCCGAGCGAGGTATCTAAAACAGTACTAGCTCAGTGTAATTCTTTCATCGTGCACAGGCTACAAAATCCTGAAGATCAGAAGTATATAAGCCAACTTGTTCCCTCCATAAATCAAGACTTGTTGGATCAACTTCCAGTGCTACCACAGCAGCATGCAATTATAATGGGCGACTGTGTTAGAGCGCCTGTACAAGTAAAGATAAATGAAGCAAATCCTACTCCGACAAGTTATGACCCAGAATTTTTCAGCCACTGGATAGAAAAACAATCAAAGAAGTTCCCAAAGTTTGAAGAAATTTGTAAGGAATGGGAAGGAAAAGTTGATAAAGAAGAAGGCGAATTAAACGAAGTAACGCCTGACGATGAAATTGAGGGAAAAGAAGAAAAATAGATGTAACTATAACGAAAAAATGATTTTGGTCAGAAATCGCAATAAAAAATTTTCGTTTAGGTCTGAAAGGGTCTGGAACAATACATGAGTGAACAAGAAATTAAAAATAGGGTAATGAAACTTCAACTATCTAATGGCTATTACTTACGCTTTGATCACCTGTCTCGTTTACTTCATTATGTTGCAGGAAAGCCAGAGGTTTCTCGTTTTTCACAGAAAGAATTGTATGGGGCACTTGGTATGTCGCCTCGTATGATAGAAAATCTAACAAGTTATGGAGTGGCATTGGAGCTGTTAACACGAGGAAGTTGTAAGCCAACTGAGCTTGGGGTTTTTATAGACAAAGAAGATATTTTTTTTGATAAAGCTGAGACTCTATGGTTCCTTCATTACACGATGGCATCTGATAGAAAATATGTCGTCTGGAATAGATTGGCTAATTGTGTATTTCCTAAGGAAAGTAAAGTCTCTACAGAAGTAGCCAGAACATATTTCAGTGACCTGAATGGTCATTTTTCAGAGAAAAGTCTGAAGAAACACCTGGCTAAAGAGATTCAATCTTTCTTTAATGCTTATACAGAACAAAAGTTCATTCAGCTTAAATATATTCACAAGCTGTCAGATACAACATACAAATTGAATGAATCAGTCCAAGTTCCCGACTTGTGTATTCTTGCATCTTGTTATCTTTATAGAGATCGCTATGCAAAGGGAGCTACAGGGATTGAAATCGAACATTTAGTAAAAGAAAAGAACTCCCCTGGGAGGGTATTTCATATTTCTGAACATCAATTGCGGTTGGCACTTGAGCGATTACACACAGAACGTCGCTTATCAATTGAGTCAAGAGCAAATTTAGATCAGATTCGTTTCCGACCTAATGAGCGTTGCTTAGATATTGTTAAACAATTTTACGAGGGATGATATGAGTTCATATAACTTAGTAAATCTAAAAAAATTTATTAACGGACTTTCGGGAGAACGTCATAAAACATTTATTGTTTATAGTGACCCTGCAAGCGGAAAATCTAAGTATGCCAGACAGTTTGCTAAAAAGGCAGGTAGTAAATATTTAGATTTGCTTGAGAGATTTGGAAAAGATGAGAGGCTTAAAGGCCGAATAGATGTTTTTGATATTAGAAATCTTGAGAATTCACTTATAGAAGAAGCTAAGGGGATAAATCTTCTTATTGTTGATAACATAGAGTTTCTACTAAATACTTGGGATGAAGATGGATATAATTTGTTTTTTCATTTATTACGCCAGAATTGGGATTCATTTAAACCTTCATACCAAGCAACATTGGGGGTTTTTCTTACGACCAACCGAAAAATAATGGATTTGGAATTAAACACGAGCAAGGGAGAGACAAGAGTGTTTCCTTTAAATAGATTAGAATCATTAGAGGGAGGTCCTGAATATGAGTAAAATAGGGGAAATTATAACTATAAAAAGCGGAATGGCCTCTTATGTAGACCTTCGCAAAGAGCTCTTTGACCTAGACGCTTGTAGTCAGAGAATGGCAAGTTATAAGCCCATAAAATCTCATAGAGATGTTTTTGAACGCATTGCTAAAGCACTTGACCCCAAGGACCGCCGATGTTACCTGTTAACAGGAAATTATGGTACAGGTAAATCACATCTCTGCCTGATGATTGCTAACTATTTTATGCATCAATCAGATGTACCTGAGCTCAAAGAATTTTTTGCATCTTATGGCGAGGAAGACAAAAGCCGTGCAAAGGTTCTTTCACATAAACGTACTAAGGGGCGTTATTTAGTAGCTGTTCCTGAATTTGCCAGTAAAGGAGACTTTGAAGAATTAGTGCTCAGGGCCGTTGATGAAGCCCTTAAGCGAGAAGAGTTTGAAGGCGACTTAGATTCCCATTATCAAGAAGCGATAAAAAAGATTAATACCTGGAAAGAACAGGGAAAATCTGGGGAAACACCGGTGAACTTCTACGATCTCTTTTGCGAAGAACTCCAAGACAGATTCTCTGGCTGGACTATAGATAAACTTATCAAAGGGCTTAAGGAATATAATCATGATGCACTCCAGGTATTTCGTCAGATACATAAGAATATTACTTCCAATGAATTTACATATAGCAAAGACAATCTTGTAAATATTCTTACAGCTATTAATAGTACCAAAAAGTTCCAAGAACGATTTAAAGGGATAGTAATAATATTTGATGAGTTTGGGTACCTACTTCAGGAAGGGCGTCTTGGTCTCAATACTTTTCATGCGTTCTCTCAAACTTGCACTCAAGGGAATAAAGACTGGAAGGGCAATCAATTAGTCTTTATAGGGACAGCTCATAAATCTTTTATTAGTTATGCAAAGACAACTACTGCAGTGGATCTTTCCACTTTATCAGACCGAATTCATGAGATAGCACTTCATACCGAAGGTATGGAAGACATAATTGCTGCTATTGTTATTCCCCAGAAGAAACATCCTCTTTGGCAGAAATACGTAGCTAAACACAGAAGCCTTTTTAATCAATTCACCAAAGATTGCAATAGACTGAATATCTTTGATTGGCTTCCCGCTCCTCGATTGCGTGCAAAGATCATCGAAGATATTTATCCAATGCACCCGATGGCAACTTATTGTTTGCTAAATTTAGCCAAAGAAATAGGTTCTGCTAATAGATCAGTATTTACATTTTTTTCAGGAGAGTTTGGTAGCGAGGAAGGCTCTTATCCGTTGT
>JABUBP010000294.1_pt1 | contig 13214 bp, 9 predicted proteins | sample 7240331 | NCBI WGS metagenome assembly JABUBP01 (sample SAMN07256347, study PRJNA390944) | subsurface metagenome | isolation source: Methane hydrate marine sediment | place: Pacific Ocean: Eastern North Pacific, ODP site 1244 | collected 2002 | reverse complement strand
CACGGAGAACCGGATTTCACAGAAGCCCAGTTGAAACCATTTGACGAGTCGGGATACCATTCTTCGAGAACAACGCTGCATTACAGGGAATAAAGAAATTTAAGATTTAAAATTCAAAGTTTAGGGTATAGGAAAAGACAAATAAAACTACATATAAGAGATAAAGATATTTCATAATTCATAATTCACAATTCATAATTCATAATCGCTTTGCGTCTTAGCGTCTTCGCGAGAGAATATTTTTTTAGATTGAGGTTGTAAATGGGGAAAGTTAGTGACGCGCCTCCTGCGGCTTTAATTGCGGGAATCCTGTTTAAGGACGAAGAAAATTATACTATAGCGGTTAAAATGCTCATAGAGAAATTCGGGCCGATCGAAAAAAAAAGCCCCGTCTTTGATTTCGATAAAACCGATTACTATGCCGCCGAAATGGGTGAGGCGCTGAAAAAGCAGTTTTTCTGTTTTAACCGCCCCATCAGTCTTGAATCTTTACCTGAAATCAAGCTGTTTACGAATCAAACGGAATTGAAGCTTGCCCGTAAGGACAAGGACAACCCGTTACGCACGGTTAATATTGATCCCGGTTATGTTACCCTGTCAAAACTTGTCCTGGCGACCACCAAGGATTACAGCCATCGTATTTTTATCGGCGGCGGTATTTTTGCTGAAACAACCCTGAGGTTTCTCAAAGGAACATTCACGGCTCTTGAAACCACCTACCCTGATTACAGAACATCGCTGGCTATAGATTTTTTTAACGAGGTCAGGGAGTTTGTTAAAAGGTGGCAAAGCCACTTTTAATTAAAAGCATAGTCACCTAAAAGATTTTCGGTTATGAAAAAAAGAATAGAAGAACTGAAACGGCTCATCCGCGGGCACGATTACCGTTACTACGTGCTGGCCGATCCCACAACAACCGACCGGGAATACGACCTCCTTCTCAAGGAACTCGAAACCCTCGAAGAAGCGCATCCCGAACTGAAAACACCCGACAGCCCGACAAACCGCGTGGGAAGCGACCTTACAAAGGAATTCCCGTCCCGCGCTCACACGAGCCCGATGCTCAGTATCTCAAACACTTACAGTGAGCAGGAAGTCGTTGAATTCGACCGGAGAATCCATAAACTCCTGCCCGGCGAGGATGTATTTTATACCTGTGAACTCAAGATAGACGGAGTGGCGCTCGCGCTTCATTACGAGGACGGTGTCCTTACGGCAGGTGTTACCCGCGGCGACGGTATCAGGGGAGAAGAGATAACCACCAATGTGCGGACGCTGCGCGCTGTTCCTCTTAAATTGTTCGATTTTGACGGCGACTGTGAAATTCGAGGGGAGGTTTACCTTGAACGGGAAAATTTCAATCGCATGAACGAAACCCGTCTTGCCGCTGATGAAAAAGTTTTTGCCAATCCGCGAAATGCCACCGCAGGGTCGCTTAAGCTTCAGGATCCGAGGATAACAGCAGAACGCCCGCTCAAGTTTTTCTCATACTGGCTGTCTTTATCGGGCATAATACTTCCCTCTCAGTGGGATACGCTCGAAAGGCTTCGGGAGCTTGGTCTGCCGGTCAATCCGCATCGCAAGAGATGCGCCGGTATCGGACATATAATGGAATTCGCCGCTGAAATGGAGGCTCTGCGGGATACGCTGCCATACGATATTGACGGCATTGTCATAAAAGTTGATTCTTATGATTTGTACAACCGTCTGGGAACAACCGCTAAAAACCCCCGCGGAGTGGTGGCATATAAATTTCAGGCAAAACAGGGAAAGACGGTCATCGAGGACATACTGTTTCAGGTGGGACGAACCGGAACGGTTACCCCTGTTGCGGCGCTACGTCCTGTTTTCCTTGCGGGTTCGACAATCAGCCGTGCGACACTTCATAACGAGCAGGAGATTTTGCGCAAAGACATCCGTGTCGGGGATACGGTAGTAATCGAAAAAGGCGGCGATGTTATACCCAAAGTTGTAGAGGTGGTAGAGAAGGAAAGGCCGATCGATTCAAAGCCTTTCTTTTTCCGCAGTGACTGTCCGGTCTGCGGCTCAGCTCTCGTGCGGGATGAAAGCGAAGTGGCTGTCCGTTGTGTCAACGCGAGTTGTCCCGCCCAGGTGGAGGGACGCATTATTCATTTTGCATCGCGTGAGGCGCTGGACATAGAAGGTCTCGGGCCGTCGCTGATTTCCCGGCTTGTGTCATCCGGACTTGTTACAAACTATGCCGAACTGTATTCGCTCACCGATGAGCAATTAGCTTCACTCGAACGTATGGGCGACAAAAGCGCTTCCAATATACTGGATGCTCTTGAAAAAAGTAAAAACCGTGATCTCTGGAATCTGATTTACGGTCTCGGCATCCGTCATGTGGGAGCGGGAGCAGCCCGTATTTTAGCAGAACAATTCGGGTCGCTGGACGCAATTATAACTACGGATAAGGAGAGACTCGAATCGATTGAGGATATCGGCCCTGTCATGGCTGAGAGCATTTGCGCTTTCTTTGAAAATCCCGAAAACCGCCGGATTATCGACCGCCTGAGAGAGTACAGTCTGCCGTTTGAGGCGGTAAAAGGCGAAGCTGCCGCCGCTAACGAATTTTTCTCCGGCAAAACGTTTGTGCTCACCGGCGCCCTTGTTTCTTTGACCCGCAGCGAGGCTTCCGGCCTGATACGATCCCGCGGAGGAAAGGTAACATCCTCTGTTTCCGCTCAAACGGATTATGTAATTGCCGGTTCCGAGCCGGGTTCGAAATATGATAAAGCGGCTGCTCTGGGGATAAAAATCTTATCGGAAGACGAATTTCGCAGTTTTCTAGGTCTTTAAAGAATTTGACATAAAACAATAATTTGATTATATTATATTTTCAAGGTGGGGCTATAGCTCAGCTGGGATGAGCGCCTGACTGGCAGTCAGGAGGTCGTCGGTTCGATCCCGACTAGCTCCACCAGTAAAAACAAAGGATTACACAAATTATTGACAAAAAAATCAGATGTTTATAATCGAATTTGTATTAGTTTGTTTCAGTTCAGGCCTTGATTTTGTGATGTTCAAGGTTTTTTTTATTGTTTTTTGATAAGTATGGTAAAATGGTTTTTATTTTAATTCAAAGTGTCCAAAAGGGTTTAAAGACGTACATTGCCATCCAGGAATAGATTCTCCCGAACAGAACGCCCTTATTCACAGTGCCCCTGAGGACATATTCGTTGATGGAGGGGTAGGCCCCCATAGGGCAGTACTCTTAAATACGCTCACAAGTATTGAAATAAAATCAATTATCTTAAAAAAAGGTATTATATTAAACAATTATTGGGAATTATGGAAAGAGAAAAAAATAAGTAGAGATGGGATTCCATGTCTGATAGTAGATTATAGTTAAAGTAAAACGGGACAATTTGATGAAAGAGATTATAGACGTTTTGAATTCATGGATCAGATATCCTGTCTTGTTAGTGGGAACGCTAATTTCAGGACTGATAGTACATTATTTGCTGTTCAAACTGATTGAACGTATTACAAAACGGACGCAAACCATAATCGACGATTCTTTTGTTAAACATTGCCGCCGGCCCACTCGATGGATTATAACAATAATCATAATTATTTTTGTTCTACCGTTGCTTGATTTAACAGCTCCATTGCAGGATATAATGGATAATATTTTGAGTATGATATTGATTGTATCAGTTTCATGGTTGCTCATAAAAATTACATTTGTTATAGAAGATGTTATTCTCAAACAGTATAAGATTGAGGAAGAAGATAATCTTCGAGCGAGAAGAATTTACACACAAATACAATTTCTTAAGAGAGCAGTTATAATCTTTATTGCTATATTAGCTCTTGGATCAATTTTGATGACATTTGATAAAGTCCGCCAGCTTGGAACCAGTATTTTGGCTTCAGCGGGTATTATCGGTATTATTGTTGGTTTGGCTGCTCAGCGTTCTATAGGCACATTATTGGCAGGACTTCAAATCGCAATTACCCAACCTATTCGGATAGATGATGTAGTTATTGTAGAGAATGAATGGGGGAGAATCGAGGAAATCACCCTGACGTATGTAGTTGTGCGGATTTGGGATTTACGGCGTTTGGTCCTGCCTATAACATATTTTCTTGAAAAACCGTTTCAAAACTGGACACGGGTATCATCGGATATACTGGGCACCGTTTATCTTTTTGTTGATTATACCGTACCGGTCCAGGATGTGAGAACAGAACTCAATCGTATACTTGATAAATCGCCGTTATGGGATCGCAAAGTATCCGGTCTCATAGTGACAAATGCAACGGAACGTTCGATGGAGTTGCGTGCCCTGGTGAGCGCATCAGACGCTTCAAAAGCCTGGGATTTACGTTGTGAGGTCAGGGAAAAGCTTATTGAATTTGTACAAAAGAATTATCCTGATGGTTTGCCGAAGGTTCGAGCGGAGCTTCGGGGAAAAGATGATAAGGTGTGAAATGTGAACTTTTCTTGAGTTTTTGTATGTGCAGAGACCATAATGCTTTAGATTGATTATTAATGGTTTACGATGATTGAAAAATAAAATGAGCACATGACTGGCAGTCAGGAGGTCGCAGCTTTTCTACTGCCCTCCGCAGGAGCGATCCTCGCTAGCTCCACCATATATTATATTGAATAATAGCCACTTATGAGTGTTCATGAGTGGCTAATTTTTTACTCCATTTTCCCGGTGCTACTATGATACTACCTTGAAGTAGTGTAAATATTTATTATGCAGAATTAAGGTTGTTTGCTGAGATGTTGTCTCGGATTGAACGATTGCGTTGCTGTTCGATGTAACGCCACACTTTCAGATTAATTGTAGGATAAGTGTCTCTAAAATGTGATAATTCTCTGTTTATCAAGCATATACGTAGCAAAATTTATCGATCATCATGCAGAAAATACTTGCAAAAGAACCTGGAAGAGGTAATATTTATTTATCAACAAGATTGTGGAGAATTTTGACTATTCATAAATTTGATATGGGGAATATCGGTTAAATAAATTTAAATCTATTTCACTAAGATAAGGAGAACATTCCAATGTTTACGCGACGGGATTTTATTAAGATGGCAGGGGCAGCTGGAACAACTGGAACTATTTATCCGGCTAAAGCTTTTTGTGCAAAAAATCAACCATCATCTGATTACTTTGGTATTCATACATTTATTGAAAACCATCCCGAAGCGGTGTTTATCATGCACACTAATGTGGATGAAAAGACAAATAATGATGCAAAAAAGCAAATGGGACTGGATTTCGGCAGAAGTGTCTTCGTACCGAAAGATAATACAGGTTTTCCAATCACCAGTATTGTTCCAATTAAACCAAACCTGAAACCTGATGTGGCGAGTGATCCTATCAAAAGAATGGGTATGGACACGGACGCTTACTTTGTTGAGGGAATCATTGAAAGCCTGAAAGACCTTGGTCTGTCAGGAAATCAGTTCTATTTGCGAGAGGCGTGGTGTAAAAGCAATGGCAAGGGAGGATCGGTGGACTGGGATGCAAACGGATTTGCCGGTGTTTGCGAACGAACGGGTGCAAATCTCAAAGATTGTGAGGTTGGTGTTTCAGGGCTGCCTGCGGAAGATATAAATTGGGTCGATGTTCCGAATGGTGTTTGGTACAGAAAAATCCCCTATCTCTGGCCTATCAATGTTAAAAACGGTTTTCTTCTTAATATAGCCAAATTCAAGGGACACGGTATGGGTCTCACACTCTGTTCCAAGAATATGCAGGGGAGCGTCTCAAAACCCTACACGTCATTATGCGCGTCTATCACGGCAAGCACCAGGGGTATTAACTATGAATATATCAGACGTACAGAGGGGAGTGCAGAAATCTACGCTAACTATGACCGTCATAAGGCTGACGGCGTCCCTCGCTGGGACAAGCCGGGTGTAAACTGGAATTCCGGGCTCGGAATGGAAACATGGAGTACCCGAACACTTGACAGTCTTTCAACTATGTCATTTGGGCTCACTATTATCGAAGGCATTTACGGGCGAGACGGCAATGGACACTCGGGTGGACCCAATCCTCCGGGAAACGAGAATAATCAAAGGGGAGAGGCATGGGATTATATGTCGAACGTTATCATCTTCGGAAAAAATCCTGTACTTGTTGATAATATCGGTCACTGGCTCGGCGGTCATGAACCCGGGAATTTCGGATTCTTTCATCTTGCACTTGAACGTAAAATATCACCTTACCTCAATCCGAAAAGCATCCCTGTGTATCTCTGGAAAAATGGTGTTGCAACTTTGACACCTCTTGATAATTTTGAGCGGACACCGTTGATGACCTACTATCTCACAAGAGACTATGACGGTCAAACCGAAAACTACTGGCATCTTCTCGACAAACCGTTTGATTACGGTACCGTGAAAGTCGACGAGCCGGATGTCTCTGAAAAGCCCGAATCATTCGTCCTTCGCCAGAACAGCCCCAATCCATTCAACCCATACACCTCTATCGAGTACAGCATTCCGACAGCCGGAAATGTCAGGCTCGATATTTTCAACGCCAGCGGCCAGCTTGTGGACGTTCTCGTCAACGGTTACATGTCCCGCGGATCGCATATGTCGGTATGGAACACCAGTAATCACTCGTCAGGAGTCTATTTCTACCGTTTCCGCCACGGCGGATTGACCGAGACGAAGAAGATGACGCTGTTGAAATAAGGTCATATGACCTTAACTATAAGTAACACTGTATTGGTTTTAGAGCAGGGATTTGAGATTTATTATCTTTGGAAGAACAAGCCGCCTGAGGAAATTCCCCATTATGTGAGTCGGGAAAAAGGAGAAAAATTTTACATTTCGGTACAGGATATTATCCCTACAACGACATTTACAGATATTTACTAATTTTTTCTTTCTATGAGATAAATATGCGCGATGATTTTTTATTTGCATCCACCGTACTAACTCAATCACTTCCTCAGTTTTGAATACTTTCAATAGTAATACTGTATGTCGTCAGAACCTTTTGGACACTTTGAGTTAAAAGTTAAGGGGTACTTTTCACAAGGAGCAATTTTTTCTCAAACCTCCTTTCCCCTGTTTATAAGCTAGTCTCAGTTTCATTGGACTTCAGATGTATCGATACTGAGGTCGGCGAGGGCTTTATCAATAACACACCCGACATAGCCGGTTCGGCCTTATACTCTTCATGACTTATATGTTTTAAAAGATTGAGTCAAACATTAAATAATCAAGGAGGAATAGCATGATTGATCCAAAATCACGCCGTCATTTCATGAAAACTCTTGGTGCCTCGGGAGCGGTTTTCGCTATGAATTCTGGTAATGCTGAATCAAGAGAAATGAATACTGATGGACAGCAAAATCCCCATCAACCAGTCAATGTAAGCGATATCAATCCGGGGAAAGTGCTGTTAACCGAGTTGACACGCAAGGAAGTTCGCGAATGGTTTGATACAGGAAACTTGAAAGCCGCAATCATTCCCACAGGATCGACAGAACAGCATAACGAACACATGGCCTTGTCAATGGATACCGAGGCATCCATGGTCATTTCCCAGCTTACCGCGCTGAAACTTTTCCCGAAAGTGATCGTGACAACTCCGGTGGCATTCGGTATTTGCCCCTTTTTCATGAAACGCCGTGGGACAATTACTATCCGTGAAGAAATATTTGTCGGCCTGGTGTATGATATCTGTTGCAGCATGAAAACCCACGGTATCAATACAATTCTTATTGTCAACGGGCATGGCGGGAATACACGGACATTGAGTAATAATGTGGCTCAATTCAGCGAGGAACTTGGCATTACAATCGATGCATGCACCTACTGGAACAGCATTCCGAGAGACCGCCGAATGGAGTTCACCGAAACAGGAAATGTGCCCGGCCATGCCGATGAGTTTGAGACCTCGTTTGCTCTGGCTGCTTTCCCGGAAAAAATCCGGCGGGTGAGTTATAATGAAGAAGATCTGTATAATTGGAATCCGGACCAGAAAGATCTGGACAGGGTCGGATATTTCGATGCGAGATGGTTTTCGAAAGAATTCGATAAAAGCAGTTTTGAGGAGTCGCTCCTCGCAAACGCTGAAAAGGGTGAGCGTTTCATCTCGCATGCAGTTGAATGGACAGCGGAGAAACTGTTAACGATGATGGGATAAACATACATTACAGTATCTTGGTCAGGCATTTAATTATATGTTCATGCATGCGGCGTTGACACAACGAAAGGAGATAACAGTGGAAGACTCCAAAAGTAAAAAGATTAACAGAAGGCGATTTTTATCAGGTTCGGCAGCACTTGGCGCAGGTGCCGCCGCCTCACTGGCAATGGTGCCGCCCGGCAATGCTGAAGTCGACGTTGCTTTCGTTACAGACTTTGAGAAGCCAGTTAAACCGTTTATTGACCAATACTATGACGGTCACATGGAGATAGCCCAGGGCACACGTGACGAGTCTGTCGGTACAATAGCAAAGGCCATGGAGAAGGCATACGAGTGCATACAAAATGGCGGGAAAGTACACTGCCGCCTCCAGACCGGTCATTTTGTCATGTTTGCGGGAAGCGAAGACCTGAAAGGCCAGCCGAATCTTTTGCCCAACACAAGAATGCCCCGTGGAAGTTCGCAGGAGATGAAGAAGGGTGACTTTTACATCACGAATGGCGGTGGCGGGAATTTAAATCAGCTGCGTGAATCTGGTGTCTATGTTGTCGGACTGACCTGTAACTATTCGAAATTCGCAAAAACACCTCCTGGATTTCTTCGTTCAGACGACAGGCCTGCGATAGAGGACGTATGCGACCTTGTGATCGATACTCATGTCCCCTTTTATAACGGTCTTGTGAATGCGCCTCAGATTCCGGGATTCAGGTTATGCCCTTCGAGCGGCAATGCGATGATGCTGGTCTACTGGGCCTGTACTGCCTCGTTTGCAAATCTCATCGGCACGAAAGGTAGAGGTTCGAGTACGACTCCTGCCGGGAACTACCTCGACCTTGCAATCGAACGTTTCCGGATGATCGGAACAGACCGTCCCAAAATGGATAAGGTCGCAGAAAAATGGGCCGATCTCGTTCTCGATAAAAAAGCACGGCTGCTCGTTTACGGCCGTCCACAGTTAGGCACTGCATACGATGGCTGTACAAACATGTTCGTAAATGAGGCCCATATTGTGGCATCGGGCAGCATGATTGCCAGACAGTACGACCAGTTCGCTGACCAGCTTAAGGAGGGCGATATCGTTCTGATCGGTTCGGTTGATTCGAATCATCCGCTCGAGATCAAGGTGGCGAGACATGCGAAAAGCGCGAAAGCTTACAGTACTGCTTTCACGTCATACGGCATTGACGGCGATTCATCCGGAACACAGCTTTTCAAGGAAGTCGACGCGGCATTTAACAATTACAGTGACGAGAGCGAGGGCGTTCTTGAAATTGAAGGATTCGATAAAAAAATCTGTCCCCTGACAGGTCTCACCGGCAACATGATTCACTGGATGCTTATGGCCTCATGGACTGATCACATGGCCAGCCGCGGCGAAATGCCGTATTATTACCAGGGATTTCATGAGCGCGACGGCCAGGCATACGATGCGCTTGCTGAACCGCTGTATGAGAAACGGGGATACTGACACAAACAGATGGATTATACATAATAACCGGGCAGGTTATTATCACTTGCCTGGTTATTATTGGTTACAGTGTTCGATTATACAATGAATATTGTAAAAGCCGGTCGAAAAGTGAGACGTTAAAAGGTCGGTTGAAAAGGTGTCGGCTTTGTGGTTAGACTGGAGAATATATACATAAAAGAAACCGCTTATCGAGTTAACTCCGCATAAGTGACAACGGAGGTAGACAAACATGCAGTTAAGAGTCTATCTGTAATCTTTAATTCATTTAAACGTCGATTAAAACGATAACAAAACTCACCAAGGTAACTTTGAAGATGCTTATGACTGACACCATGATACGTACCCCGGATAAAGCTCTTAGCATTACCGATCATAATATGTACCCACGGCAGTTTTTCCATAGCCTCATGTGGTTTAACCGTTTCTCCAATATGATGAAAAGCCACATCAAGAACATTGTAGGATGGATAATCATCAGTATGTATCGTTTGTTTTTCCTCAATAGCTCTCAATGCAAAATCTTTGATATGCTTCGAGTGCATACTGTTGACGACCTCCATCGCGGCAAAGCCTGGCCCAGTTCCACGACTTTCCACCGCCACAACAACAGTCGATTTATTGGCAGCGCCGCGGCCTCGTTTGCCCGAGGTAGAACCGCCGAAATACGAATCATCCATCTCTATGAATTTACTCAATTTATAAAGCGAATCCCGATTTCCCATTGCTCTTCGTATCTTGTGAATCATCAGCCAGGCAGTTGCATAATGAACACCGATCAGTTTTTCAAGCCGCTTGGCGGAACATCCACGCTTGTCGGTACCGACCAGAAAGATTGTCCAAAACCATTTTTTCAACGGCACATGCGTTCGATGAAATATCGTATTGACCGTTACAGAGGTCTGATGCCGACAGTTCTTGCATTGAAAAACCTTGCGCTTTCTCATGAAATAGGCTTCAGCATGACCGCACTTGGGGCAAACAAATCCTTCTGGCCATCGAAGCTTCTTAAGATACTGAAAACAATCATCTTCGGTCTGAAACCGTTCTTGAAACTCGAAAAAACTGATTTCATTGTAGTTGCTCATGCTTACCTCCAGCATTAAGTGTCACATCTTATACTGGTGTAAGTATATATATTTTTGCAGCAAAAGTCAAGCTTGCTGTTTTAACTCGATAAGCGGTTAAAATAATATACAATTTTATATCTTATTTGACGCTGTCTGTCGATAAAAAATTTCACATTTTACAAAAAAATGAAAAAAATCTCATTTTGCTTATGAAGTTGTTTTGTAAAAAAACTTCTTTATTTATTTGCTGTGTTTTCTGTTTTTCACCTGAGTTTCGGTAGATCCAAAGAGTCGATAAATAAAATAATGGAACAAGAATTAAGTAAATCCAGCTAATAGGTTTCATCCGATTAGTTGTAATTTTATTCAATTTGAATCCATTTGTATGAAGTAGATATCTTATCTCGGGAAAGGAAATCAATCCGATATGATGAAGTGGTGATGGATTATTTTCATCCAAAGGTGAACTACATTTATGATGGTGCCCTGTTGTGAGCCATTTCCACCTTGATCTTATTGAACTAATATTTGGTGTTGATATGATGAATTCTCCGTTGTTTTTCAGTATGCGATGCACTTCTTTTACAAAATCAAATTGTCGATTTATATGTTCAATTCCATCAATACAAACCACTACATCACAAGAATTATCAGGAATTGGTAAATTTCTAGCCATATCGCCAATTATAATATCCTCGTGATCAATTTCCAAAATATTTTCAATATCGATGGCTTTTATATTTTTATATAAATGGTCTTTTAATCTTTGCACAAAAGCTCCACTACCACATGGAATATCTACAATAATGGAGTTTAAGTCTTTATTTATAAGACTGAATACCTTTTCATGGGTATTTTTGGATGTATTAATACTGATTCCTTTATAGCTTCTTCGCATAAAACATGTTTTTATTGATACTATTAATTCTAACTAATGTTTTTTACTGGATGTTTATTAATGATTTACAAAGCTTCATTTTTCTCTCAATTTATTCATTTTTTCATTTCTAAAACGTTTGCTTGGGAAATCAATTTCCCTGTTGAAATAAAATAGATTACTGCTAACCTTCTGAATAAACACCAGTTATAATGGCGTTTATTATTTTGTAATAGCTTTGTTGTTTTTAAATGTTAAAAATAAAAGTCTCCCCAAAAGAAGTTTTCTATGATTATGTATGTAATCTATTTTTTTTTATTTTTTGATAAATATACACTGCTGGAAATAGAAAAAAATTCAACCATTGTGATGTGCTTTGTTTTCGATCTATCTCAAATTCTGCTGGTTTAAATTTATTTTTGACTGCAAGATAATTGTATTGATCTAAGGTAAGTGATGCAACATGCTGTAAACCATCATAATTCTCTAATTCCAATCGATTGAAGCTGTAAAGGAATCCGCTAAATAGAAATTTCATTCTCGACTTCATAGATACGATATTGGGTGTAGAAATGTAAAGTTTTCCTTTTGGTTTAAGTATTCTGCTTATTTCACTAAAAAATGTTTCATGGTCTAATATATGTTCGCTTACCTCAATTGCTATTACTAAATCAAAAGTATTATCCGGATATGGAAATATATCCGTTATGTCCACCTTTTTGCATTCAACTTTATCAAATTTGAATAATTCGGGAAATAAATCGCAAGCATGCACATCATAGTCCATTTCAAATAACTTCTTAGTAAATGCTCCTTGACCAGCCCCCATATCTAAAACTTTTAGATTTGTAGGTTCTGATTTTTTTTTAAAAAACTCTAAAAATTTTTTATGGGTTCCGGGCATTGTAATTGGTATAATTTCTTCCATTTTATTTCATTTAAAATATCGCTAATTTCTGTATAAAATATGAACTCTCTATTCATGAAAATAAATTCTTTTTACCCTTTCTGAGATTGCTGTAAGTATTTCATATGGTATTGTGTCTATCTTTTCTGCAAGAGTTGTAACCGGATTATGTTTTCCGAAAATTTCCACTTCATCACCCACCTTAGAATCAATTCCGGTAACATCAATCATACACATATCCATACAGATATTTCCTACAACCGGAACCATTTTACCTTTAGTGAAGCATTGACCTATTCCATTGCCAAGCTTGCGGTTAAAACCATCCGCATAACCAACCGGCAGGATAGCTATCTCTCTTTCGTATGCTTTAATCCCTTTTCGTCCATACCCAACCGAGTTTTTTGCAGGTATCTGTTTTACCTGGGAAACAGTTGTTTTGAATGTTTCCGTATTCATAAGTTTACCAGGATTAAGTGAACTGATACCATACAGTCCTATACCCAATCTTACCATATCAAACATATACCGCGGGTGTCTCTCTATGCCGGCTGAATTTAAAACATGCCTTATTACCGGGTAATCAAAATTATTAATGATTCTCCCTGACAGCTCTTCGAACAAACATACCTGGTTATCTGTAAATTCATCATGTTCAGGTTCTTCACTGGCAGCAAGATGAGTAAAAACTGATTTAATATAAAGCTCAGGATTGGTCAGCAATTTCTCTATCAAAA
>JABUBP010000293.1_pt1 | contig 13218 bp, 11 predicted proteins | sample 7240331 | NCBI WGS metagenome assembly JABUBP01 (sample SAMN07256347, study PRJNA390944) | subsurface metagenome | isolation source: Methane hydrate marine sediment | place: Pacific Ocean: Eastern North Pacific, ODP site 1244 | collected 2002 | reverse complement strand
GTTATGGGCCTTCATCGATACCGACTACAATTGACGGCATAGAAATGATGTCGCGCGCTCCGATTGAATAGGGTCCCAAGTCATTAAGCGGGTTGAGAAACAGTCTGTTGTTTAAACACCATTGCCGATATTCTATCTCAGGTTTGGAATCCCCTAAGGAGTACGAACTCATATCAACGTAGGATGTGAGAAACTCGCGTTGAAATGCCGCTTCAATTCTTTTCACATCATTTTCAAAGGCTTTTCTCGCGTCGATATGAAGGTCGCCTTCCAGCGCTTTCTTAAGCAGCGAATATGCCTGTTTGATAAAGACTCCCCTATGCCCATCATCGCTGAGATAATCTGAATAAACAAGAAGTCCCTGTCCGTTTGTTCCAAGAGCCATCGAGAACGATGGATCGACACTTAGTGCCTTATCCCGGTATTCGATCCCTTCAGCAACTCTACCCACCAGACTCATGAGGTTTCCATAATTTGTCCACACTTGGCACTGCCTTTGAGCAGGTAGGATCTCTGGAGCTCCGGCCGTATGGTGGCAACCATACTTGACTGCTAAACGAATGTGAATAATCTCTTTCTCAAGTTCTTCCTGTTCCCATTCCCACGCCTTAGTAATATCTACTCTTTGTAACTTTTGTCGATTAGACCAAGCATTAGCAAGGAAATAATGCGTGAGTGCCCGCATCTCCCGTGTGAGACTTCTATCAAGGAACTCTTCCGCGAGTCTCAATGCTGTGTCTATCCCATCATTCCTTTGTAGATCCAAAGACAAATCTACTAAATCACCGATAATCTCCAGTGCCTCATCATCAGTGAAAGACTCTAACGTTTGGGTGGCAAGGAGGGAATTGAAGTATTCTTTGTAATCCATCATGTAGCACATCAATTCTGGTTATCGTCAACCTCATTATTGACCGATTTTTCCCACAACCGCCACCTCGTCCTCCGTCAGCCCGTACAGCTCATACACCAGCCTATCGATCTGCCGGTCGGTCGCGTCGATCATCCCGGCGAGCACCTCTTTCTCGTGCGGGGCCTTCGCCGCCGCGAGGCGCTTATTCAGGTCGAGCATCTTCTCCACGAGGGCGACCATGCGGTCGTGGCGGGCGACGTCAGCGGGGTCGGAGGGGTCGATGGTGCGGATGGGGAAGGTCTTCAGGATCACCGCGGCAGGCATGAAGAACCCTCCCCGGAGTTTCGGCAGGATCATCTCGTAGAGGAAAGCGGTCAGTTTGCTGTTGAGAATGCCGAGTAGGTACAAATCAGCGTTGGGAATGAAGAAGCACTTGTTGTTGGTGTACTTCCCATCGGTGTCCAATGTGAATTCGGGTCCGCTACAGATCTCCGGATATAGTATTTTCCGGCGTTCAAACTCGCTGTAGTAATCGCATGCCCGCAACTCCCACCAATAATCTCCTTTATCGCACCTTTTTTCCGCATCTTTCATGTGTGGTTCAAGATGATCTGCGATTGCAGGGCATGTCTCCTTGAACCAGCCCCATTTATTGCGCTGGGCTTGTGCGTGCTCATTCGTCCATCCTTTAGGTATCAGAATGAGATATTGCCCGTTATCTGTGGGTCTGAATCGCTTGACCTCTTTGCCGATGAGAAACGGTTTGATGAACTCGGCACTCTTCGGGTCTTGTGCGATAATCTGTGATCGCACTTCCGGGTCGATGACAAACGCTTTTGTCAGCCCTGTGATTATTCCACGATAGATGTCACCTTTAACGTAATCTCCTAAAGCAACGCCGAAACTTTGTGTTTTCTTTAACAGCGCCAAAGATTTCTCATCGACAATCGACCAGCCGGCATCGTCTAGTGAACTTATGAGTATGGAGAAGGAGTTCTCATCCACATAAGCAGCGAGATCGCCGAAATCGAGCGAATCGACATTTGTCGCCTTGAAGCTTGAGCCCGGCTCCCCAGTCGATACCCGCACGATGCACGGGTACGTCGTCGCGTTCTGGAAGACCGGCAGATCGCCGAAGTCCACGATCTCCTCGATCCGCTTCCTCTTCAGCCACTGCCGGAGGGGCTTCCCGTAGTTCGCCCGCATCCACTTGTTCGCCACGATGTAGGCGAACTGCCCGCCCGGCCGGAGGAGCGAGACACCTTTCTCGATGAAGTAGGTGTAGAGGTCGGCAACCCCGTGGTAGACCGTATAGTGCTCCTTTACGTAGTCCTTGAACTCCCGGCCGAGGCTCTCCTGGCGCACATACGGCGGGTTCCCGATAACCGCGTCGAACCCGCCCGCCTGCATGATGGCCGGGAACGCCCGGTTCCAGTCGAAGGCGTTGATCCGGAAGATCGTCTCCTCGTCGTCGAGGGTCACCTGCACGTCGTTGTAGATGTCGGGACCGACAAGCGAGTTCCCGCACTTGATGTTCTCGTGGAGGGAGGGGAGCACCCGCTCCCCCGTGATCGTGAGCTGCTTGCCGATCCGCTCGGACTTCTCGCCTTCGAGCACCTTCAGGAGGAGCGAGAGTTTCGTCACCTCCACCGCCTGCGGGTCGATGTCCACGCCGTAGATGTTGTTCAAGAGGATCCGCTTCTTCTCCTCCGTCGTCAGCCGCCAGTCGGTATCGGTCGCCTGGTAGACCGGGAGGATGTACTCGTCCCCCCGCCTCTTCTTCCCGCGGCCGCTTTTTGCCGGCGCAGGCTTTACCGGCAGGAGTGTGAGCACCGCCTGGTCGGTCATCTTCTTCCCGCTCGCGAGCAGCGGAACCAGGTTGTCCATGTACCACGCAAGGTGCCAGTCGAGGAGGTACTGGTAGGCGCCGAGGAGAAACGACCCCGAACCGCAGGCCGGGTCGAGGATGTGGAGGTCCGCCACCGCATTCGGGGCCTTCCCCGCAACAAGGCTCCCGACGGTCTGCTTCACGATGTACTCCACGATATAGGTCGGCGTGTAGAAGACCCCGCCCGCCTTCTTCACCTCCGGCTTCTCCTCGACCCTCGCCTGGTGTCCGGCCGTCAGGCGGATGACCTCCCCCAGGAACTGCTCGTAGACCTGCCCGAGGATATCCGCCGGGAAGACCGAGAACTCGTAGGGCGAGTCCGGGTAATAGAGGTGGCCGATGATCTGCTTGAGCACCTTGTCGTCGATGGAGAGGGAGAGCGTCAGGTTGTCCGGGTCTTCCCGGCCGGGTTCCGTTGAGAAATGGAACAGCCCGGAGTTGTACCGGTCGTCCGCATACCGGAAGAGCGCCTTCAACTGCTCGTAGATATCTTTCCCGGCGGCGATTCTCTTCAGCTGCCCGTACTCCTCGATCCCGCGGTCCTCGCAGATCCGCAGGAAGACGATCCGGTCGATCGTCTTCTGCACCGCCGCGTTCAGCTCCCGGACGGAGAGATCCCTGTTCCGGAGCGCGATGTTCTTTGCAAGGAGATCCCGCCACCCCTCGATCTCCGCGAGGAAAGCGTCGTCGATACCGGCGGTGCCCTTCCCGCCCTTCTTCAATTTCAGGCTCTCGACGTAGTCGTCATACCCCCCGGTCAGGATGCCCTGCTTTGAGAAGATCGCCGCGATCTCGTCCCATTTCTCGATATAGTCTGTGTATCGGTAGTAGCCGATCCGCTTCGCCGAGGCCTTATCTTTCGCCGAAGGCTTCGCCGTGCAGTCGTAGACGATGAACTCCTCGAAGTCCGTGAGCAGGCTGACCGGCAGTTTCGCGCTCCAGGCGTACCGGCGCACCTGGTAGGCGGGTTCCGGGTTTTCTTTGAGGTTCACGGCAGGCTTCTTCGCCTCGACAAAGAACTTCCGCATCCCCCCGATCCGAAACGAGTAGTCCGGCGCCTTGGTGGACGTCTCCACCTTCACCGTATCCTCGTGGATCACGTCTTTGTAGCGCTCATCGAGCCCCGATCGGTTGTTCACGTCCCAGCCGAGGGCCTCGAAGAAAGGATCGATGAACTCCTTTCTGACCTGGAACTCGTTGTAGGACTGTGACGTATACTTTGCATAATACTGGTCGAACCGCTTGACCAGATCGACGATCTCGGGCGGGGCGGGCATGACGATCAAGTGAATATGGAAAGGAGGCAGGCATTAGGGTTTGCATTTATTCACGCTGCCCAGAGGAGCGGGATATGGATTTTGTTGTCAGCCGGAGGCCACCGGCTCCGGTCCCTTCTCTATCCCGCTCACCGGACTGCACCCGCCGGGAGATCCTCCGGCTCCTGCGGAACCTCGATGACACAACGCCGCCACTCCCCCCCGCGGTTCCTATGTCGGCGGACGGCCGCCCGTCCGATCGCCCAGGTACCGGACGTCACGGAGGCGGGTTTCGGAAAGAATGAGATCCCGGTTGGCGATGATGTGGCGGTAATCCCCGGTATAGAGTATCATACCGTCGATCGCCGCGGCGACGTGGTGTGCGTCGAGGAGCACCTCGCAGTCGTCGTAGTCGTCGATGACTGCACTGAACCGGGCCCAGATCTCGCGGTAGGCTTCTGTTCGTGCGTGGGGCGCCAGCGCCTTCCGGTCTTCGAGGACGGAGCGCCGCCGCTTCGTTGCGGGTCATCTTTGAGTCCTGCCCGTCTCCGTATCGTCCCGCACGAGACAGACCCTGATCGGCACCCTGCCTTCAAGCGAACCCGCGACCGGCGAGCGCCGGTAGCCGTGATTCACGAGTTCCTCGATCTTCTCCCACGGTGCGTCGGCATCCACCCGGACGGTCAAGCGGATCTCCTCAAAACCTGGCCGGACACCCTCGGAGACCTCAAAGAACCCCCTGAGGTCAAGGTTGCCCTCGACGTCGAGCTCGATCGAATCGACCTCAACCCCGTCTTCAGCCGCGCTGTAGGCGATAGCGATCGCGACGCAGGCCGCAAGCGCCGTGAGCGTCAGTTCCATCGGGCTCACTCCCCGGTCGGTCCCGCCGAGGACGACCGGTTCGTCGGCCGGAATGGGGAAGTTCCGGACGATTGTGGTGGAGTGCGCACCGCCGTTCCAGCTCGTGATGCCGGAGAGGGTCCTTTTGCCCCCCGCCGCATCCTTCCGCATCGCCTCGGTGAGGGCGTTCACCTTCTCGAGATCGACTCCGTTTCGCATCATCGCAACAGACTCCTCGCAGAATCTTGCCGTCAGATGATTGGTTCCGGCGGTTTCCCTGTCGACCTCATGAGCCGCAACATCTCATCGGGATCGGTAGTCGGGATATCGCAGGCGTAGTTGGTGCAGACGTATGCCGTCGCCCTCCCCTCGACCGTCACGATATCCCGGGTAAACCCGGCTATTTTTGTGATCTCCGGATCTTCCTCGTCGGAGGGGCGGAAGATGACGACGGCATCGGGCGTATAGTGTGATCGGATGGCACTGACCAGCGCTCTCGTATCCTCCGCGCCCGGGATACCGGATATGATCACCTCGAAGTTCGGCCCCAGCATGAACTCCAGGCCGGTGAGGAAGTGGGAGTAGGCGGTAGGGGACTGGCGGACGGCATCGGCAAAGACATGCCGTATCCGGTTCGCCGTCTCCTCAAGTTCGAGGTTCGCCGTCATCCGCCCGAGGGCGAAGAGGGCATACATGGCCACGCTGTTGCCGGAGGGAATTGCCCCGTCATAGACCGATTTCTGGCGGACGGGGACGTCCGCATCGTCCGGCACAAAGAAAAACCCTCCGTGGTTGCAGTCCCAGTAGTGGGCGACGAGATCCCGGGAGAGTTCGGTGGCGGTCCGGAGGTAGCCGGGGGAGAACGACGCTTCGTAGACCTCGATGAGAGCCCAGAGCATGAACGCGTAATCGTCGAGGGTCGCCGGCAGGCCGGCCTCGCCGTTCCGGTAGCGGTGAAGGAGCCGCCCGTCCGGCCGGCGAAGGCTGGTGAGGACGAACGCGGCCCCTCTCTCTGCCGCTGCCAGGTAATCAGGGTTATCGAAGACCCGGGCCGCCTTCGCCAGGGCGGCGATCATGAGGGCGTTCCAGTCGGTGAGGATCTTGTCGTCCTTTGCCGGGCGGACCCGCTCTTCCCGGGCTGCGAAGAGTTTCTGCCGGGCACCCTCCACGAACCACGCCAGATCCTCCTCTGAGGTTGAGAACTCGTGGGCCCAGGATGCCAGCGGGCGCCGCAGGCGGAGGATGTTCCGACCGGTCCTCCTTCCCTCGGGCTGCTCGCGGTAGTTGCCGGACTCCGTGACACCGAAGATCCGGGAGAACCGCCCCCCGTCCTCCTCGCCGAGAACCCCGAGAATCTCATCCTTCGTCCAGAGGTAGAACTTCCCCTCCTCGCCCTCACTGTCCGCATCCTCCGCCGAGTAGAAGCCGCCGCCCGGGTCGGTCATCTCTCGCAGGACGTAGGCGATCACCTCCCCGGCGGTCCTGGCAAACTCCTCCCTGCCCGTCACGAGGTAGGCCTCCGTATACGCCATGATCAGGAGCGCCTGGTCGTAGAGCATCTTCTCGAAGTGCGGGACGAACCACTCCGCGTCCGTCGAGTAACGGTGGAACCCGTAGCCGAGCTGGTCGAAGATTCCGCCCCGCCGCATGGCGTGCAGCGTCTTCTCGACCATCGAGTACGTCGGCTCCTTCCCGGTCCGGTTCCCATACCTGAGCAGGAATATGAGGTTGTGCGGGGCCGGGAACTTGGGCGCGTCTCCGAACCCGCCGTTCTCCCCGTCGAAGGTCCGGAAGAAGGTGTTGTAGGCCTCATCGAGGGTCGCCTCCGAGAGCTCGCTCTCTCCTGGAGGGGTGCGCGCCGCGCTCTGCAGCGCTTCCAGCACCTGACCGCCGGCGTTCTTGAGTTCCTGCCGCTGGCTCTGCCAGATCTTGCTGATCCGGGGGATGAGGTCTAAGAGGCCGGTCATCCCGTACCGGCTCTCTTTTGGGATGTAACTGGCCGCAAAAAACGGTTTTCGATCAGCGGTCATGAAGATGGTGAGGGGCCATCCTCCGGCCCCGGTCAGCGCGTGGGCGGCCGCCATGTAGATCTGGTCGATATCCGGCCGCTCCTCGCGGTCCACCTTGATGCAGACGAAGACGTCGTTCAACAGTTTCGCGACCTGCGGGTCTGCAAACGACTCCTCCTCCATGACATGGCACCAGTGGCAGGTCGAGTAGCCGATGGAGAGGAAAATCGGTTTGCCCTCCTCCTGTGCCCGGAGAAATGCCTCTTCACTCCAGGGATACCAGTCGACGGGGTTATGGGCATGCTGGAGCAAGTATGGACTCTGTTCGTGGATCAGCCGGTTCGGTGGCGATTCTTCCCGCACCGGTGCTTCTGGCGCTTCCGGGTCATGTCCGCGTGCCGGGTTCATACCCCTGACGTGCGGATGCAGGCTAATAAAGATGACTCTTCCCGGTGGAAGGGGCGCTCCCGGAATGGAAACACCCCCCCCTTCCACCGTCGGGGCGAAGAACACCCGGCGATATCTCCGTGAGCCGGAGGGAAGAGGACTCCGGCCCGGCCCGGCCGCAGGCCTCCTCACTCCGCGATGGGGATCTCCTTCGTCTCCTCCGCGGCCGGCTGTATGTAGGGGACATCCACGGCCAGCAGGCCGTTCCTGAAGGTCGCCTTTGCCTCGTTGGTATCGACAGGACAGCCGATCGCGTACGTGCCGACGTAGCGGACGTCGCCGCGGGCTGCATCGATGGAGAAACTGGTCTCCTGCATCTTAAAGGTAATATCCTTCTTATCGACGCCCGGCAATTCGATCTCGATATGAAGATTCTCTTCGTTCTCATCCGAGTAAGCACAAACATAGGGTGCGACTCTCAACGCTGCCATCTCATAACCTCCTGAACGGCAACAGAGATGCGGGAGTGCTATTTAACGTTTGCCTTCTCTCGGCCCCAACTCGTACGCTCGCACTCCCTGGCGGCGGATCCGGGCAGCGCGGCACGTGGAATGGGAGACGGAGGTTTTATCAGGAGGGTGTCAAGTATCATGCATGAGCGAGCGGTTCATCTTCACCCGGCACCGCACCAACTGCTACCACTGCGGCGAGGACGCCGACCAGATCATAAAAGCGGTCTCCGCGCAGGCGCAGGTGATCTGTTCGACTTGCGGGGCTACAAGGATCTTCGTTCCAAGGTTCGAGAACAGCAGAGCGATCGGAGTCTGCACCCCGCTTGGGTGCTACGATGTCTGGCATATCGAGGCCGGTGCGCCGTGTAAAAATTGCGGGGTCGCGGGGCCTCACGACCTCACGATCGGGTGCAGCCACTTCATGACCCGGTGCCGGAACTGCGGCTACACGCACTTCTACAGGTTCAACCTGGAGTATATCGGCCAGTGCCCCATCGACGAGGAGGAGGTCAGCGCTCCTCGCGCACCATAGCAATGGCCTGTTTCGGGCATTCGTTCGCGCAGATGCCGCACCCCTTGCAGTAGTCGAGATCGATATCGAGTTCCTCGTCGATGACCCCGTCCGGGCAGTACTGGGCACAGAGCCCGCAGGCGTTGCACGCCTCCTTGTCCACCACGGGCCGGAACGTCCGCCAGGAACCCGTCTTCCCCGAAGAGGCCTCCGTTGGCCTGCTGAGCGCAAGTCTCTCTCTCATGCCTTCAACTCCTCATACGCCGCTTCGGCGGCCTTCACATTCCGCTCGTCGGCAAACATCTCCCGGATCGCCTTCTCTACCGAGGGGAGGGTGACGACGCCCATCTTCGCGAGCGCCCCGAGCACCGGGGTGTTGAGGATGGGGCTCCCGGCGACCACCAGGTTCTCCGCGAGCGCGATCCCGGTCAGGTCGACGTGACGGCAGGTCCCGTTGCACCCGGTAAGTGGATGGGCGCTGTTCATGAGGACCGTCCCGCCGTCCTTGAGGCCCTGCAGGACGTCCACCACGTCCATGATGCTCGTATCGAGCACGATCACGAGATCCGGCTCATGGATCTGGCTGTAGATCTTGATCGCCTCGTCGTCGATCCTGACGAACGAGACGACCGGCGCCCCGCGCCGCTCCGCCCCGTAGAACGGGCAGGCTGTTGCGTATTTCCCGTCCCTGAACGCAGCAAGGGCGAGGAGCTTTGCGGCGGTGATGCCGCCCTGCCCGCCCCGGGAGTGAATCCGGATCTCATACATGGTCGCTCACCCCGAACCAGGTCTCTTCACCGGGATGCCGGTTCCGGACAAAGTCCGCGATATCGTTGTAGGTGACCTCCTGGCCGCCGAGGCCGGCGATCACGCTGTAAGGCAAAACACCCGTCTTCGACCTGATAGAATGTGCCACCACGCCGCCGAAGCCGAAGGAGTAGTCGCGGTCGATCACCACGACCTCCCGCCCGGCAAGGTCGAGGTCCGGGAAGGGGCGGAACCAGCGCAGGCGCATGGACCCGGCCTTTATCCCCTCGTCGCGGAGGCGGTCCACAGCCACCTCCGCCTCTTTCCCGAGCGTTCCCATGGCGATGACGACGACGTCGGCATCCTCGCACCGGTAGTCCTCGGTGGGGCCGTAGGACCGGCCGAACCGCTCCGCAAACTCGCGCTCGACATCCGCGATCACGCCCCGGGCGTCGCGCATCGACCGCTCGATATCCCAGCGGAACCGGAAGTAGTCGGCCGGTCCGGTCATGGGGCCGTAGACACAGGGGTTCTCCGTATCGATGGCGTGCGGGAGATGGTAGGCGGGCAGGAAGTCTCCGATCTCGACCGTCTCCAGTGCCTGCATGATGTGGCTCAGCGCGAACCCGTCCAGGTTGACCATCACCGGGAGGAGGACCCTCTCGTCCTCGGCGATCCTAAACGCCATCAGTGTGGCATCGTAGGCCTCCTGGACCGTGCTCACGAAGACCTGCAGCCAGCCCGTGTCGCGCTGGGAGAAGGCATCGGTGTGCTCCGCCCAGGTGTTCCACCCGGGCCCGAGGGCGCGGTTGACGTTCGCCATGACGATCGGCAGGCGCGCGCCCGCCGCCCAGTGGACCATCTCGTGCATGTAGAGGAGGCCGTGCGAGCTCGTCGCCGTGAAGGTCCGGACGCCCCCGGCGCTCGCCCCGATGCAGGCGGCCATGGCCGAGTGCTCGCTCTCCACCGGGATGTACCGGCTCGCAAGTTCGCCGTCGGTGACGTAGTCGGCGATCTGCTCGACGATCTCGGTCTGGGGGGTGATCGGGTACGCGGCGATGACGCCCAGTTTTGCGGCTTTCACCGCGGCCGCCACCGCTTTGTTGCCGGTCGCGATCGTCAGCATACGCCGGCCTCCTCGCGGGAAAGGCGCTGGATGTTGTGTTCCACCTGCTGCCGCATCTCGTCAAAGACTTCAGGGCTGAGGTTCTTGAACCGGCCCTGGCCCTTGATGTAGTCCTCCAGGGGCGCGGGCTTCTTCATCGCAGCCTTGGACGGGCCGTTGATCGCGAGTTTCCCGAACTCACGCTCGTAGAGGATCCACGTCCCGGTCTTCACCGCGAGTTTGCCCATCTCGACGGTCTTCTCCGTGGGGTAGCGCCACCCGGGCGGGCACGGCGCCAGGATATGGATGAACTTGGGCCCCTCGATCGAGAGCGCCTTCTTCACCTTCTTGTAGAGGTCAAGGGGGTAGGCGCTGCACGCGGTCGCCATGTAGGGGGGGTTATGCGCCTCGACGATCCGGTCGAGGTCCTTTTTGGCCGTGGGCTTGCCGCCGGGGGTCGTGGTGGTACGCGCCCCGAGCGGCGTCGAACCCGACCGCTGCATGCCGGTGTTGCCGTATGCCTCGTTGTCGTAGCAGATGTAGAGGAAATTGGTGCCACGCTCCAAAGCCCCGGAGAGCGCCTGGATCCCGATATCGACCGTCCCGCCGTCACCCGCGTAGACGATGACGTTGGTCTCTTTTCCGAGCGCAGCGAGCGCCTCGCTCATGCCGGAGGCGCAGGCGGCGGCTGCGGCAAACGCTATGTTATAGACGGGCACGTTCATCGCCGTGCCGGGGTAGATCCCCTGGATGACGCTGGTGCAGCAGGCGGGCACGACCAGGACGGAGTCGGGGCCGGCGGCTTTGAGCACATAACGCAGGCACAGGGAAGAGCTGCACCCCGCACAGGCGGACGTGCACTTATAGAGATACTCCTCCTTCGGAATCGCTGACAAATTGTTTACACTCCTCTCGTTTATATTTGTCATTGATTGTAATGAGAGTTTTGCGGTCCTGTTCCCGGACACCCGGGGACCTTCCCGGGGAATGACCGGTAAAAGTATGTCGGAATGAAGTATGCGTCAAAAACGAGCCGGGGGCGGAGTCCGGTTATACCGGGACCCTCCCCGCCCCCATTGTCCCTGTTCAGTTCCCGGCATTCTGTCCGGGAGCGCGCCTCCTGCGCGCCAGCTCCGGACGAAACAACCGGCGGACCAGGCCGGCGCAGCACTTCAGGCAGAAGGGCGTGCAGAACCAGGCCCCCATCTCCAGGAGGGGAAAGAGACCTTTGCGGCGTATCCGGTAACGGTAACTCTCAAGGTTCATCTTCATGTAGACCGGCGCGATCTCCTCGAACCACCGGGCTCTGGTGAGCCTGCCTTCGGCGACCGGCCGCGAGATCTCGGCAAGGAAGTCCAGGATCTCCTCACCCAGGGCCCCCTCTACGGGGCGAGGTATGAAATTGTCGTCGATGATGAGTGGTGTCGCCTCGTGCTCCCCGACGACGCCGTCTTTTTGCAGGTCGACCGAGAGGATGATCGCCTCCCGTGAGATGTTGTGAGGCCAGCGTGGCTCGAACTGGAACATGCCGAGCGAGTAGGCGATGAGCCCCCCGTGGTAGCGTTCGATCGCCTGCATGGTATGGGGATGGTGCCCGAGGATCAGGGTGGCCCCCGCATCGATGAGCCGGTGAGCAAGATCGATCTGCTGCGGGGACGGGTAGTAGGCCATCTCCGTCCCCCAATGCAGCGAGACGGCGATATGGTCGCACCGGCCCTTAAGGGAAGCGATATCCTTGAAGATATCCTCCTCAACCAGCCGGTTGACCGAGACCTCGCGTGATATGGCGAGTTTGCCGATCGTATAGCCCGCAAACCCGATCGAGATGCCGTTCTTCTCGAGGATAACCGGCTCCTGCCGGTCCTCTGTTGCCGATCCCCCGATGGCGAGCATACCCCGGCTCTCGAGCGCATTCAGAGTGTTCTTGAAGCCCTCGACACCGAGGTCGCCGGAATGGTTGTTTGCAACGCTCATGACGTCAAAGCCGGCCTCCACCAGATGCCGGGCCGCATCCGGGCATGTGAAGATCACATGGTGCTTCTCTGCCGGATCTCCCGTATCAGAGAGGGTGGTCTCCAGGTTCCCGAAGAGGACGTCCTTATCCCGGATGAGATGCTGGACCTCCCCGAACGGGTACCGGTTGTTCGCTGTCCGAGCCCATGTATCTCCTACTGCCGTTAATCTGAGTTTTTGCATGTTTCTCACACCGAAATGCCCCACTGGCCCAGCGGCAGGTCCTGTATCAGGAACTGATACTTGCCGCGCGGGGTGCGGGGGATAGTTCCGACGAAGTGGATGGTCACGTCCACGTCGCCTTCAAATTTTTTGTCGAGTTCCCGGAGAATGCGTTCCGTGTCCCGGTCGGTATACCCCGGTTTCTTCACAACCCTCATCAGAACCTCTCCTTCCTTCCTCTGGTAAAACTGGAACTGTGCAACGTTGTCAAAGACGTCGGAGTGCATATTCACTGCCGACATCGATACGAACCGGCGATCCTTCGTCACGATGAACTCCTGGAGCCTCCCCTCCACCCTCTCGAGCATTGGGTAGGCACGGCCGCAGGAGCATGGGCTCTTCCCGAGAACCGCAACGTCCATGGTCCGGTAGCGGATGAGGGGGCAGATGGGGTTGATGAGGCTCGTCGTGACCACCTCCCCCATCGCGCCCGGCCCCTCCACGGGCCGGCCGTCTCTCCCGATCAGTTCGACGATCCCGTATTCGGGGAAGATATGGTAGTGGGTGCTCTCCTCGCACTCTCCGGCGAGCACCGTCTGCTCGGAGTTCCCGTACCAGGAGAAGACCCGGCACCCAAAGGCTTCGGTGAGCAGGTCCCGCTGCCAGGGGTAGAGGTTCTCGGACCCGCAGAGGACCGCCTTCACGGTGGGGAACGGCTCGATGTCGTGCTCTCGCATATACCGGGCTAGGAGCACGGCCACCGAGGGATATGCCTGGATGAACCGTGGCTTGAACCTCCGGATCCGGTCGATATAGGCCGGCATGGTCTCCTCGGTCATGTGATGGGAGGACATCAGCAGCCACCGGCCGAAGAGCGCCTTCTTCCAGAAGATGCCGTTTTTGGCAGACCCGACGATGTAGCCCCGGAGGACTGC
>JABUBP010000292.1_pt1 | contig 13228 bp, 17 predicted proteins | sample 7240331 | NCBI WGS metagenome assembly JABUBP01 (sample SAMN07256347, study PRJNA390944) | subsurface metagenome | isolation source: Methane hydrate marine sediment | place: Pacific Ocean: Eastern North Pacific, ODP site 1244 | collected 2002 | reverse complement strand
AAATCAAGGAGGAAAACTTGGTGAAAAAGAAGATTCTATGGATGTTACTGAGCTTCCTATTGGTGGCATCTTTAGTCCTGGCCTCTTGTGCTAAGGAAGAGGTAGTAGGAGAGCAGGAAGAGGAGGAAGAGGAGGAGGAGGAAGAAGAGGAGGAGGAGGAAGAGCCAGTAGTAGGTGAGCCACAATATGGCGGGACGCTCACCATGAAGTTCGGCTGGGTTACGTCTATAGCCGCAGATGATTTTGACACTCATGTAGGGGATCACGTGGCGTACGGAGTACGCCAATGGGGCTCCCCTTATTTCCCGTTCCTCTTACTTGGAGACATTGACAAGTATGGGCCGAGAGGCACCAATGACTATTCATTTAGTGCCTGGGAGTTTGCTCCTGAGCAGTTCTTGGGAGGCAGCGTGGCCGAAAGCTGGGAGTGGACTGACCCATTGACCCTTGTCTTCCACATACGGCAGGGAGTTATGTGGGCAGGCAATGCCCACATAGGTATGGAGCCCAGAGAGCTTACTGCCTATGATGTCGAATTTAGCATAAACCGAGTATTGGGAGCCTTCGCGGAGCATGGCTTGACGGGATTTGAGTATATAGACTCTGTAACCGCCACAGACAAGTACACAGTGGTTGCTGGGCTCAATAAATTCTCTGCTGATTGGTCGTTTCATTTCGGCTACGGATGGTTGATGCCAATCTATTCTGAGGAAACGGTAGAGGCTGGTGCGTATGATTGGCAGAACCAAGTTAGCGCCGGACCATTTATCCTGACGGATTTTGTCGAGGGTTCTGAAGCGGTCTACGAAAAGAACCCTTATTACTGGGGAACGACGACCATCAACGGCAAGGAGTATCCACTACCGTTTATTGACAAGCTAGTATACCCCGTCATTGCCGATGAATCTACCGTAATATCCGCCCTGCGGACGGGAGTGATTGACTGGCATTCTGACATTGCTGTGCTGTATTCGGACAGTTTAGCCGCTACATCTCCTAAGTTAACCCAAGAAAGGTATTTACCGGGGCAGGGTCATATGATGTCGTTGATACTCGACCATGAGCCTTGGACCAATAGAGATGTTCGGCGAGCTCTGATGATTGGCACAGACTGGGAAGCCATACTTAAGTCAGTATACACAGATGGCGAAGTACACGCCTATCCATTAGGTTCACATACGCCCTATTACACCCCAATGGATGAACTTCCGGAGTCAGCCCAAGTGCTATATTCGAATGATCCGGTTTTGGCAAAGAAGATGCTGGCTGATGAAGGTTACCCTGATGGCTTTCCGATGAAGATACATGTCGCCAGCAACAGCATCGAGCAGCAAGATGTAGTTATGATGCTTATGGAGCAGTGGGCTCAATTTGGCGTTGAGATTGAACCGGTGGTAATGGAGTGGGCTGCCATCGCTGGTATGAATCGTGAGCGCACATTAGATGACTCTTGGGCCGCCCTAATGGTAAACACCACTCCAATTATAGTATTTCGGGCTTTGGCGATAGACACACAAGAGTGGTTCTGGGGTCGCTATGATGACGAGTATCTCATAGAAGAGTATTGGGACATAATGGCGACAAGGGATGTAGCTGAGCGAACCGCCATGTGGAAGGACCTAGCTATATATTTCCTTGAGGATTGTGCCTATATACCCTTCCCCACTCGTTATGTATTAAACTGCAAATGGCCGTGGGTAAAGAATCACTATGGTGAGCTTGAGTGTGGATACTATAACTGGCAGGTTCAGACATCCCTTATATGGCTCGACCAGGACTTGAAGGAAGAGCTGGGATATTAGCAGTAGCAACTATAGACAGAACTTCGGCAATTCCCGATATGGGATTAGTGACCTGAACCACCTGGGGGATCTATCCCCCCAGGTGGTTAAAGGAAGGAATGAGAAAAAGAAAATTCATGAGAAAAAGAAAATTCAGTGTCTTGATGCTTAGCTGGCTAATAGTGGGGGCCTTAGTGCTGGCCTCTTGTGGTCCAGTAGCACAAGAAGAGGGGGAAAAAATGAATCGATGGACTGTTGATAAGGCAAGGGATTGGTACCTTACGCAGCCGTGGCTGGTGGGCTGCAACTTCCTGCCAAGCACCGCGGTCAATCAGCTGGAAATGTGGCAAGCGGACACATACGATGCCGAAACAATCGACAGAGAGCTAAGTTGGGCTGAGGACCTCGGGTTCAACACGCTACGGGTCTATCTGCATGATTTGGTTTGGAGTCACGATCCGGATGGATTTGCCAAGAGGATTGACCACTTTCTTGGCATCGCTGACCATCATGGCATGAGAGTTATCCTGGTACTGTTTGACGATTGCCATAGACCCGACCCGGAGATCGGCGTTCAACCGCTGCCCGTGCGCGGCGTTCACAACTCCGGCTCGATGCAGAGTCCAGGGCAGAAGCTCGTCCTGCAGTTTCACGACGGGACGGTAGCGGCGAGCGAGAAAAAGCGTCTTAAGGAGTACGTGCAAGGCGTCCTGACCCGCTTTAAGGATGATGAACGTGTCCTCATGTGGGATCTCTACAACGAACCGGGCCAGTGGGTATTTTCCAGGACTAGTAATGGCGATAAAACCAACGCTTTGCTGAAACTTACTTGGGAATGGGCACAGGACGTAAGGCCCTCACAGCCGCTGACGGCCTGCCTGGACGGTTCGGTAGGCGAAAGCAACATCGTGGTCAATGCGGACCACTCAGACATTATTACTTTCCATTGCTATAATGGGGAACTTCTTGAGCAGACCATTATTCAGTGTCAAGAAACCGGCATGGGCAGACCGATTATCTGTACGGAATACATGGCCAGGGAACTTGGGACCACCTTTCAGTATAGTCTTCCGATCTTCAAAAAGCATCGTGTCGGTTGCTACAATTGGGGCCTTGTGGCCGGGAAAAGCCAAACCCACTGGAATTGGGCATCCGTTCTCAATCTCGAAAGGAGGCAATTGCAGGGTGCTGTTCTCAAACCCGGCGATCCGATCCCCGAACCTGCGCTTTGGTTCCATGATATTTTCAGGATTGACGGAACCCCGTTCGACCAGAAAGAAGTGGATTTCATCAAAGACATTACGGGTTCAGAGTAAAATAACGATTTTACTGGCTGATGGACAATTTGCGGGAGCATCCAAGCACCAGTAGTCAATAGGTCGGATATGAAAAGTCGAATGGGGAAGATGTAGTATGCGAGTCTATATAATCAGAAGGGTACTGCTAATGATACCCACCTTGTTTATAGTCAGCTTCATGGTATTTCTCCTGATACGCCTCATTCCAGGCGATATAGTAGATGCGATGTCAATGCGGACAATGGGTGGCGCCGGAGCAATGGATAGGGCTGCCATTGAGCATGCTCTGGGGCTGGATGTGCCAATCTTTACCCAGTATGGACGCTGGGTGGGAGTTCTTCGCGGCATGGACGGCAGTTTCAGCGGTATTTTCCAAGGCGACCTCGGGAAATCCATGTGGCATGAGGCCACTGTGACTGGGTGGATAGCGACTAGGTGGCCAGTAACTCTTGAACTTGGCTTTCTGGCTATAATAATGAGCCAACTAATAGCGTTGCCGATAGGTATATTTTCAGCGTTACGGCAGGATACCTGGGGTGACTATATCGCCCGCAGCCTTGCCATATTCTGTATCGCCGTCCCTGGCTTCTGGCTAGGAACGATGGTAATAGTCTTCCCCGCAATATGGTGGGGCTATATGCCATCTATAAGCCTTATCCCGTTTACTGAGGACCCAATAGGTAATCTGAAAATGTTCATAGTGCCAGCTACCGTTCTGGGCATGCTTACGTCAGGGGCAACCATGAGGATAACCCGCACCATGATGCTGGAGGTACTGAGGCAGGATTATATTAGGACAGCCTGGGCAAAGGGGCTCAGGGAGAGGGTAGTCATCTTAAGGCATGCCCTGAAGAATGCACTAATCCCGGTAGTCACCATAATAGGACCTCAGCTGATCCTCATGATTGGGGGTGCGGTTATTATAGAGCAGATATTCAACCTGCCTGGGATAGGTCGCCTACTGTTTGATGCCATCACTACTAGAGACTACACGGTAGTTTGTGGAGTAGTGCTCATTTTGGCAGTGGCCATAGTGTTCATCAATCTAATGGTTGACCTAACCTATGGCTATTTAGACCCCAGGATTCGTTATAAATAAAGGGGTAATGATGTGGCCGATAGCTCATCAGGGAGAGTAACCGAGAGGAAGAGACACTCCTTGCTGGTCGATTTCTTGATAAGGCTGGTGAGGGAAAAGCCACTAGGTACGGTGGGTGGGCTTATAACCCTGCTCCTGCTTCTTACTGGGATTTTTGCCGACTTCCTGGCCCCCTATGGAATGAACGAGCAGTTCGCAGCAGATCGCCTAGCGGCACCATCAGCCCAGTTCTGGCTGGGCACAGATAACTTGGGGCGAGACATGCTCAGTCGTGTCATTTTCGGGGCTCGTGTCTCGGTGATTGTAGGCCTCTCGGCCACGACTATTGGTGCACTTATCGGTAATACTATAGGTATGATGAGCGGGTATATCGGTGGTAAATTTGACCTGATAGTGCAGAGATTCGTTGATGCCCTGATGTGCATACCTACTTTAATTCTTCTTATGATCGTAATCTCTCTCGTTGGGCCAGGTATGATGCCACTAATCATTGCTATAGGGGTATTTGGGGGCATTACTGGTTCAAGGTTCGCAAGAAGTACTACTATCGCCATTAAAGAGAACGTGTATATAGAGGCAGCGAAGGCCATTGGTTGTCCCACCACCAGAATACTTACCCGGCACATCCTGCCCAATATTCTGTCGGCCGCAATGATTAGTTTTTCCTTGACTGTGCCGGGGGTCATTCTAACTGAGGCCAGCTTGAGCTTTCTTGGCTTTGGCATACCCCCACCGGCTCCCAGTTGGGGAGGCATGCTTAGTGGCAGGGGGCGCACCTTTATGTTCCTAGCACCGTGGATGGTTATATGGCCCGGCCTTGCCCTGAGTACTGTGGTCTATGGGATAAATATGTTTGGCGATGCGGTAAGAGACCTATTGGACCCGAGGTTGAGGGGTGGTATGGGGCGCTATGGGGTGAGAGCGAAAAAAGAAGCGAAGAAGTAGCCACTTCAAGTCACTTTGAGACACATTACATCACTTTACATCAAGTTGCATCACTTTACGACAGTTTAAGACACAAAAAAGGGGATCGGGATTTGTGGTCCCGACCCCCAGCTAGCATTGGTAAAGGCTTCTACACATCTTGGGCTTTTGCGATATGAGCTAATTGCCTTTGTCGCACTCTACGAGAATAATCACCAATCCTATCGGATGTTTGCGGAATAAATAACCTTCCATCCTCTTCTACATGGCAAACAACTCCTGCAGGATATTTAAGCATAAATGCTGGACAATAATCAGATGGGCCTGGCCTAAAGTTAGGTGCAGATGGTTTTCTAAAATTCCCCCATTTAGGCAAGCCAAGACCTTTGAAAAGAGCCTCTAACCGCCAATCATAATGTAGCCAAGTGGACTGCTCCCAAGAATCCAATTTCCCATCCTGCTCCAAATTGTCTACTGGTATTGCATAAAGCCACCAAGAAGGACCATAAGGGAAGAATGGATTATACTCTGCGTAGATATAATACAGTTTGTCTTCCATTTTCACCTCCAGTATATTACTATTAGTATATTATTAGAAGTCAAACAATGCCGGCTGCCCTCTGTTCTAGTTTATTGATGATGGCTTGAGCTAGTTCTGGGTCAATGGGCATAATAGCTCCCTCATAGTCCTTTTCGTTCTTTTCGACTTGGGCTAGCTCATCCACCGTCTTAACCCGGGTCAAACGCTTTTTCTCCACTCCGCCTCCTTTCTATTCTATAGAATACTCCAGTGGTCGCTCTTTTTTGCTTAACCAGAACTCTTCCGCAGCTGGGCGGAGGGCAAGCCCACAACTCAGTAACTTTATTGTCGAAGAGAAAGGTCATTCGCTTACCACAGCGACAAGTAGGTGCATCCATTATCCTCTCCTTTCTATTGGTTATTGATTATACCAGCCAAAAGCTCGACAATCATTATTATATCGATGTTACACCCCACCAGCTCCTGCGGGTGCTTCCGGATAAATTGGACTAAATCGTGTTCCTCTATATGCCAGGCACTCATCCCCTTTTGTGTCGGACGCTCCCCATAGTGGTAGGTAGCCGTCAAAGCCCCTGAATCTATGCGGGCTTGTACCCATTTGTGGTCATGGGCGAGAATCTCGCACACTTCTCTCTTGGTAAACCACCCCTCGCGGTACCGCCTGGGTGCATTTATGCGCTTGGCCTTCACCACCACTGAGTTGAGAGAGCGGTGCATCATTTTGGCTATCCTTCGAGGGCAGTACCGGGGTATCAACCTGGCCAGTTTCTCCTCATCCTTTAGAATCCAGGGGCGCCGGTCATCACTCTTGGCAATACCCATATTAGAGATTTGGCCGGCTACTCCATACTCCGTAACTCCCAGCCGAGCTGCGAGCTCCTGGCGAGACTTGTGGGTGTGTTTATAATCCCTGCGGATTATATCCCGTTCATCGTCAGTCCATTTATGATTTTGTCGCATCTTTTTTAGCTCCTGTCTGGACTTCTAGGAGTCTAGCCCGAGGTCAAACTTTTGCTGAAGGCTGGCTACGGCTTCTTTCTCTTCTGCCTCTTCCTTTTTCTTCTCCCGCCTTTCGCCCCGTTCCCTGTCAAGCCTGGCAGCAACTCGCTTGCTGTATATCCAGGCCTTGAGCCGATTGAGGTCATCCATCTGGTTTCTATCGAGTTCCTCAACCCGGATATCTTCCGGCATTGTGACCCCTGACTCCTTGGTGCGCCACTTCTCATAAACCTTGGTGGCGATATAGAGGTAGATTTGAGTCCAGTCGTGGCCCATGGGAGCCTCCAAACTAGCGGTGTTGAGATAAGCGCAGGCTTCGGCATCCGTGCCGGTAGGCAATTCCCCTTTTGCCACTCTCATATTCATCACCAGCCTCTCCAGGGTAATAGAGGTCTTTAGCCACTCGGGGAGGGAGTCCCCCCATCCACCGGGCATGACAATAATCGGGTCAGAGAATACCCCTACCAGCTCACCGATCCACTTAGCGTCCTCTTTCATATTTCACTCCCTTCTAGGCACTGTCAAGACGGCCATGTCCAGATGACGTTGTGAGTGGTGGGTATTTCTCCTCTTGATTCCAGAATACGGCATCGTCTTGCTACCTCCTTGGCACTTTTCTTAGCTTTGGCGGAGTATGCCCAGGGACTGTCATAGTGCTCGACTCTTTTTCCCTTCCATAGCACATAGCCTACATGGTCCCGGGTTAGGTGCTCGATACCAAGAAACCAAGGCTTTTGATAGCCGGCTTGGACATTAGTATAGAGTTCCTCGAAGGCTGCCACCCCTTCATCATTGAGGAAGCCATTGACTGCCATCTCCAGCAGTTTGAGATGCCGGGGGTCTAGGTCGTCGCCATCGCTTGTCTTTTGTAATATCTCACAGGCTTTATCACACGTACTTTGTAACATAGCTTTCACCTCCTTTTCAGGACAAGCAAAGGGAGGGCGTGGATTCCACGCCCTCCCAAAGTCGCCGGCAGCTACTTTTCTATTGCCATAGGCATGATAAGAACTCTCGGGTCATCCTTGCTCTGCAGAGCTACGGGGGAAGTGCCGCCGGTCCATGTGAGGGAGATTATTCCCTCCTTGCCACCAAGATAGCCGAGGAGATAATTCACGTTAAGGCCGAATTTCTGCGGGGTTTCCGCTTTCTCCATGGTTTGGAACGAGGAATCAACCTTATGGCCATCGCTCTTGGCAGATACGGTTACCTTATCGTCCTTAAAGGCGAGACGAACAATGCCCTTCTCGTCTAAGGCTACTGCCATGACTCGGCGAACGGCCACCTCAAGTTCCCGTGCCATGAGATGGACCGAGAGGACCGGCTCTCCCTTTGGAAGCAGTTTTAGCCAATCGGGTGGCTGGCCGTCAACCAGCTTGATGATAGCGGTGGTGTTCTTGTCATACTGGAACCTCAGTCCCACCTTACCATCGTGAGCCACCATGACATGCTTCTTGGCCAGCAAGGCCGGAACCAACGCCTCGGTTTGGGATGGGGTGCGGGGTGTCTTCTCCCACAGATGTTTGAGAACTCTTACAGAGCTGGACGGGATGATTACTATTTTGTCCGTGGGAAAAGAAAGAGGTAGCACCTGGTCCGCCATTCGGTAACCATCTCCCGCTGCCACTTCGACCGGGTCTCCGAGAATAAGAGTTACGCCCGCAAGAACGGCTCTGTCGGAATCGGTAGCAGCGTAAGGCAGAACCCTGACTAAAGCGGGGACGAGGATATCGCTGTTGATACTCCCCTCGGTTTCGGGGACGAACTCCGGTATGTCAGGGAAGTCTCCGGGATCCTCTGTCGGGAATGTTGCGCTGCCATCTGCCCATGATAACAGCAACTTGCCAGACTTGCTTTTTATCGTCAGTAATTCTCTGCCAGGGGTGAACTTCAGCACCTTGACCACGTCATTAAAGGGAACCAGTGTTGTGAGGTCAGCTTCGGGTACCGCAGTTATTACGAAAGTTTCGAGGTCGGTAGCAGCAGCTTTCCCATCTTTGAGTAATATATGCTCGATGCTCTTTATTGTGGACTTGCGGGCTACTGCGGGTTTCAGCAATTCCAGCGTCTCCCTGAACCTTGATACTTGTATTTCCATGATTTCACCTCCTTTTTGGCCATAAATTTACACATCGGATGGCCAACTTCCGATGCACGCCGGTGACCTTAAAAGAAACTCGGTTGGGCAGGTTTTGCCTTCGGAGCTGGTGAAGTTCTAGTGGGAGTCGACACGGGTTTCGGTTTAGGCAGATTTGCCTCGGGATTGCGAGGGTTGGTAGCCCACTTCTCTTTAGCTCCACTAACGAGTTTCGGGATTCGCTTCAAGGCAGCTGCCAGGGTGCCGGTGAGGGTCTCATATACCGGGTCGCACTCTGGTGATTGAACTCCAATCATTATCTTGTCTTCCTTGATGATAATAACTACCTTGAGCTCATTCGACGGCTTCGCCTTTTCAGGCTCAGCTGTCTTCTCTTCCTCCGCTACTTCTTCCGTTGTCTCCTCAGCGGTCTCGACTGATTCCTCTTTTTCAGCCATGGATTCACCTCCTTTCTTCAGATTTGGATTTTATAAGGGTGTTAACCTTCACCCCCAGCATTCTAGCCACTATTTCCGGTTCTGCCGGCACAGTTTGCAGAGTGCCAGCTTCCATATCAAGGTATGCCCCCATCCAGGTCAGCTGCCCCTGGAGAAAGCGATGCACAAATTCCAGCACTAACACAGCCATGGCCTGGTTAATTATCGGACTTTGCCCCCCTTCTTCTACTGCATCTGCGCAGTCTGGTGCTGGTGTTTCGGGTTTGGTAGGCTCGTTAAGGAGTGACGGGAGTTGAAGAGATGGGACTGGTAGTCTGCCCACCATATGAAAAGACTCTTCAAATGACTCGTTCAGCCCGTCTATATTCTTGGTATTGCCGAGGAGGATCTGGCCGGAGTGAAGTCCGTTACCGGCATCTAGCCACCAGTCGAGCCAGTCGAGCCTATCGACGATACTTTGCCTGGCAGAAGCTCTATCCACACAGCCGATGATGATGCCCCTTACCACTCGCATCCCAATCGCGGTAGCCTCATTGAGCAGGTCGCGGTCATAGGGAAAGACACTGTAGCCTATCGGTCGGCGGTACTGCCGTGCCAGGCGTTCAGCGAGTGCCTGGGACTTGAACTTGCCCACGTCCCCTTCAAAGAAGTTCTGTCTCCGCAGGTTATGGGGCTCCACACGGTCATAGTCGACTAGGAGAATGTCCAGGTTGTCATTCGCCAGGAGCCGGCATAGACCTTCAGCGACGAAACCACCGGTTCCACCACAGCCGACCACGACTATTTTCGGAGTAGACATGTGGTCCGCCAATGTCACCGTGTAGCTCATGGTCGTCTATCACCTCCTTTTCTTCGTATTCCAAAGCTCCAGCCAGGAAGCCATCAAAGACTTCATTCCAAAACAGCTCCCTGAAGTAGCCATAGACTCCTATCCTTAGTTTTACTATAGGAGTAGCGTTTAATTTCCCCACAACTCCGTATAGTTTCAGGCCTGTTTCATCTTCGTTGTCCGTTCCACTGAACCGCGCCCCCATGTGGCCGTGTGAGTGCATTTCAAGAACGACCGCACTCCCCACCTCATACACAACGCTGCCGGCAGACTTATCCTGCACGGGTATGTAAAAGTCGTAGCCAGCCTTTCCCGTTATGGCCACGTATTGCTCGGTTTCCTTATCTGACAGGAATAAGTCAAGCGTCAGGTCGAAGAACCGCTGCGGAATACTCCCGTAAGTCAGCGATAGTTTCGCTCCAATCGGTGCCAGGCCTCTTATTTCACAATCATTAATCGGTATCCTGGCTGCCATGAGCGGGTTTTCAGCCTCAATAAAGATGCCGTCGGCGGCTACGATATAGTCATAGTAAAGACCTCGCTCGCCGTATAGCCCTTCCTGATAATTTATTAAATGGCCAACGGGTTTAGGCATAGCTCATCAAACCCCCATCTTACATCTCCATATTAAGCAGGTCTCTAACCGTGCCAAGGCTCACCAGGTCTGTCTTCGGAAAGGTCTTCTTCTTGTTCAGGAACTCCCACAGGTGAAGAATGTTCTGTGGGAATTTAACCGACCGGTTACGGAGATCTCCCGTCGGGCTGAAGAAAGATGTGAAGAATGACTCGGCCGTATCCGCCACCCGGTTGGGATACTTATGGCTGCCAGGGCAGGACCGCCCGTTGGCGAAGACATTGGCCACAGGAGCTGCGCAGACGATATCCGTCTCCTTGGTTGGCTTTCTCTTCACTGCATAGACCCATGGCGGCGTCCCAGGCTGGCAAATAAAGATTAACCCGGGTAAAGGTATCTTATACCGCTTGGGCGGTTTCGTTATGTCCGTCTGTAGCGCCAGCAGTCTGATGCGTGGCGCTTCGTAGACGGCAACCACCGTCCCTCTCCTGGTGCTTCTCCACCAGAGCGCATTAGGCGGTAATAGCCCGGAGCCAAACGACAGCTCGCTGGCTAGGGCATGCGCCACGTCTATTGCCGAGACGGTCTTAGCGGTCACGGTTTCGTCTTCAAAGTAGGTCATTTCTACGGCCTGGTGGTAGAAGTCCAGCCTCAGCCTCAACTTGTCAGGTGGGATGCCCAGCTCCGCCGGAACCGCCCACTTAAAGCCGGGCTGTTTCTCTTCGGAGTCTGGGTTCGTCTTCTCCATAATCTTCGTCCTCCTCTTCATTTTCAGTTGCTTGGTCTAAGGGACACCCATGGTCGGTCTCGTCATACTCGAGATTGACCCTCTTAGTGGCTTTCTCAGGTGTGGTCTTGGCCTTCGCCGTCAGGAACTCCAGGAGCTCCCCAAAATGGATTATCGGGTCAGCCTCCAGCCATTCAACCACACGGTCTATCTTCCCTCTTATTTCCTTGACCTTTGGCGCTTCTTCAGTCAGCGTGTCTACATTGAACTGCGACCACTTGAAGATAGGCTCACCCATGCCCTCGATGTATGCGCAGTCGGCATAGCTGCAATCCAGAATGACACACCCCGTCTGGGAACACACCCAATCAGCGAAGGAGCCTACTCCATCATACTGCGTGCCATCGGTCCACTGGTGTAGTTCTTCCTCCGTCCAGCCGTCCCTAGGTATATGGCTGACCAGGTCGTAGCCGACGATTTTCTGCACCGTATCGAGAAGCGGTACCCGGGCGCCGCTGAAGGTTTCCATGAGGGTTGCATCCTGCTTTTCCTCTGCCGTCTTTCCTATCTTGACTTTAACTTTAATCTTGAGCTTTTCTGCAATTAAGACGGTGCGGCGTACTGTCTCCCTGACTGCAGGTGTGTTGTCGGCATATTTCAGTTCGATATTACGGGCGTCAATTTTAATGACGGTAAATCCCATTGGAGCAAACCACTGTCCGCCATCCGATAGAGTTGACATCAATTCCTCCACCCAGGCGACGTCAGCTCTTGTTGGGCGCCACCCCGATTCCTCTCCTGACCCCTTTGGTATTTCTGCAAGGTTTGCTTCCATAGCTATGCGTTTCATTGGGTCGAACGGGTCGAATGGGACGTCATCATCTTCCCGGTCTCGCCAGTGGCCCTCGTAGGGATAGACAACCAGCGACAGGAGTAAGAGATAACCTTGCCTTATGTCCAGCCCATGATACGCCGAGTAGGACATAGCCAGCAGCTCTATCGGCAAACAACTGGTGAGCTGCTCAAACGTAGCTTTAAAGGCGTATGAAGGCAGCGGAAAATACTTCTTCCCAAATAGGTAGCAGAACGTATACGTCCGTTGCTCTCTGGGTGCCGACAATATCTCGTCTTCATGCTCCGGAAGATACTGCCTGATTATCCCCAGGAAGGTCGCCAGAGTGTCATAATCCGTGAAGCTGTCTAGTAGTGATTCCAGATGCGGTGGGCCTACCATCAGTTTCTGAGCAAGCAGGGATAGCGACCACTCTTTGGGCTGCGGGGATTGAGCTACATCAACCTCTCGGCCTCTCATCATGTAATCAATGGCAGCCTGGTTGTTTTGCGTTATTATCTGGTCAAGGTCCCACATAGCTACAGCTCCTTATTGCTCATTGTCCTGATAAGAGCATCCACCGCCATGAGTGTACCTGCACCGTAGGCTTTAGCCTCGGCTATCGCCAGGTTGATTTCCTGCTGCTTTTTCGACATGACATCTAAATCCAGCGTGCCGTGTTTAATCGGGATGCTGTTAGCCAGCTCGATGAGAAGCAGCTTCTTCTCCTTGACTTTCTTCAGAGCTTGAACGACTCTCTCGATATATTCTGATTCGCTCACATTTACCCCTTGGTGCCGACGCGCTTCTGGAACTCAACTATGTCATCGTCGCCACGCTTGCTTTGCTTAGTATCAGCATTGGCGAGCTCGGGGAAGAAGCTGGTCATAGATTGCCTGACTTCTTCCACTGACATATTCGGGTCTGGATCTGGGAAATCTCTCCCATCGTAGACGAATACTCTAGCCATTAGTCCCTCCTTCTCTTTATTTACTTACTGTTTTAGGCGTTCGTTAAGATAACCTCTGACTTCTTCTTCGTGCCAACCAATACCCGCACCTATGTATCCTGAAATGTCGTGGATTGAAG
>JABUBP010000291.1_pt1 | contig 13228 bp, 12 predicted proteins | sample 7240331 | NCBI WGS metagenome assembly JABUBP01 (sample SAMN07256347, study PRJNA390944) | subsurface metagenome | isolation source: Methane hydrate marine sediment | place: Pacific Ocean: Eastern North Pacific, ODP site 1244 | collected 2002 | reverse complement strand
GTTGTCGCTCCTCTTCTGATAGAGCTGATGTAGGTTCGTCGAGGAGTAGAATCTGTTCATTTGAAGACAAAACTTTGGTGATTTCTAATAACTGTTGTTCAGCCAGACTAAGATGCCTTACCAGCACAGTAGGGTCAATATTTAAGTTCAGTTTCTTCAAAATTTGTTGAGCCTTTTTATATATTTCTGGCCAATCAACAAAGAAAAACCTACGTCTGGGTAATCTACCTAAAAAGATGTTCTCAGCTACACTCAGGCTGGGAATGAGACTCAACTCTTGATAAACCATGCCCATTCCCAATGAACGAGCATGATAAGGGCTGGTTATTTCCACTTCACTACCCCGCAGGATGATACGGCCACTATCTTTGGGTAAAGAACCGCTGAGAATCTTCACTAAGGTAGATTTACCAGCACCATTCTCACCCAGGAGAACATGGGTCTCTCCTTCATAAAGGTCAAAATCCACATGATCAAGAGCGTGAACACCCGGGAAACTTTTATCAATGGCTTCTAATCGTAATAAAGGCTCTCTTGGCATTCTTCTTTTTCTCCTTCACAGAAGCAGACATGTAGAGGGGTCCTGTATGAAGGACCCCTCTTGTTGTCATAACTTACTTTGCCAGATATTCAGCCTTGATTGTCTCCCAGTCTATAGGCTCAAGCTTTGGCTCAGGATAAAATTCATCCGTATTATCCTTATACATTGTCCTGGGCCTGATGTCGAAAATCTCAGGGACATCCAGTCCCAGAGCTGCCCTAATCGCATATTCGACTCCGTACCAACCCCAGTCCGCAAATCCATGAGTTGTTTCTGCCACCATTCTTCCTTCAGCTACCCTCATGGTTGACTCCGGTGTAACGTCATTGGTGAATATCTTCACCTCATCTTGCCTACCTACAGCCTCAGTAGCTAACATTGCACCCATACCCATCTCATTAGACGCCGCCCACATAAAGTCAAGCGTTCCTGGAGGATTGGCTGTGAGAAAGTCTTCCGCTGCCTTGATACCTTTTTCTCGGTTCCAGTCTGCTGGCAAGGTACCAACTATTTCGATACCTGGATACTCATCAATCACCTTGTGAAAACCGATCACTCGAGCTGTAGAGAAGAAACCACCAGCAATACCCTCGATAATGGTTCCGGTTGCTTTTATAGCTGCTTTTTCTTTTGGAGTGACAGTAGCATATAGGTCTTGCCACCATTTTAGGTCAAGGTATTCTCCTGGCTCAACCGCAACTTTTCTCCCCGTACCTAGCACACCCGGTCCACCAAAGTAATCCAGCACGGTATAGGCAGAAACCTCAGCTGCTTCGCCATTATCGAAGCCAATATAAGAGGCTACCTCAACTCCTGCAATGGGCTCCAGCAAGTTTACAATTATCACCGGAATGCCTGCCTTATTAGCCTTGAGGATAGCCGGAATAATCACTTCCACTTCTATAGGTGAGATGGCAATTACATCTACCTTCATCGTAATAAAATCTTCGATAATTGCCACCTGATCCCCAAAAGCTACATGTGAGGCCGGAGCCCGATAGATGATACTAGTAGTGATTCCATTTAGAGAAGCATCGTAAGCACCTATCTCGAAGTAGTGTGTTGCAGTCCTAAAGACTCCGGTGATATCGGGTGGTGTCCAACCAATAACAATTTCCTTAGGAAGCTTCTTAGCCAGAGCAGGTATTGACCCCACTACAAGAAGCCCTACCAGCAAAATAACTACCCATAAACCTATCTTTCTCATTCTTTTCATTTCTTATTCCTCCTCCTTCTGGTATTTGATGAACATAAACATCCTCTTACATAGCTGCATCACCTCCTCGACTTGATTTCTGGTTTCTTCCTCTGTTCCTCTTCTGCATTAGTGACCCTCAGATTTTTTATTTCTATTCCAACCTTTTCTTTCATTGCGCAGTGTAGCCGCCATCGATAGACAAAACAGCTCCTGTGGCGTAGGGAGACTCATCAGAAGCCAGATAAAGAATTCCATAAGCGATTTCTTCTGACTTTCCCAGTCTATTTGCCGGACGAACTTTTTCGAGCTTTTGTCGAGCTCTTTCTGGATCAGCCTGTTTAGCTAAAGACGAAGCTACCAAAGGGGTTTCCGTAGTTCCAGGGCAAACACAGTTAGCTCTTATATTTTGAGAGGCAAAATCCAGGGCTATGCTTTTGGTCAAAGAAATCAATCCGGCCTTGGAGGTGTTATAAGCAACCTGATTCTTGATAGCTACAATCCCGGCTTCTGAGGAAACATTAATTACTACCCCGCCTTTACTCTCAATCATTCGAGGAATACAATATTTGCAACAGAGAAAAGCTGCCCGTAAGTTTACCGCCATAATTTTGTCCCATTGCTCCTCATTTGTCCTAATTACATCTCCCTGGACATACAGTCCAGCATTATTAACTAAAATATTGATCTTTCCGTATGCTTCTAATACTTTGCTCACCATAGACTTAACCTGGGAGGGGTCAGTTATATCTGTAGGTACCAAAAATGCTTCTCGTCTTTTTCCTCTAATCATATCCACCGTGTCCTGTCCTCTCTCTTTATCTATTTCCACGATAGCTACCTTTGCTCCTTCTTCTGAAAAAAGAAGGGCAGTTGTCCTTCCAATCCCGGAACCTGCTCCAGTAATAATAGCTACCTTATTTTTTAGTCTCATCTGTTTTTCCTCGAATGTAAATGGGATAGCTTTCTGCCAACCCAAAATAAATTACGAATTATTTATCTGTTCTATCTGAAAGAGAAGCAGCTTGCTTGGAAGGTATCCCAGACCAGAACGTGGAGTTCTCTCTATGAGGAGGTATTCTTTTCTTCATCTCCTCAGCAGGGACAAGTTCAATGGCAAATTTGCACTTATCTCCTCGATGCCAGGCCTCAAAGTATTCAATGGGAGTGCCATCCTCAAGATAGCTAACACTTTCAAGGTAAATAAGGGGAGAGCGCCGAGGAACTTTAAGCATATCTGCCTCGTATTTACTGGCAGCTACCGCCCCCAGGGTTCTATGACCATAGGAGATCTTCAATCTGTATTTATCCCATAAAAGCTGATATAAGGAGCGGTTGGTGAGGTCTTCTTTTTCCAGTCCCGGGCAGAGGTCTGAGCGAACATAGGTGGTGGTGAACATAACAAGTTCCTTATTTACTGACCTTAAGCGGAAGGTTTTTACTACTTTTTGTCCCTCTGGAAGTTTCAATAAGGTTCTTATCCTGGCGGGAGGCTCTACCGACTCATGCTCCAGAACTTTACTTTCCACTTCAAGACCCTTTTCCTTCATCTCCTGATAAAACCCGTAGGTTCTCTGGATAAATTTTTCCTGCAGCTTGGGTTTAGCTACAAAGGTGCCCCTCCCCTTCTCTTTATATACAACCCCATCCTGACATAGTTTATTTAAGGCCTGGCGCACAACTGTTCGACTGACTCTAAAGGTGGAACACAGCTCTGCCTCCGAAGGAAGGACATCTCCGGGTTTTAACCTGCCATTTTCTATTTTTTCTCTGAGTAGTTGTTCCAGTTGGTAGTAGTAGGGAACAGGCGAGATTTTATCTATCCCTTCAAAATTCATAATTACATCCTCCTATAATTACAGGACTACTGACTATATATTATCCTAACTTGAAAATTTGTCAACCCCCCCGCCCCCCGCTTCATATTTCAGGGTTTGGGGATTAGGTTTCTTGCTTTTTATCTCTCATTTGTTATATTATACCAGAGTTTCTTAATTGAAGAAAAGTGGGAGAAAGTAAATTGTCTGAAAAGGGTAGGGGAGAGAAGAAGGGAAAAGCTTTAGTTCTGTTTGATGTCGACGGAACACTTACTCAAGACTTTTATGAACATGCACAGGCATTTTCAGATGCTTTCAGGCAGGTTTATCGTGTAGAGGCTGATATTGATTGCATAAATCATCATGGGATGACTGATCAGGAGATAATTACAGGGGTCTTAAAGAAAAATGGAGTGCCCCTCGAGGAAATTAATGCAAAAATGAGTCAATGTATGAAGGTGATGGTCAGATCATTCAAAAAAATGGTTAGCAGAAGCCATGCCAGGGCACTGCCTGGAGTACGAAACCTCTTAAAGAAACTCAAGCAGAAAAATGTTGTGATGGGTCTGGTTACTGGAAATCTAGAACCTATTGCCAGAGGTAAGTTAAGAAAACTACGATTAAATCAATATTTTGAAATTGGTGGTTTTGGGAGTGACGATGCAAGTAGAGCAAATCTAGTAAGGATGGCTCGAAAAAGGGCAGCTAATCTTTCTGGATATGAAATCACTGATAGCCAAATCTATTTAGTAGGAGACACTCCCCAAGACATTAGTGCGGCAAAAGAAGCAGCCGTAAAAGTTCTCTCTGTGGCAACAGGAAATTACGCCAGAGAGGAACTGCAAAAATTCAATCCAGACTATGTCTTTGCCGACTTAGTTGGTACCGACAAGATATTGAAAGTTATTCTTCGGACTACTTTTCGTCCAGACAAATTTTCCCCTTGATTTTCTCTAGCTTTAATTTGCCAATTCCGGGAACTTTCTCTAGGTCAGATAAATCCTGAAACGGTCCCTTCTTTTGTCGATATTCAACAATTCTTTGAGCCAAGATCGGGCCAATGCCAGGAAGGTAGGTAAGCTGGTGAGGAGAGGCTCGGTTAATATCGATCTTCTCTCCCGGAATCCAGATTTCATCCTCATCCTTTAAGCGCGAGTCTAAATTAAGTCTGCTTAAATCTGCCTGTGGGAGAGCTCCTCCTGCTTTCTTTACTGCCTCGATAACAAGACTCCCTTCAGACAGACTATACCAACCTGGTTTTCTCACTGCTCCGCCTATTTTTACTTTAACCAAACTGTCAGAGGTAGGTAAAGAAAGATTTTGACTCCGAGGAATACCTCCCAGGAGTTTTATCCCCATTCCCACCAAAAACACTCCTGATAAAAAAATGAGAACTGTCTGTTCCTCTCGTGTAAGGTTCCACATATGAGGCGCCCCCGTCCAGATTAGCCTTGGGTGGTAACAAAATTGATAATCTTGCTAGGGACAAATACCGCTTTCTTGATTTCTTTTCCCTCCAGGTATTTCCTGATCTTCTCTATTTTTCGCGCCTCCTCCACTGCTTTCTCCTCAGGAGTATCTTTAGCCAGGAGCAAGGTTCCTCGTAGCTTACCGTTCACCTGAACCGCTATCCTCACCAATCTATCCTCAACTAGGGAAGGATCGTATAGGGGCCATTTTTCTTGGAAGATACTTTGGGAATGGCCTAGTCTTTCCCAAAGTTCCTCGCAAAAATGAGGGGCAAATGGAGCCAGCAGTATAAGGAAAGTCTCAATGGTTTTTTTGTCTACTCCTCTGGCAAGTATTTCAGACCTATTAAGAAAATTGACGAACTCCATAAAGCTACTCACCGCTGTATTGAACTTGAAAGCTTCTATTCTCTCGGTGACATCCCGAATAAGAAGATGAAGGCGCGTTTTAGTTTCCGTGTCTTCCGAGCCAGGTTTTGCTTCCCATTTCGGTATGAGATCCCAGGTTTTCTTCAGGAAGCGAAAGACCCCTTCGATTCCCTGATCCTGCCATTCACAATCTAGTTCAGCCGGTCCGATGAAAAGCTCATACATTCTCACCGTGTCTATGCCATATTTTTCTACGAGGTCATCAGGATTGACCACATTTCCTTTAGATTTGGACATTTTTTCCACTTTACCGGTTCGTTTGCTCCTCTTGCAAACCATCCCCTGGTTGAACAGGCGCTGAAAAGGCTCATCAAAGTCGATGTATCCCTGATCATAGAGAACCTTGGTAAAAAAACGGGAATAAAGAAGGTGAAGAATAGCGTGCTCGATCCCTCCTACATACATGTCCACGGGAAGCCAGTAGTTCATCGTCTCCTTTTCAAAGGCGACTTTTTCTAAATGGGCATCAGGGTAGCGCAGAAAATACCAGGAGGAGCCTGCCCACTGAGGCATAGTGTCCGTTTCCCTTTTCGCCGGAGAGCCACAGGTAGGACAGGTGGTATTGACAAACTCTGGTATGTTCTCCAGGGGTGATTTCCCCGTGCCACTGGGTTGGTACTTTTCTACTTGAGGAAGCTCAACGGGAAGATCCTTCTCAGGAACGGGAATCTCTCCGCACCGTTCGCAGTAAATAATGGGGATGGGCTCTCCCCAATATCTTTGCCGGGAGAAGATCCAATCGCGAAGTTTGTAACTCACAGCCCTTTTGCCTAAATTCCTCTGATGGAGCCACTCAGTGATTTTTTTCCTTGCTTCCCCCGAAGAGAGTCTGTTAAATGACCCAGAGTTAATGAGCTCTCCTTCTTCAAGGTATGCTTCCTTCAGGATGCCATCCTTCTTTCTTTGGGCTCTTGGACTGTATATTACCTCCCTGATCGGAAGATGAAATTTGGTAGCAAATTCAAAATCTCGGGTATCGTGGGCAGGAACAGCCATAATGGCTCCAGTACCGTAGGCTAGAAGAACATAATCCGAAATCCAGATAGGGATCTTCTCCCTATTGACCGGGTTGATGGCATAGGCTCCAGTGAATACCCCGGTCTTTTCTCTGATTTGGGCCAGCCTCTCTGCCTCAGGAACTCTTCGGGACCGTTCTATGTAATCTTGGACCTCTTTCTCTTGGGAAGGTGAGCTAATTTTTTCCGTGAGCTCATGCTCAGGAGCCAAAACCATATAGGTAGCCCCGAATAAAGTATCAGGACGGGTAGTGAAAACAGGAATGTCAAACTCTTCTTCATCCTTAGCTGAGACAGCTTTGAAGATAACCTCTGCACCTTCACTGTAACCTATCCAGTTGGTCTGCATGGTCTTTACCTTTTCCGGCCAGTCGACTTTGTCTAAATCTTGAAGCAACCGGTCAGCATACTTGGTTATCCTCAGCATCCATTGCATAAGCTTCTTCTTTGTTACCGGGGTCTCACAGCGCTCACATCTTCCGTTCACTACCTCCTCGTTGGCCAGTCCTGTTTTGCAACTGGGGCACCAGTTGATAGGTACCAGTTTTCGGTACGCCAGGCCGTTTTTGTACATTTTGAGAAAGATCCATTGGGTCCACTTGTAATACTCGGGGCTGCTGGTGTTGATCTCTCGGGACCAATCATACATAGCGTCTATTTGCTCAAGTTGCCTTTTCATGTTTTGGATGTTCTTCTCCGTGTTTGTTCTTGGGTGTATCCTTCTTTTGATGGCATCGTTCTCTGCGGGCAGGCCGAAAGAATCCCATCCCATAGGATGCAGCACATTGTAGCCCCGGAGTTTCTCATAACGAGCCCAAACGTCAGAGAGGACGTAACCTCTCAGATGGCCCACGTGTAGGCCAGAACCTGAAGGATAGGGGAACATATCCAGACAATAGTACTTAGGTTTTTCACTGCGCTGGAGTGTTTTATGAGCCCCTGTTTCTTCCCAAATCTTGTGCCATTTGGGTTCGATTTTTTGAGGCTGGTAGGAGTTAGACACTCTGAACCTCCTGTTTCTTCTGTTCTCTGTCTTTTTCTCCAGGTCAAATTTTTCACTAATGTATTAAAAATAAGGGAAAAGTCAACCAGGGTTTGTTTTCTTGTGTTGAATTTGAGAGGGTGGGAAGGCACACTAGTCATTGGAGCCGACGATAGGATTTGAACCTACAACCTGCTGATTACGAATCAGCTGCTCTCCCATTGAGCTACGTCGGCTTGGTGCCGAGGGGCAGAATCGAACTGCCGACACCTGGATTTTCAGTCCAGTGCTCTACCTTCTGAGCTACCTCGGCTCTAATCTGGTTCGCTCTACCGAGCATCCTTCGACTACGCCCTACCATATTCATCTGAGAGCGCAATTTTAATATTTTTAGAAAGCCATGGACATTCTTCACGTGTTCCTTTCTACTCATTATCAGAACAATCTTTTTGAATATTTCGAAATCATCTTTCTTCTTCGCTCTCAAGGGATATTTCTCAAAAAATGGAATTACTTTACCTACTAGACTCTCAATGTTCTCCACCTTAAGTTGTACCATATTCTTGTTGAAGTAAATTGTTCCGCAGTTGAGATTTTTACGGATTTCGTTCAAGATGGGAAGATCTTCTTTATGCAATCCCAATGAAAAGGAAGGTTTCAGCCTATAACCTAAACGATGAGTCGGATCTTGCTGGATTGAAACACTAAAACTTCCTTCTCCATCTACTAAACCTGTAATGTAGAACCTGAAGTTATCCATCTGAACCTAACTTATCAGGAGTGAATGGCGGGGCCGACGAGACTCGAACTCGCGACCTCCTGATCGACAGTCAGGCATTCTAACCAACTGAACTACGGCCCCGTCTTATTTCCTGGTGGGCGGAACAGGGCTCGAACCCGTGACCTCTGCCGCGTGAAGGCAGCGCTCTACCAACTGAGCTACCCGCCCTGGTGGGCCCACTAGGACTCGAACCTAGGACCTACGGATTATGAGTCCGGTGCTCTGCCGACTGAGCTATGGGCCCCTCATCGTCTAAGATGTTTATTTGATCAAGAATTCCAGAGATGAACTTTTCCGGCAATTTCTCTTCTTTAGCCTTTGGTGTCCAAATAGTGTCCATTCTTCTGCAAAAAACATTGACTGCTCTTCTTCTATGATCCGGTGAGAGATGAGAACAACGAAGTGTCATCTCGTAGCTTTGGTGTCCAAGAAGTTCCTGCACAGTCTTTAAATCTACCCCCGCCATTACCAAGTGAGAAGCGAAAGTGTGTCTTAGATCATGGAATCGAAAATCCTTGATGTCTGCCCTTCTCTTGGCATTCTCAAAGGATTTTTTGATATCACCGTAGGGCTTACCATCTTTATTATAAAAAACGTACGGGCTCTCAGGATGCTTCCTTAGTTTAATGAGCGTCTCTACCAGCCACTCGTTGATATCAACCTTACGGCTTTTCCCACTCTTGGTATTATAAATATACACTATTTTTTGCCTTAAGTCAACATCTGACCACTTTAGATTAAGGATTTCACTTTTCCTCATACCCGTATTAAGAGCGGTAATTACAATGGGTTTTAAGTGCTCTGAACAAGCATCAAGTAAAGCTTTAATCTCCTCCGTTTCCAAATAGCGAATTCTTTTATTTTCTTCCTTGAGGAGCTTTACTTTCAGGGCCGGATTCTCGGAGGTCTTACCCCATTCCTTGGCCTTGTTGAACATGTGCTTTAGACAGGCTAGTTCGCGATTGACGGTAGCCGGTTTGACAACTTTAAGTCTTTTAACTTTATACTTTTCAATGTCCAATGAGGTTATCTCGTGCAAGTATTTCCCTCCGAAAAAGCCGGTAAGATTCTTAAGGCTAGTTTCATCTCTCGCGGATGACCGTTTATTAGGTCTAGAATATGCCTCCATATAGGTTTCACCCATATCCTCAAACTTGACCTTCTGATGCCTCCTAATATCTAGAAATTTTCCCTCGGCAATCTGTACTTTTCTTTTCTGAAGAACCGTACGGGCCTGCTTTTTGTTTGGTCCTACTTTTTCTCTCTTGCGCCTACCGTTTACGTAGTAGTCAATATACCAGTTTTTGCCCTTCTTAAAAACGCCCATTTTTTATCCTTCCGAGTAGATATTATAGAATAGCTAGGGTAAGTCAAGATGCCCTTTTCCAAAATTAGTCAAATTTCTCCTCCTCAACGCTGTTCTCCTCGATCCATTTCTCAATTTTCTGAACGTCAAATTTAGTCAGGCGGCCACACTTGACAAAAGGTATTCTCCTTTGGCTTACCCAACAATAGATGGTGTTCTTACTTAAGCCAATGTATTCCGAAAGTTCATTGATATTTAGTAGTCTTCGATTCATCAGTTTATTATGTTTCTTTCATTCTCTATTGATAATGTATATAGGGTCATATTCTTTTTCTTTTTTTCATGTATCCTAGAACTGTCCTTAAGCTCCATTCCTTTGAGTCAAAGAAAGTGATAGGTAAGCGGTGGTAAGTGGCGCAATTATACTTCCAGTGAACATCCTAGCCACTTTCTTTCACTTTCCAACCACTTTTCAGCCACTTTCTTTTAACACTTACTTTCTATAATCACCATTTAGTAAGTATCTTAGCCATTAAGAAGGTAAGAAAAACACCCCTTCATAATTTCTTCTCAAAGAGAAAACCATCTGCCAAAGTGACCCTTCTCCTTACTAACTAGGCCCAGCTCCTTGGCTTCTACTAAGAGTTCACCCGCCCGCTGTTTCGTTATCTTGAACTTCTCTGATGCAGAACTGGTAATTAGACTGTAGGCTGCTTTGCCCTTGAAGTCGTCTTTGAGTATCTTGACCACACCGAGGGCTTTGACTCCTCCAGAAAGGATGTCCCTTTTTTCTACCACATCGAATAAAAGGTTGTCTGGATTCCAGTAGAGATGCACTGGTTCAATCGGTCTTGCTCTTCTTATTTTAAAATTTAGCGTACTGTAGAGACCTGTTCTGTGCTTATCTGTTCTTTCAAGTCCTATGAACGTATCACAGTTATTTGCAAATGCACTGCTTCCTATAGTCTTGTATATGGGCTCGTTGATGTCGTTCGTGGTTGGTTTTCGGTAGTGGGAAATAAAAAACCAGGTGACTCCTTTTCCTATCCCTGAAAGCCCGTCAAAAATACAGTTGACATTCCTCATTTCGTTCATGTCCTTGCTGATAAACCTAGAAATGGGGTCAAGGATCACCAGGTCTGGGGTGTGAATATGGAGAAGCTCCGCCAGAACAGGTAACCCATCTTTGTCATCCAGAAACACTCTCCCTCTTGGTTGTAGCACCAACCTCTCAAGGTCTGCTTTTGAGGGTGTCCAAGTGAGTCCACTGAGCTGTTTCTTAACGATGTTCTGCAAGCCATCAAGGGAGTTCTCAGCGAAGACGTAGAGTATTTTCGGTTTTCCTTCGACTTCAAAGTCCCTAAGAAAAGTACAGTCTCCCTCGAGGAGTCTTAGGCAAAGCTGAAGAGTTAATGTCGTTTTTCCTTGTTTTGTGAGACCCGCTAGTAGGACAAAAGCGCCACCCTTTGGCACCAGGCCCTTATTGACCCAAAACTGCTCTGCTATAAACTTGGTTGATATGAGTTTTCCCAGCGTGAGTGATTGAATGCTCAGCTCTTCTGCTACTCTTATAATCCTTTCTTGCTTGTCAGTTACCTTTCTAGGTATTCTCATAACCTCCGTCTTTGAAATTAGCTCTTCGAGTTCTTCCTTAGTTTTGCCATATTCAACGAACCAATCTGTTAAGTCCTTTTTATTACCCAAACCAAGACCAATCAATTTCACTTCATCGGCTATTGATAATAGGATTGTAGCAACTTTTCTAGCTCCTTCTCTACCCTTAGCATCACAGTCATATATGACTCTCACTTTTTTTTCTTTAAAGAGTGGAGTCCATTCCTCTTTCCAGGAACCAGCACCTCCAGTAACAGTTACCGCTGATAAACCATGGGAAATGGCACAGAGAGCATCCAGTTCCCCCTCTACAAGGTAGATTACATCATTCTCCAGTTGGTCCTCAGGGAAAAGGGAGATTGCCCCAGGCAAACCCGAACGATATGGAAGAGTCTTGAAATCCCCCTCTCTTACCTCACCAAGAGCATGGAATCTTATGTTAATGACTTTTCCATTTCTTCCTATTGGAATGGTCAGACGTTCGTATTTATCCTTCATATACTTCGGGTGTTCATGACAAAAGCCAATTCGATATTCGCTTATTGCCTTATCATTCAACCCTCTTACTTCTTTGAGGTAGGATATCACATGGTCAGGTAGATTAGTCACACATTTCTCAGCATATTGAAGCATTTCTACCTCAATTATTGCAGAAAGGGATTTGGGGTTGTCCCATACTTCTAACTCCTGTCTTTTTGTGATTGGTTCTATCCCATATTTCATCAGTTCCTCTTTTGCCTGAGTGAAATCTTCTTTCTCTAGTTTTTGCAGGAAATCAAAGGCGTCACCCTCGAAATCACATTGGAAGCACTTGCACTGACCCGTTTCTATATTGATAGAAAGGTCATTCTTGTGCTCACAGAATGGACAGTCGGTTGTCCGTTGTGTTCCTGAACCCTTTAATGAAACCTTACTACTGTAGAACCGTTCGTATTTGGTCATTTATTCCTTCATCCCATTGTGTACTCGAAGTCCTTGCCAGAAGCTCTTTCTCTTCTTTGCTCACGCTCTGATTCTCCCAGTACAGAATCGGGTATTCTTGACTAAAACTATCCCCAATTTCATCTTTCGATGCATTTCCCTTTTCTCTATTAAGCTCACAAATACAAGGCTTCATATCCAGCGGGAGTCTCAGTTTTCCTCTGATTCCTTCAAAGCTTTTTGGTTTTTCTAGTTTTTGCATGAGGTTTCCCCTGCCTTAACCCAAGGATACAATAATCGATTTCTCTAATCCTGATTAATAAAGGGTTTTATTTCTGACTCCTCGCCTCCTAGGCACTTTTTGTTCGGACCGCAGTTTGATTGAGAGGTTTAAATCTTGCTCCCTTGTTAAGGCTCACTCTTATGAATTCTTTATACTGTTCCTTGAATCCATCATCAGCAATCACTGTCAATCTCTCGAAGTTCAATCTGCAGGTCGGCTCTCCCTCCAAACAGACTCTCTTTTCCACTTCTATGTCCAGAGGGCACAGCGGAACCGAACATCTTTGGAACCTAGAGCACCACTTCATGAGTTTGTGACAGTCAATTTCTTTCATTTTCTCCGCCCTCGCAAATCACTATTTTATCTGTAAGGTTTTGCAGTGTCCGCCAATCATAGATTTGAGCTTGAACTCCTCCTGGGTAGATCATTTTGTTATTACCTCTAGCCGGGTCTTCCCTTAGCCTGAAGAATACGAAATTATCATGAATATCTTTGATGGGTATAGTAATCCACTTGGGAAACTTGGTTGGATTAGTAAGGTCATCGATCAAATCATCGAGATTGGAGTAAAAGTGCGCTTGGGCACGGCGGGTACCGTCGATAGCACGAATCTCGATAAATCCATTGGGCAGGTCACCAAAAAGGAGAGTAAAAAATTGCCGGAGTTCACATTCACAATTGTGCGTGATCACTCTGTCTGACATTCCTATTCACATCCTGTCTATAAACTTTTAAAACCTTGTCTTGAATCTCGTTCCAAAGCTCTCTTTCAAAACTGATAATGTTTGACCATCGTCTCATGCCGTTTTCGGTATAACTCTGGTTGGGAGGGCGAACATAAAGAGAATGCTCACCATCAATGACCTTCAGCCCC
>JABUBP010000290.1_pt1 | contig 13230 bp, 12 predicted proteins | sample 7240331 | NCBI WGS metagenome assembly JABUBP01 (sample SAMN07256347, study PRJNA390944) | subsurface metagenome | isolation source: Methane hydrate marine sediment | place: Pacific Ocean: Eastern North Pacific, ODP site 1244 | collected 2002 | reverse complement strand
CGTCTTAAGACGGGATTATAAAATTAAATTTCTGCATATGAAAGCCATTAAAATAAAAAGAAGGAGGTAACATGAAGGCTGCACTTAATTATTTGGCGGATTTATATGGTGAAGAATACCTAACGCCATTTAAGTTCATGTAGTAAATTGAAAAGGAGTTGATTTAATATGAGTTATTTAGAGGGGTTTCTAAAGGTTGGAAAAAGCATTATTTTTAAATTATATATTACAAATATTTTCCCTTAAATAATTAATAGGAGGATTTATTGTATGAGTCTATATATTAAAGGGGGTAAAGTATTTTTACCAGATAAAAAAGTATTATATAAAACACTAATAATTGAAGACAAGGTTATTTGTGATATAATTCCACATGGCTATAAACCTGGCAGTAAGGATAAAGTAATAGATGTAACTGGTAAGATGGTTGTTCCAGGTTTTATCGATGTTCATACTCATGGAGCTTTTGGCAAAGATACCGTGGATGGTACCTGGGATGCTATCCATACAATTGGAAGGTTTTTTGCTGCTCATGGTGTAACTTCCTATTTACCAACAGTAGGGACTTTTACACCAGAGTTGATAATGAAAGCTATAGATAATGTGATAACTTGTCCGCAGCCTGAAGACGGTGCGAGACATTTAGGAATTCATGTCGAAGGTCCATATCTGAATGTGGAGCATAGAGGGGCACAACAAAAAGATTTAATTAGAAAACCTGATGCAGTTGAATATCAACAATGGTTGGATACTGGAGTTGTAAAATTGATTACAATTGCACCAGAGATTGAAAAAGCTCTTGAATTTATTGATTTAGGGGTAGAAAAAGATGTGGAATTTTCAATAGGTCATAGTGGCGCAAGTTATGAACAAGTAGTTGTGGCTGCTAATCATGGCCTTAAACAAGCTACTCACTTGTATAATGGTATGTTAGGGATCCACCATAGAAATCCTGGAACCGTGGGAGCAATTTTAACAGATAATCGAATCTTTGCTCAGATTATTACTGATGGTATCCATGTGCATCCAGCAATGGTTAAGCTTGCTGTTATGGCAAAAGGTATATCTAGAATTATCTTGATTACAGATAGTATCCGAGGCACAGGATTATGTGATGGAAACTATGATTATTATGGACAAAAATTTACAGTCAAAGATGGGATTGCCCGTACCCCAGAAGGGGGATTATCTGGAAGTACATTAATGCTTGATCAGGCTATAAAAAATATGATCAAATTTACAGGTATGTCTATGAATGAAGTACTTCCGATGGCAACATCAGTACCGGCAGAAGCAATGGGGTGGAGCGAGCGACGTGGGATATTAAAACCTGGAGCTGACGCAGACGTTACCATACTTAATGATGATTTGATTGTGGAAAAGACATTTGTTCTTGGTAAAGAAGTATTTTCAAAATAATACAAGAAAGGAGATTTTATTATGTCTAGTTTTACAAAAATGTATATAGGAAAAATTATCGACCTTTTAAAACGAATCTCTTCAGAAGAGGAAAATAATTTTAATGCTGCTGCAAAGATATTAGCAGATGCGATTGAAGGGAATGGGCGAATTTTTGCTTGTGGCTGCACTCATTCGGCAACTACAATGCAAGATATCTATCAACGGGCAGGAGGGTTAGCAGTAATTAATGCAATTTTTATCCCTGGGTTGGAAGCCTTACATGCACACCCTTTTGGATTAACAAGCAAGATAGAGAGATTGCAGGGTTATGCAGAAATTGCTCTGGATTGTGCTCCAATTAGAAAAGGTGATGTGTTAATTGTCGTATCTGTTTCAGGAAGGAATGCCATTCCTATTGAATTTGCAAAGATTGCTAAAGAGCGCATGATTAAAGTGATTGCTGTTACTGGACTTGATTATAGTAAATCCGTGAAGCCCAGACACCCTGATGGCAAGAATATGTATGAATATGCAGATATTATACTTGATAATAAGGTAATTGCTGGAGATGCTATCATGGAATCAAAAGGCATGAAACAAAAGTTTTGTCCAGCATCTGGAATCACTAGCACTGTAGTATTACAATGTATGGTTGCTGCAACTGTGGAGGAATTACTTGCACGAGGAATTACACCACCAATATTTATGGCAGAAAATGTGGATGGTGGTGGAGAATTTAATAAAAAGATTTTATCAGAAAATAAAAATCGGATTTTTTACTTGAAAGATTAACAATAATCAATTTTATAGTAGTGCTTTATTCCAAATAAATTATACTATTGAAAAGAAAAGATTAAAAAACTTTAAAAAGTGGAGCAGATGCATATAATCTATTTTAATCTAAGTGTAAGAATTCTAAAGTTTAGATTTAATGAGCCCTATTGTCTGACTCTAAAAACCAGCTAGGGCAGAGTTCAAAGCACTTTTTTGTGTGGGTATCTACAGATATTACTTTTGCATCTAAACTGTTCGAAAATATAAACAAGGAAGAATTAAGAATTACAGGTTACTGGATGTCCTATAGGGAATCTTTTCCAGGCAAGGAGGGGAGGTAACTTCCCACTATTTTTCGACAGGTAGACTAAAGTTTGATAAAAACCTTATTTTTAAAAAGTTTCCTCTATGTGAAATCAAAAAGGGGTTTAATATGTATAAAAAACCCGGTGATGTTAAAGGAAAGATACTATTGGTCAAATAAATAACAAAGGGAGAAGTGATGGATGATAACCATCCTTTAAAGAAAATAGTAGAAATGCAAAAAAAAGGTATACACAGAGGAATCTATTCTGTCTGCAGCTCAAATGAATATGTTATAGAAGCTACGTTGGAAAGGGCGTTAAAAGACAATGACTACGTTTTAATTGAATCTACTGCCAACCAGGTCAACCAACTTGGCGGCTATAGCGGAATGAAACCAGAGGGCTTTAAAGAATTTATTTTCAAAATAGCAAAAAAAACCAATTTCCCTTCATCCAAGATAATGCTGGGAGGAGACCATCTTGGTCCTTTGGTATGGCAAAACGAGAACTCAGAGACTGCTATGTATAATGCTCACGAGCTTATAAGACAATACGTACTGGCAGGATTTACCAAAATTCATATAGACACCAGTATGAGACTTGGGGACGATAATAGGGAAGATCCTCTAGGTGCAAGTATAATAGCCGAAAGAGGCACAGCTCTTTGCAGGACTGCAGTTAACACATTTAAAAAATTAAAAATTAGTAATCCCAGCGCCAAACCACTTGTATATGTAATAGGCAGTGAAGTACCCATTCCTGGAGGCAGTCAGGACGCAGAAAAGGGAATTCAGATTACAAAAGTTCATGATTTTATAGAAACAGTAGAAGTATTTGAGAAAACATTTAAAGAATATAGTCTTGATAAAGTATGGCAGGACGTAATAGCCATAGTTGTACAACCTGGAGTCGAGTTTGGAGACAACATTGTACATGGTTATAACAGGGAAGCTGCAAAAGAGCTATGCCGCTCAATTAAAAACTACCCCAACATTGTATTTGAAGGGCATTCAACTGATTACCAGACTGCATTTTCATTAAGGCAGATGGTTGAAGATGGAATAGCAATATTAAAGGTAGGTCCTGCCCTCACTTTTGCATTGAGAGAAGGATTATTTGCTCTGAATCTTATTGAAAATGAGCTTTTTAAGCATAATCCAGGCGTACGGCTATCCAATTTCATAAATGTCCTTGATGATATCATGGTAAAGAACCCCGAGAATTGGAAAAAGTATTATCATGGAAGTGAAATAAAAATAAGACTGGCAAGAAAATACAGCTTGCTTGACAGGTGTAGATACTATCTTGACATAAAAGAAGTAAAAGAAGCGATAAAACTTATGATAAATAATCTAAGATCTGTTCAGATTCCACTAGCTTTGATTAGTCAGTTTATGCCAGTTCAATATAAAAAAATTAGATGTGGTATTTTGATAAATGACCCTGAAGAAATGTTAAAGGATAGAATTATCAACTGTATTGATGATTATGTATATGCAACATCTTTACCTGTATAAAAGAATAGCTATTTTTTTTGATATTTTAAATATAAGCAATTAGGTTTTATTATTTTTAAATTTAAGAATGATATTCCAAAAACCCGTTAGGGAAGAGTTCCACTCTACTTGTGGATATTTATAGCAGAAGGAAAAACTAGATATGATAAATGCAAAAAATATATTAAAAGAATTTAAATCTGGCTTTGGAACAAAATACTGCTATTACGAATCTTCAATAATGACTGATAATAAAAGATGGTTTTTTAGCAAAAGATAGAAGAAATCCAAGGTACTAAAAGAGAGAAAAGCTAAAAAGAAAGCGGAGGGTAAAGTAAAGGGCCACGGCAGAAACACAAGCTGTGACTGCACTGGGGCAGAGAAGATAAAGATAGACCACCAGAGCCTAAAGCTAAAAGGCTGTCAGCACCAGGATGCCGGATTTTTTAAAAAAATTTTCATCTGTGTACCCTTGCCGGAAGGACACGTTCTTTTACAGTTTAGGATATATTATTAGCTAATGAATATGGGGTGGTACAATACTGGCGAAAGTGGCGGTGCAATGCTGGTGAGAAATGACACGTAATCCTAAATATATTGCCGCAAGAGTGTAACAGGAATGGTTTGTTATATGAATGAACAAGATAAGTAATTCTCTCATATTGGGGAATAATAAAAGTTTTTATATCATTAGGATTTAGAATAGTTGAAGATTTATAACCAAGATCATCCCCAAATCTGCAAACAGCATAAATATCAGAAAATCTATCCATAAAAATTTTCCATATTTTATAAAATACACTTCCCGTTTCATTAAATAAATCCTTATATAATTCAGGACCATCTTCAGAAATTAAACATAAGTTAAAAAGGCCAACAATATATTGAATGCATTCAAAATACCATTACCAGGTACCCCGATAGCTTTCATACCAGTAGGCATCTCACTTTCTAAGAACTTAAAATCATCTTCATATTTTTCAAAAAATAACCTGGGGGTATCATTCCATGGATATGATAAATAATCCGCCCTATTTTTAATTATTGGATCGTTTGATAATCTAAAGCTCCATTTCCAGGCAAAACAGAAGTTATAAGACACTCAAAAGATACAGTATCATAACTCATTTTTTTATAAAAACCATTATATTCTTTAAAATATTGTATTTTGTCTCTTATATCTCCGTAATATAGGTAAGCAAATTTTCGCCCTTTAATCTCTTCCACTATTGCTATATCTACAATATGTTCATATAATGGCAACCTTTTTGGCTTAATTCTATTAACTGCATCCAATATATTTCTATAATCCGGCCTAAAATCTTTATTAAAAAAAATTTTTATACATAATCTAATCTTCCCTTTAATCCTATTATAATTTTTTATCTAATCTAAAAATTTTTAAAGGATTATCATAAAATAACATTTTAGATATTTCTTTAGCCTTGTTAATATCAAATATACCTTCCTTTACTTTTATAGACAAAGCTTTGGCAATATTAACTCTAGCCATATATTGGTGTCCATATACTCCATCTACAAATAAGTAATCGCCTCCAAACGCTGATATCTTATTAAGCGGTACTGTATCTATCCATTCTATCAAACTTTTAACTGATGCATTGGGAGACACTATATGCGCCCAGCACATGTCTATATATACATTTGGATAATTTTTTGCAAGTACAGTAAGTTCATTTTGATATGGATAGCTGATGTGAAAAATATCGAAGGTTACATCTGGATATTCTAGAAATAAATTAGAAAGAAGTTCAGGGTTTGAATTTGAAAGTATATTACCATTTCCCTCCTGTATTCCTGTATGAACTTGTATTATGAGATTTTTTTTATTTGCAATATCTAAGATAAAATGAAACATATAATCCTGGAAATTTTTTTCTGTACTAATAGGTCTAACAATCCAATCCCCAAAGTGCTTTACCTTAAATATAGAATTAAATTCTTCTTCTGCCCTGGATCGAGAGGTTCTTTCATATTTTAAAGTTCTCTGGTAAGCGAGCGGGTTTTTAAGTGCAACAGCTCCAAGCTTATACGCTTTATTTATTAAAGCCTCAACAGCTTCAAGCCAACAATTAAATGAAGTAATTTTTACTCCTGATTGTTTTTCTAATTTATCGATAATGGACCATAAGTTAGGAAATATGCAATCACTAATAGTATAAACAGGGCTATATAAATTCCTATCGCAATATATGCTTCTCTCTTCTTTAAGATCATGCTCCCTGTCAAGTGTTTCTACATTTAGCAAACTTGTTGCTATTTTACACTTATCTTTTAATACTTTTTTAAAATACCCAGGTTTCAAAGTTTTTAGAAACCTTGAATTCAATTCTTCTATTGTTGACTTATCAATTTTTTCAATATCGTACAAACCTTTTGCTGTAATATCTAATGCTCTCCCATATCCAGTAAATCTTGAAGATTCCCAATATTTCTCAACCATTTTCCACTTTTCCATTATTGGAAGTTTTTCTTCAATTATTTTTTGGTAATCTTCTAGAGGAAGGCCCGCAGATATAAGGTCGCGATTAAAATAGTGCGATAGGTATTCTTTCAATATATCTGCATCCTTATCTCTAAGCTCTTCCTCGGAAGGAAGATGCTCATGGGTATCAATAATTTCTAGCTCTTCAACATAGTCAAATACTTCTTTAAATATTTTTTCCATTTGGTCTCCTTTATTCTTAATTTGTATTATCCTAGATAGAGGCAAGAGATACTGTCAAATGTTGTGGATTGATAAAACATACTCTTATTATATCTATTTGCGGTATCTTCTACACTCTTAATCATTTAATATAAAAAGGATTTATGATACTCCCAATCATCAAACCGAAAATTCCAGTTGTTTCCTTCTTAAAACTCTTTGCTATAAGGCTTAGAAAATAATTAAGTTCTCTAGCAACATTAAAGACCCTGTCACGAGTTTTTTACTTATCATTTCATCATTGGAAAGTGCCCGGCTAACAGTAGATTAAGAAAGATTTAATAGTTTTGCTGTATCTTCTAATTTTACTCTTTTCATTGCTGATTCTTTTAAATAACATTCTTTTAAAGAAAAATTTGACAATATTTATTTAATAAGTTATTTTATAATTATAATGCAAACGATTTAAATTTTCTACATCCTTAATAATATTGTAATTCAAGATTTTTTTGTATTTTTTTGAAATATTAAGCAAACGGTTTAAGGATTTAAGGAGTGAACTATAAAAATACAGACAAATCAGGGCCTTCAAAATTAATCACAGTTACCGGAGAAATTTCCTGCGATGATGTTGACATCATATCTCCCTATGAGCATGTACTTATCGATATAAGAAATCAATTTACAGGATTTGAAGAAATCACACTGAGAAAACAGTCGGAGCAAAAAGTTACAATTGAAAAACTTGGGGCACTGTCCAGGAATCCTTATGCCTTAAGAGACAACCTTGTTATGGATGACGAAGAGTTTTCAGAGCAGGAATTAATGAATTTTAAGAAAGCAGGAGGTGATGCTGTAGCTGATGCCACTACTATTGGTATAGGAAGAGATCCTCTTGCCCTCAAGAGAATTTCAAGGGGTACAGGAATTGCAATAATTGCAGGATGTGGATATTACACAGGGGATATACATTCCAAAAGACTCCAGGAAATTTCTGTAGAAAAGATTGTAGAAGAGATGATAAAAGAAATAAAAGTAGGGATTGATGATACAGATATCGGAGCAGGTTTAATTGGTGAAATAGGTACCAGTGAACCTATAGGAGAAACAGAAAAAAAAGTCCTAATTGCATCTGCTATTGTCCAGAAAGAAACAGGTTTAGGTGTTTTATTCCATACCTATCCATGGGGACATAGAGCAGCGGAGATATTAAAAATATTCCGGGAAAATAAAGCTGATATAACAAAAGTATGTATTTGCCATATAGATGCTGAAATAGATTATGATTATTGCAAATCTATAATGGAAGCTGGCGCATTTATTGAATTTGATAATTTTGGAAAAGAATTTTTTATAGATAAAAAGGGAAGAGGATTTGCGGGAGGTGTTTTTATTAGGGATATTGAAAGGGTAAGGGCAATAAAAAGATTTATTGATGATGGTTTTGTAAATAATATCCTTGCTTTTTGTGATGTTTGCTTAAAAACATTACTACATAGGTATGGTGGCTGGGGATATGATCATGTATTGAGCAATATTATAGCAATGATGTCTGAAGAGGGTATAGAGGGAAAAGATATAAATACCATAATCAAGGGGAATCCTAAAAGATTTTTAAGTGTTTAATATCGTTAAATTTGAAATACAAAATAACAGCGGGAATGCAATAGAGATAAAAGAAAGTGATTTTAGTGTGTTAACATGTGATAAAGTGTTTGAACCGATACAGGGTAAGTTAAATTTTGTACCTGATAAAATGCCTGAAATAGTATCTATTGAGTCAGGTAAGAAATATAATGCAAAGGTAGTCTGGGTATTAACATAGATGGAGAAAAGCTAGAATTATTAAAGATAAATTGACAGCTTTTGTTCATGATAAAATAAATGAACCGGTAACTATTGCACCCAAAGAAAAATTTATTGGTAGATTGGTTTGGTTAACCCCGGAAAATTATAGTACAAGAGTTTTAACCTTTAGCCCAACTTTTTCAGATAAAGAAATTTCTTATAATGTCGTAAAAATTGATTAAATAAAAAATTAAATTTATGGTGATTAAGATGAAAGATGAAGATCTTTTTAAAAAAATTGATGCAATCGTTTGTGATTATGAAAAAGAGATTATAAGTCTAGCTAAAAATTTGGTAAAAATACCATCTGAAAATATTGTGCCCGATGGTTTTGAGAAAAAAGCTCAAGAATTTCTATATTATAAACTAAAAGATACAAAATATTTAGATTTGGATATGTTTACGCCGTTAGAAGTTAAAGAAATAATAGATCATCCTGCTTATTTTAAAGGAAGAAATTATAAAGATAGGCCAAATGTGGTTGGAAAGATAAAAGGTAAGAGTGATAGTAAATCAATAATCTTTTCAAGTCACATGGATACGGTTACCAGAAACCCTTTGCCATGGAAAGAAAATGATCCCTTTAGTGGAAAAATAGAAGATGGAAATCTTTATGGCAGAGGCTCACTTGATATGAAGGGGCAAATAGCTTCAACTTTTATACTTCTTAAAATTGTATCAGATTTAAATATTGAACTTGATGGCAGTTTAATTGTGGAAAGTGTGGTTGATGAAGAAAATGCTGGCTCAAATGGTACCCTTGCAAGCAGATTGAGAGGATATAATGCAGATATTGCAATAGTTCCTGAACCATCGATGCTTAGCGTGTGTCCAGCATGTAAAGGTGGAAAGGTTTATAAAGTTGTTACCGAAGGTAAAGCAGGGACAGGTTACGGTGGTGAGGAGTTAATAAATCCGGCATATGGGCTTGGTGCCTTAATGAGATCTATAAGTGATTATTATGATTATATAAACAGTAATGCAAATCCCAGTGGATTCTTCTATAAGGGTGAAAAAAAGCCAAGAGAAGTTATTCTTGATAAGGTACAGATTGGAGACCTTAGCCCTGGGGGAAATATTACTATTCCAGGCAAAGCTTGGTTTTCTATCTTCATTCAAAGTTTACCTGGTTATTCTGAACAGGATTTAGATAACGAATTCAGTAGTTTTATCTTAAATGTTGCTAAAAATGATAAGAAATTTTTGGCAAATATGCCAAAAATTACAGGAATTACTAGATATTTATGGCCATTTGAAACAAACCCAGATCACCCAAGTATTCCTTTAATAAAAGAAAGTTTTGAGGGTTTCAGTGGCCAATCTCCTAAGGTAGAAGGTGCAAAGTTTGCTTGTGATGGTTTTATTTTCCATAAATATTTTAATACACCTACAATTATTTTTGGTCCAAGAGGTGGTAATGCTCATGCACAAGATGAATTTGTTAAAGTTGGTGATTTAATATTATTAACCAAAATTTTTCTATATGTAGTATTGAAATGGTGTGGAGGAAAGATAAATTAGTATTTTTAACTTTTTAACATCTTATTATACGAGGAGGGTATTATGAGTAATCATTTAAAAATTGAAGAGGCAATATGTTCTCATCCAGTAGCAAAATTTTCCTATTATCATGTAAAAATTAAGGTAAGAAACGATAGTTCTTCAGATTATTTTATTGATAAACTAAAAATAAATAATAGAGGAACTAGGGACTATCTCATTTTTAATGCAGAAAGTTTTGTTTATGAACCTCGTGTTGATGCTAATTCGGTGTCTTGGATTATTGCTAGGGGTGACTGGGCGGTTAACGATGGATTTGCTGTCAATATGGAGCTGATTTCAGAGGATGCCAAGGAGAAAGAAACTCTTGCTTACAATGGAAGAACGCCTGGCTGTGGTGGATATTGGAATAAAGATTGGAAATATTATTTCTCAGTTATATTAACAGAAAGAGATGGGATTGAAAGAAAAAATGAACCTGTACACATCTCTGCATCAGTTTATGATGATAGAATTAATGATCCTGTGAAGGAAATAAGGGTGGTATGTGTTGATGCAGTAAGTGGAAAACAGGAAGAGATTCCTAGCCAGGTAAATTCAGTGTCAGAACCGTATAAAGAGGTCAGTGATGATACAATACAGCATTCAGTAACCTTTGATGTTGGATTTTATGCGAATGTTTCAGCTAAATCAGGAGCAGTTTATCTTGTATTTTATGGAAATAATAAAGCAGACGCACCAAATTATCAATCCGATATGGTGGTTAGAGGTAAAGGTGTAGGAATAGATATTGAGAACCTTTATTACTCTATGAAAATGCACCCCAAAAGCGGCTCTGTCCATGAAATTGATATAAAGATGGGTAAAAATAAAAGATTAGAACATAAGATAGAAACAAATGGAGCAATACACTGGAATCCTGGAATTTATTCACCTCCAAGGGCTTGGACCCATGCTTCCGATTGGGAGTCACCTGAAAAATATTACCAGATTAATGGCCCTATTTTTACTGTTACTCAAAGATATGACCAACTTCCATTATACCCAGAAGCGATGGTTTCGCAGACTTACGTTTTTTATTCTAAATGTCCATACGTAAGAGTAAATTCAGTTATGGATATTAAAAAAGACATTTATGTGCAAGCTTTGAGAAATGGAGAAGTTGTATTTAACCATGATGTTGCAAAGGAATTTGCGCTTAGAGATAGGCTAGGTGAGGTAAAAAGTTTTAAGATTACAGATTTGCCCAGATTTGAAGAAATAGCACTAAGATATGCAGCAGATACTCCCTGGACTGCCTTTTTTAATTCAGATTATGGTCTTGGATTTGCAATAATAACATTAAATTTGGCCAATATGAGAAGAGAAGGTGGATTGGTTAGATTAGAGCATTATGAACAGTATTTAAATTGGGGTCCATGGATTTACAGTACAAGAGACCTAATATTCCCATTTGGCTCTCAAAATCCACAAAGAATGACACTGCTTCCCAAGACAAGCTCATTTTTTGAAGATATGATATTTATGCCTTTCGTATTTAAAGATAATGATGACACGGCAAGTAAATTTGAAATGGTTGAAAATGTTTATAATAGTTTTTCAAATCCCTTGAATATTCAGATTGAGTGTGATACCGATCACAGAGTTCCTGCTCAATTTGTATTAGGCGAGCGGCTGGAAGGTGAAATTGAGGAGACTAAAGAAAAACCATGGCCTATAAGTCTTAGTCGAGAATTTACAAGATTCAGGCAATCACCTACATTTTTAAGCGAAATTCATCTAAAAAAGAATAAAGAAGGCAGATATTACTATATTTAATTCATTAGCAGTGGATGGGAAAAGATAAATTATTTAGAGGTTTTTAAAACAATGATGAATAAAAAAGAATAAAAATCTGTTAAGAGATGCTGAGAGAGGGTTGATTCCCTGGACAAGCGAAGAATTTGTTATGGTAATAGAAAATATCAAGATGATGGCTGATAATAATATTTTCCCTGCAGATGTTACCAAAATAAACTTCCATAAAGATGCTTTTAATTTGTGGTGTGAAGATAAAGCTTTATTTTTATGGCCAGGTAACAATGCAATAGTTGCATCAATACCACAGGATAATGTTTATGATGCTGTATGGTTTCCTAAAATTAGTATGGGAGAAAAGGTCTTAACCGGGGGTGTTGCATTATCTTGGTCAGTCTATTCAAAATCCATTTTTTTGGAAAAATGTATAGAAATTTTAAAAGAAATGATAAGCGAGGAAACAAGAAATGATTTACTAAGTAAAGGTATAGCTCATTCTGGGTTAATTAATAAGGAAATTATCAGTAAATCTGAAGTAATATCCAAAATAAATTCACAGCAAAATTTTGCAGTAGACAGAAGGATATATAACCCAAAAATGTACAATGCAATAGGTGAAGCAGTGTGTGAAGTAATATCGGGGACTAAAACGGCTTATGAAGCCCTAAAAAACATAAGATAAGTTTAATTTTTAGAGTAATAATTTAGAAATTTAGTAGTATTATAATCTTTAGGAGGTTAAAAGAATGCTAAAAATAGGCAAAGAAGAGTTTAGTAGCAGAATAGAAAAAGTCAAAGAAAAAATGAATGAGAATGATATTGATTTATTATTTGTGTATGGTGATGAGTATAGATGTGAAAACTTAAGATATCTTTCAAATTACTGGCCGCTTTTTGAAAGGGGGATGCTTGCTATTGGTAAGAATAGAGACCCCATACTGTTGGTGTCTCCTGAATGTGAACATCTGGCAAGAGAGATGTCAGCGTGGAAGGATATAAGACTAATCAGAGAGATTGGTATGTCTTATGTTCCAGAAGAGGTTGGTTTTACCAACATAGAATTTACCACTATCCCTGAGGTGGCAGATGTGATAGTGGATAATAAGAAAATTAATAAGTTTTCAATTTGTGGAATAGATGCTATGTCTGTAGTGCTCTATAATCAAATATTATCTTTTTTTAGAGATTCTAAATTAATAAACGGAGATAATTTATTATATGATTTAAGAATTATTAAAAGCCCTAATGAAATTGAGATATTGAAAAAAGCTTGGGAAATTTGTGATATAGGATATAAAGCCATTCTTGATGCAGATATAGTAGGTCTTACTGAAATACAGGCTGCTGCAATTGGTGAAAAGGCTGCCCGTGATGCTGGTGCAGAACATATAGTATTTTCTGTCTTTGCTTCAGGTGGGAGAACAAACACTGTTATCGGAAG
>JABUBP010000289.1_pt1 | contig 13238 bp, 10 predicted proteins | sample 7240331 | NCBI WGS metagenome assembly JABUBP01 (sample SAMN07256347, study PRJNA390944) | subsurface metagenome | isolation source: Methane hydrate marine sediment | place: Pacific Ocean: Eastern North Pacific, ODP site 1244 | collected 2002 | reverse complement strand
CTGTAGAAAAGCCCGAGCTTGGCATGGATATCGTGAGCTGTTTGCTTGCTCTCATACCGGGCGAGGTAGGCTTCGATGGGCTCGGGTTTCAGGGGCAAGATAGGACAATGTTTGGCAAAGGGGAAAAGAGTATAGCCATAACTGGCAAGGCTGGCCTCGCTAATGGACCCTCGCTTTGCAGCTAGGAATTTGTCGGCGAGCTCTTTGGTTCCAAGCGGAGAGGGACTAGTCTCACTGACAGGTTGTGACTGGTCAGCTTGCTGCCGCAGATAATCAAAAACACGCCTGAGTTCAGCGGTAAGGGGGGGGTTTTGCCGTAGGTCACGCAACCGGTAGCCCTCAGCCACTTCTTCAATGTAGCGTTCATCCGCTGCGCGGACATCAATGAGGTTGGCTTTTTCTGGGGAGTTCGGCTGGGGGGTTTGCTTTGGCGTGACCACAATACCTTAGACTAGCACAAAAGCGTTTAGGTTGTCAAATCAAAAGAAAAGGACTGGATTAGTGTGGTCACACCACCAGCCCTCTCTTTCCTCCGCTTTTGACTCTCGACACCGAGGTGGGGTCAAATGTCAAATTAAGAGAGTAACGGACTAGGGGCAGCCCCCTAGCATTAAAAGACTAGCACAACAGCCAGACAGCTGTCAAGCGGGGCGGCTCCGAAATACGGTAAATCAGGGGTTTTATAAAATTGGCGGCAATATCAGCGGAAAGGGCTTGACAAATCTCTCTGGTAGTGCCTATAATAAGGTATGGCATTCATCAGAGCTAAGAAGTTCTCTAACGGAAGGGTCTATTACTACCTGGTGGAGAGCTACAGGGAGAATGGGAAGGTAAAGCAAAAGGTCCTGCAATACCTAGGCAAGAACCCTAGCCGGCCGCGATAGCCCTGCGTACTGTCCGCCGGCAGTGGTGGAGCTCCCTCGCTATCCGCTTGATGCTCTTTCCCTCCACGAAATAGGCCTGCCTGATGCGATCCCCCTGTTCGGCTTTGGCCATCTTTGGCTGTGGCAATGTCTGACCAGGCTCGATGGCCACCAGTAGCGGGGAGAGAGGCCGGCCGCGGGTGTTCTCTCTCTTTATCTCCACTACTTTTCCTTGCTTAATCATAGGAGCAAGGTGCCAGTCGATTTCCTGGATAGGGATCTGGAATCTCGAGCTGACTTTCCGCCTGGGTAGCCCTTCGGGGTAGCCTCTCAGGTAAGCCAGGATCTTCTCATCCAGATGGTCATGATTTCGGTTGATAAAGCGCATGGGGGGGTAATCCGTGGAGGCTAAGCCTCTGTTGTTGATGTCGAAGTTGAAGACACTTGAGAAGGGTTTCTCACGCTTGAAATATCCACCACGATATTGACGGAAGCCGTAGGATTTGAGGCAGGCGCGCAGGCGCCTCGCGGCGTAGCGGCGGGTTTCTACATCATCCATTCCCGATTGCCAAGCGAAAAAGGCTGCGGCGTAAAGCTCCTGAATCAGGTCCTCCCACAAATCCTCCTTACGCAGAAGTTCTCTCATTACCGGTGGGAGCCAGCGGGTTCTCGAGATGCACAGGGCTGCGTGGTGGTTGGCGGGGCCAAGGTCAAAATGCATTTCCACCCTCTTTCCCCTGCGCTAAAGCAAAAAGCCACTCCATAGCGAAGTGGCTTAAAGAGAGGGGGTGGCTAGGCGGTTTTTAGACAAAAAGACACCCCAGTAAACGGGATGTCTTCTCGTTTGTTTAGTGTTCTAGGTAATGCTTAACCGCCAGTCGGCAAAGGCTGGAAAGCTCTTTCTGATACTCTAGGGGTAGAGGCTTGCCGTATCTGATAGCCTTCCGCCTTCTGGATTTAGACAAGCCCTTCAGCCTATCGCCTGTATCCACATACAGGCAGATATAACTACTGGCTAGTCGTAGCAATACGAAAGGCTTGAAGGTTAGACCGCTTATGCCTATCCCCACGACATAGTATTGGGGTTGGTCGGCAAAGAAGATTTCCTTTGACACGGCACTAAAAGCACCACGCAAGGGGTATTGCCTTTCGGCTAGGCTGTGGATACGCTTGCGTTCTGCCTGCCAGTCAGCACTATCTTGCGCCCTGTCGTCTGCCTTCCAGTCGGCTATCAAGTCCTCAATAAAGAACTCGTAATAATGTTCGGGTATCAGGCAGTCGGTATGCCCATAGACGCAAAAACCCCTACTTCGGACAAAGAGCTTTACCAGATGGTCTTGGCGGTCAGGCGTTACCCATCTAGGGTATCGCCTTGCCATAAAGCCCCCTTTCTCGCTTTAGCGCAGGTCAGCGTGCCTGTGCATAGACAGACTAGCTGGCGGTGGCGGCGACAGGCTCTTTTTCCCCTTTCGGAGGGGCGGCGGCTTTCGGGCTTTTAGCCTCTTTGAGAGCCTCTGCGGTGGCAAGGGCGACTGCCTTATCCAGACTGCGGTTATCCCGCTGGACAATCGGCGCACCAGCCTTCTGCGCTTTGTCCAGTTGCGCTTGGAACTGGTCAGGCATATCGTCCATCACTTCGCTGGCATAGTCCAGCAGGTTGGCGGTAAAGTTGTCCTTGATAAGCCTTACATTGTCGGCTATATCTCTGGCAACCCTCATTACGGGTCTGCCAGTCTTGGAGAACTTAACCGAGCCATCGGCATTATACGCAAGGCGCAGGGGTGCGCCTAGTGCGTCTGCGGGAACGGCTAGTTCGCCTGCGGTGTTACAGGCGGTCAGGAACGGAAGCCATACCCTTGATAGCTCTATCCCCCACGCCCGCCTATCACGGGCTTTCTGACCGTTGCGGGGGATAATCAGTGACTTGATATAGTTAGGAGTATCCACTATGTCTGTATCCTCCCTTTTTAGATTTACACAGACACGCAGACCCACGCTAAAGCTACCTTATGCTAGGTTGACCAGTCGGCTTTCAGCTTGCGCCTATTCACCGAGTAGCTTTACCCTTGCCCGCTTTGGCAAGTAACCTAGATTTTGTAATGTGCGTCAGCTTGCTAGGCTGGCAATCCATTTTAGGATTGCTCCGATTTAGCTATCTCACCCCCTTTCGGTGTAATGCCTACATCTTATTATAGGCATTACAAATGATGATGTCAATAGATAAATAAGCGATTTTTAAGCAATTTTTAAAAGTGATAAATCCCTTTTATCTAGGGAGACCTAGCGGGGCTTATGCGTCATTGTGGAGACAAAAATCGGGGGGGGCAAGCTGGTGATGGTAAGCGTTCAAACGGCTTGACAAGAACGTCTTTACCCTCTAAAGTTAAAGGGCGTTTTAAACCGTTGCAACCTATAAAATGAACCGGGGGCGCACTAGTAGCGCCCCCGGTTCATTTTAGGAGGGGTTATGAGTGAGGCCGAAACACAGGTAAAAGCCAGGGAATTAAGAAGCCAGGGAATGGGCTTCGGCTCTATTGGGAAGGAGCTGGGGATCTCCAAGTCTAAGGCCTATAGTCTAGCTAGCGATGAGGAGGTGATAGTAAAGACCGAGGGTGAGGCTGGCTTCATAGACGTAATAGACAGATTCCAGCACCTTCTGAGAGACTATGGGGTTAAAGATTTGCAGCGCGTGTCTGAGTACGTTGCGTCCCAGGCTGCCGATATCTTCTCCGATCCGCAAGCTCTAAGGCGAGCTCTTGTCGACCAGATGATTAGCCCGGCAAAGGCGTTGAGCTTGACAAAGATGTGGGCCAGCGTGGAAGGGTTAAACATTCCCCAGGAGATGATGGTGGAGGCTGTCGGCGAAACGGGGGCGAGGCAGCCTGATAAGTGGTCGCTAATTGGCTCCACTCCGACCCGGGACCCTGACGGCCCATATACCTGGCTCCAGTGCCTTCAGCTGCTCCAGGCGAGTCAACAACCCCAGGGCGAAAATGGGGGGTTGAAAGAGTTGAGGCAGGAGATTTCCTCAGTGCGGGATGAGCTCCGGGAGGAGAGAACGAAGGCTCTCACGGGGCAAATCGCCACAGTGGCGGAGAAAGTCACCGCCCTGAACGAAAGGCTTGACCATGGCCTGACCGGGCGGACCGAGATGGACATTCTCCACGAGGTCGCGACCCAGGGCTTTGGTGAGCTCCACGGGCTCAGGGGAGATGTCAAGGTGTGGTTGCAGTCAGAAAATCTTCCCCCGGCCAAGAGCACCGAAGAGCGAGAGGTACAGAAAACGAGACTCGGGGCGGCAGTGAAAGCGGACGCTGAGATTGAAGCAATTGGCCGCCGACTCTTCTTCCGCGAGCCCCAACAGGGGGCGCGCGCCCCCCAAACTACGCTGACCGGCTCTCTGGGCAAAACTCCAGCTCCGAGAGAGCCGGAGCCGCCGGTCCTGAAAGCGGAAAGCCGGCTCGTCACCTGCTCCCGGTGCCAGACAACCTTTGATATAGACTTGGCCGAGGCAAAACAGTCGGTAACTGCCGGCAAGCGTCTCTTTGTGCCTTGCGCCAATCCCAAGTGTGGATTCTTGCTGGATATTTCGGAGCTGCTAGGGCTGAAGCCGGCTGACGAAAAGCCGCCGGCACCGGAGTGTTACGAGCCAGGGCCAGCCGGGTGCGCTGCGCCGGCTCACCGACAAAATGCTCCAGGGCATATCTGCAAAGAGTGCGCCTGGCGGTTAAAATAGAGGCTATCCAGGTTAGGCCAGGTCGGGATAGCCGCAACGGCCAAAAAAAGGGTTATGTGTTGCCCTGGCCTTTGTGCAGAGACGGCCTGGCCACCTTTTTGAGGGGGTCCTAATGCAGATTATCGAGTTTGGCTTAACCGGGCAGCCGCAGCAATTACCTGCGATAGCTTGTGGAAGGCGGGGCTGCCTTCTATTAAGGCCGGCCGGAGCTGCTGCTATACTAATCGGCACCAGCGCAGTTGAAATTAATCTCCCCCTGCCGGAGGACCGCCCAACCCGGGTATACCCTGATAACGCGTCAGAGCTGTGGACCCAGGGGACTGCGGGCCAAACCTTACACCTGGTAGTCGAAAGCCGGCCATAGGGTTTAGGCGGGCTACCCTGGGTGGTGAGCCCAGGCGTTGTTAGCGACAACGATTACCCGTAGGCAATGTAGCCCGCTCTCCTTACTCTCTGGCTAGGAACTCAGCGAACCGGAGGACCACCCGCAGCTCCGCCGGCGACAGCCCTTGCAGCACCACCACCAGCCTAGCCATAGGCGTGGCATACTTGTCTATCAATGCCATAGCTCACCCCCTTGTCATTTTACACTTCCACCAGCTCTCTACAAAACCCACCAATAAGCCAATGCTCACCAGCACCAGCAACCCTATAAACTTGACCCACAGCGCAATCCTTACCAGCACCGACAGTCGTCTATCCAGCCTACTCCTCACCCTCAGCAACTCAGCTAGCCTATCCATAGCTCACCCCCCCTTTTTATCTTGCTTATTGACCCTCTTCATTTGACTAGCCAGTTTCACCAGGAATTCTTGCCTATCCTCAGGCAGCTCCCTAAAAGCCAACTCTATCAGCAGCCTCAGTTGTGCCTCAGATAGCCCCTCTAGTTTAGCCTTAGCCTCATCCCAGTCCATAGCTCACCCCCCTTTAATTTAGTAACTTTACCAGCCACCGACGCCACCAAACCACCCGACCACCACCGGTCGACCAATCCCGATAATACCGACTAAGTGTAGCCCGCCTAAAACCAAAGCTAGGCAGTTGACTAGGCTTAAATCCTAGCTGGAATAGCTTCACAAAATCCCTCTTATTCACCTGTTACCCCCCAATAGGATTATTCTAACCAAAACAGCTAGGATTTGTCAAGCCCTTTTTAGGTCCTGTCCCAGTTATTAGCCGCTAATAATTGGGACACCCTGCCAGGCACAATTCCCGGCGGTAACATCGTGTAACCACCGAGCGATTTGCCGAAACCAGATATCGGCAAAGGGGCTGCTCCGACTGATATCTGGGTCGCACCCCGCCACTTGTCTATTAGGTGCGCGGGCACCCTTAGAAATTTATTAGGGGCTAATATATTTCTACAAGACATAATAACCTATAGGACGCCCCATAGTGCCCACACGCCCAAGCTGGACTTTGCCTCTGTAATCACCCAGACTTGTAGTGCCCAGAACATCTATGCTACAATCCAGACACGGCGGAGTGCCCACAAATGGCTTTTGTGAGAGTAAAATACCATAACAAGCGACCTTATTACTACCTGGTCGAAACCTACCGGGAAGGTGGCAAGGTTAAGCAGAGAACCCTCAGATACATCGGCACCCGGCCGCCGAAAGGAAGGCAAAGAGGATTAAAAGGAAGCCCGACAGCTAGCCGAGTATAAGGACTTCGGCTCAAGATGGGCCGAGGTTAAATCGGCCCGCTTCCCCACAGCGGTGGCAATCCCCAACTGTTGCATGATGCAACAGTTGGCCGCGGCTAGGATAGGACGCTTACTGACTGAATTTAGTCGGTAAGCGTCATCTAGGCTAGGTGTAATCGGTCGGACCAGGACCGCCAAGCTCTCAGATTTGGCTCTCAGGGCTTCGGTTATTGTCAATTGGTCAAAGTGGAGTGCAAAAACGGCGGATTTGCCGAAAATGCACCTACAGAGCTTAGCAAAAACGGCAAATCTGCCAAAAATGCTAAGCCCGACCCTTTGCGCTTTCCCTCAGATTTTCTGTCCTCTTACGCTTACCATAGTGCTTTATTTTGGGCAAGAATTAGCTATAGAACTAGCCCAACATTAGCTTTGTTGTGGGGGTAAAAAGGGCAAGCATTTGGGCACAAAAGACAAAAATTGGCAACCTCAGTATGGTACTGGTATCCCTTTTTAGGAGGAAAGGGGGTCCGCCCCTATCCTCCTGTGGGAGTCCTCAAGTCCTTGCCCATTGCTTACCGGCTCCACCTCTAATATGGTGCCTTATCCAGTGGCACCCCCCTGGATAGATACTGGCGAATGTTACAGTAGCTACGCCTGCCCCGCTGTCCCTCAAGGTGGTTTGCCCTAGTTTACACTATCGGACACCTGCCTTGAGGCTATTCAATTAAAAAGAAAGCCCTGGCCCACCAGGTGAGAGCCAGGGTAGAGGTATCCTACTATTGATTGCCCCCCAAAAGCCCTCAGATATTGACTACAGGGCTTCTGGGCTATAATTAAATTACCGAGCGGGGGCGTCATTTTCCTTTTATCTCCTAAGAGAAGATTTGCGCCCCCGTTTTAACTAACAAGCGCCGGCTATTTACTAGCCGGGCGCTCCAGATATTTCTTTACCTCTGCCACCGCGGCAGCTTGATGCCCATTGGAACCAAGGGCCTGTTTAAGCTGTTTAGCCGTCTCACCGAGAGCTTCTAGCTGGTCGAGGAGCTGGGGCAGTAGTTGAGCCGGGTCATGTTGCAAAGAATTGGACGAAATGCTAGTTTTTGACCAATTTACGCTTGGGGAATTGACTAATCTGAGGGGACTGTACTGCCCTAGCTTCCGGCTAAGAGTGGTCAGGTCGAGGTGCACATACCGCTCCGTCATGCTGCTGTCAGCGTGCCTCATGAGCCGCCGGCAGCTTATCTCGTCAAGTCCATACTCGGTCATCAGGGTGGCAAAGGTATGACGAAGGGTATGACAGTTTACGCCAGGGCGGTTAATGCCAGCCCTGGTCATTATGGTCTTAACAGCAGCATTGACCATCTGGTGAGATAGTCTCTTCCCCCACTGGCTGAGGAATATCGGCTCCCCCGATTTTCGCCCACCCGCTAGCCGGAGAAGCACTTCGCCAGTCTCAGGCAACAGTGGCATAGGCTCATTGGCAGTCTTGCCAGTCACAAACATCTGGCCATCACTTATATGGCCGATATTCAGGCGCAGGGCTTCTTCTCTCCTAAGTCCGTGGCCCAGGTAAAGGTGGATAAGCCCTGATTCCCTATCAGTCCGGCACGCTTCCAGTAGGGCCTTGGCCGCTTCCAAGGTAAGTCCAGATTTCCGCTGCCGCTTGACCCGTGGCCTTGCGATAAGCTCTATCACATTGGGCAGCCCACACCTCTCATGCAGGAATCTGTAGAAAAGCCCGAGCTTGGCATGGATATCGTGAGCTGTTTGCTTGCTCTCATACCGGGCGAGGTAGGCTTCGATGGGCTCGGGTTTCAGGGGCAAGATAGGACAATGTTTGGCAAAGGGGAAAAGAGTATAGCCATAACTGGCAAGGCTGGCCTCGCTAATGGACCCTCGCTTTGCAGCTAGGAATTTGTCGGCGAGCTCTTTGGTTCCAAGCGGAGAGGGACTAGTCTCACTGACAGGTTGTGACTGGTCAGCTTGCTGCCGCAGATAATCAAAAACACGCCTGAGTTCAGCGGTAAGGGGGGGGTTTTGCCGTAGGTCACGCAACCGGTAGCCCTCAGCCACTTCTTCAATGTAGCGTTCATCCGCTGCGCGGACATCAATGAGGTTGGCTTTTTCTGGGGAGTTCGGCTGGGGGGTTTGCTTTGGCGTGACCACAATACCTTAGACTAGCACAAAAGCGTTTAGGTTGTCAAATCAAAAGAAAAGGACTGGATTAGTGTGGTCACACCACCAGCCCTCTCTTTCCTCCGCTTTTGACTCTCGACACCGAGGTGGGGTCAAATGTCAAATTAAGAGAGTAACGGACTAGGGGCAGCCCCCTAGCATTAAAAGACTAGCACAACAGCCAGACAGCTGTCAAGCGGGGCGGCTCCGAAATACGGTAAATCAGGGGTTTTATAAAATTGGCGGCAATATCAGCGGAAAGGGCTTGACAAATCTCTCTGGTAGTGCCTATAATAAGGTATGGCATTCATCAGAGCTAAGAAGTTCTCTAACGGAAGGGTCTATTACTACCTGGTGGAGAGCTACAGGGAGAATGGGAAGGTAAAGCAAAAGGTCCTGCAATACCTAGGCAAGAACCCTAGCCGGCCGCGATAGCCCTGCGTACTGTCCGCCGGCAGTGGTGGAGCTCCCTCGCTATCCGCTTGATGCTCTTTCCCTCCACGAAATAGGCCTGCCTGATGCGATCCCCCTGTTCGGCTTTGGCCATCTTTGGCTGTGGCAATGTCTGACCAGGCTCGATGGCCACCAGTAGCGGGGAGAGAGGCCGGCCGCGGGTGTTCTCTCTCTTTATCTCCACTACTTTTCCTTGCTTAATCATAGGAGCAAGGTGCCAGTCGATTTCCTGGATAGGGATCTGGAATCTCGAGCTGACTTTCCGCCTGGGTAGCCCTTCGGGGTAGCCTCTCAGGTAAGCCAGGATCTTCTCATCCAGATGGTCATGATTTCGGTTGATAAAGCGCATGGGGGGGTAATCCGTGGAGGCTAAGCCTCTGTTGTTGATGTCGAAGTTGAAGACACTTGAGAAGGGTTTCTCACGCTTGAAATATCCACCACGATATTGACGGAAGCCGTAGGATTTGAGGCAGGCGCGCAGGCGCCTCGCGGCGTAGCGGCGGGTTTCTACATCATCCATTCCCGATTGCCAAGCGAAAAAGGCTGCGGCGTAAAGCTCCTGAATCAGGTCCTCCCACAAATCCTCCTTACGCAGAAGTTCTCTCATTACCGGTGGGAGCCAGCGGGTTCTCGAGATGCACAGGGCTGCGTGGTGGTTGGCGGGGCCAAGGTCAAAATGCATTTCCACCCTCTTTCCCCTGCGCTAAAGCAAAAAGCCACTCCATAGCGAAGTGGCTTAAAGAGAGGGGGTGGCTAGGCGGTTTTTAGACAAAAAGACACCCCAGTAAACGGGATGTCTTCTCGTTTGTTTAGTGTTCTAGGTAATGCTTAACCGCCAGTCGGCAAAGGCTGGAAAGCTCTTTCTGATACTCTAGGGGTAGAGGCTTGCCGTATCTGATAGCCTTCCGCCTTCTGGATTTAGACAAGCCCTTCAGCCTATCGCCTGTATCCACATACAGGCAGATATAACTACTGGCTAGTCGTAGCAATACGAAAGGCTTGAAGGTTAGACCGCTTATGCCTATCCCCACGACATAGTATTGGGGTTGGTCGGCAAAGAAGATTTCCTTTGACACGGCACTAAAAGCACCACGCAAGGGGTATTGCCTTTCGGCTAGGCTGTGGATACGCTTGCGTTCTGCCTGCCAGTCAGCACTATCTTGCGCCCTGTCGTCTGCCTTCCAGTCGGCTATCAAGTCCTCAATAAAGAACTCGTAATAATGTTCGGGTATCAGGCAGTCGGTATGCCCATAGACGCAAAAACCCCTACTTCGGACAAAGAGCTTTACCAGATGGTCTTGGCGGTCAGGCGTTACCCATCTAGGGTATCGCCTTGCCATAAAGCCCCCTTTCTCGCTTTAGCGCAGGTCAGCGTGCCTGTGCATAGACAGACTAGCTGGCGGTGGCGGCGACAGGCTCTTTTTCCCCTTTCGGAGGGGCGGCGGCTTTCGGGCTTTTAGCCTCTTTGAGAGCCTCTGCGGTGGCAAGGGCGACTGCCTTATCCAGACTGCGGTTATCCCGCTGGACAATCGGCGCACCAGCCTTCTGCGCTTTGTCCAGTTGCGCTTGGAACTGGTCAGGCATATCGTCCATCACTTCGCTGGCATAGTCCAGCAGGTTGGCGGTAAAGTTGTCCTTGATAAGCCTTACATTGTCGGCTATATCTCTGGCAACCCTCATTACGGGTCTGCCAGTCTTGGAGAACTTAACCGAGCCATCGGCATTATACGCAAGGCGCAGGGGTGCGCCTAGTGCGTCTGCGGGAACGGCTAGTTCGCCTGCGGTGTTACAGGCGGTCAGGAACGGAAGCCATACCCTTGATAGCTCTATCCCCCACGCCCGCCTATCACGGGCTTTCTGACCGTTGCGGGGGATAATCAGTGACTTGATATAGTTAGGAGTATCCACTATGTCTGTATCCTCCCTTTTTAGATTTACACAGACACGCAGACCCACGCTAAAGCTACCTTATGCTAGGTTGACCAGTCGGCTTTCAGCTTGCGCCTATTCACCGAGTAGCTTTACCCTTGCCCGCTTTGGCAAGTAACCTAGATTTTGTAATGTGCGTCAGCTTGCTAGGCTGGCAATCCATTTTAGGATTGCTCCGATTTAGCTATCTCACCCCCTTTCGGTGTAATGCCTACATCTTATTATAGGCATTACAAATGATGATGTCAATAGATAAATAAGCGATTTTTAAGCAATTTTTAAAAGTGATAAATCCCTTTTATCTAGGGAGACCTAGCGGGGCTTATGCGTCATTGTGGAGACAAAAATCGGGGGGGGCAAGCTGGTGATGGTAAGCGTTCAAACGGCTTGACAAGAACGTCTTTACCCTCTAAAGTTAAAGGGCGTTTTAAACCGTTGCAACCTATAAAATGAACCGGGGGCGCACTAGTAGCGCCCCCGGTTCATTTTAGGAGGGGTTATGAGTGAGGCCGAAACACAGGTAAAAGCCAGGGAATTAAGAAGCCAGGGAATGGGCTTCGGCTCTATTGGGAAGGAGCTGGGGATCTCCAAGTCTAAGGCCTATAGTCTAGCTAGCGATGAGGAGGTGATAGTAAAGACCGAGGGTGAGGCTGGCTTCATAGACGTAATAGACAGATTCCAGCACCTTCTGAGAGACTATGGGGTTAAAGATTTGCAGCGCGTGTCTGAGTACGTTGCGTCCCAGGCTGCCGATATCTTCTCCGATCCGCAAGCTCTAAGGCGAGCTCTTGTCGACCAGATGATTAGCCCGGCAAAGGCGTTGAGCTTGACAAAGATGTGGGCCAGCGTGGAAGGGTTAAACATTCCCCAGGAGATGATGGTGGAGGCTGTCGGCGAAACGGGGGCGAGGCAGCCTGATAAGTGGTCGCTAATTGGCTCCACTCCGACCCGGGACCCTGACGGCCCATATACCTGGCTCCAGTGCCTTCAGCTGCTCCAGGCGAGTCAACAACCCCAGGGCGAAAATGGGGGGTTGAAAGAGTTGAGGCAGGAGATTTCCTCAGTGCGGGATGAGCTCCGGGAGGAGAGAACGAAGGCTCTCACGGGGCAAATCGCCACAGTGGCGGAGAAAGTCACCGCCCTGAACGAAAGGCTTGACCATGGCCTGACCGGGCGGACCGAGATGGACATTCTCCACGAGGTCGCGACCCAGGGCTTTGGTGAGCTCCACGGGCTCAGGGGAGATGTCAAGGTGTGGTTGCAGTCAGAAAATCTTCCCCCGGCCAAGAGCACCGAAGAGCGAGAGGTACAGAAAACGAGACTCGGGGCGGCAGTGAAAGCGGACGCTGAGATTGAAGCAATTGGCCGCCGACTCTTCTTCCGCGAGCCCCAACAGGGGGCGCGCGCCCCCCAAACTACGCTGACCGGCTCTCTGGGCAAAACTCCAGCTCCGAGAGAGCCGGAGCCGCCGGTCCTGAAAGCGGAAAGCCGGCTCGTCACCTGCTCCCGGTGCCAGACAACCTTTGATATAGACTTGGCCGAGGCAAAACAGTCGGTAACTGCCGGCAAGCGTCTCTTTGTGCCTTGCGCCAATCCCAAGTGTGGATTCTTGCTGGATATTTCGGAGCTGCTAGGGCTGAAGCCGGCTGACGAAAAGCCGCCGGCACCGGAGTGTTACGAGCCAGGGCCAGCCGGGTGCGCTGCGCCGGCTCACCGACAAAATGCTCCAGGGCATATCTGCAAAGAGTGCGCCTGGCGGTTAAAATAGAGGCTATCCAGGTTAGGCCAGGTCGGGATAGCCGCAACGGCCAAAAAAAGGGTTATGTGTTGCCCTGGCCTTTGTGCAGAGACGGCCTGGCCACCTTTTTGAGGGGGTCCTAATGCAGATTATCGAGTTTGGCTTAACCGGGCAGCCGCAGCAATTACCTGCGATAGCTTGTGGAAGGCGGGGCTGCCTTCTATTAAGGCCGGCCGGAGCTGCTGCTATACTAATCGGCACCAGCGCAGTTGAAATTAATCTCCCCCTGCCGGAGGACCGCCCAACCCGGGTATACCCTGATAACGCGTCAGAGCTGTGGACCCAGGGGACTGCGGGCCAAACCTTACACCTGGTAGTCGAAAGCCGGCCATAGGGTTTAGGCGGGCTACCCTGGGTGGTGAGCCCAGGCGTTGTTAGCGACAACGATTACCCGTAGGCAATGTAGCCCGCTCTCCTTACTCTCTGGCTAGGAACTCAGCGAACCGGAGGACCACCCGCAGCTCCGCCGGCGACAGCCCTTGCAGCACCACCACCAGCCTAGCCATAGGCGTGGCATACTTGTCTATCAATGCCATAGCTCACCCCCTTGTCATTTTACACTTCCACCAGCTCTCTACAAAACCCACCAATAAGCCAATGCTCACCAGCACCAGCAACCCTATAAACTTGACCCACAGC
>JABUBP010000288.1_pt1 | contig 13246 bp, 11 predicted proteins | sample 7240331 | NCBI WGS metagenome assembly JABUBP01 (sample SAMN07256347, study PRJNA390944) | subsurface metagenome | isolation source: Methane hydrate marine sediment | place: Pacific Ocean: Eastern North Pacific, ODP site 1244 | collected 2002 | reverse complement strand
ATCCTGCTAATATCCAATGAATTATACCGAATAGAACTCGCCGTGCCAAATCTGAGAAATTCGGTTCTTTTTTAAATACATCTGAGTACAGAACAATGCTGACACTAAACATATGTATTAAAACACCTGTATGCACGGTTGCCCATATTGTTACTCTACATCCAATTATTCCGTTGCCAAGCTAAGATGAAACTTTTCACTTAGGCGAATATAAGAGTTACTATCAATTTTACTGCTTAATCATAACTGCTTAGTTCAATCCGAATATCACACCACGCATTTTGGTTTAATGGGCTTATAAAAAGATCCGCCAACTTTCACTCGTGAGCGATAAGCATGAGGCTATACCTTAAAAAAGGAAACTTTTTATGAAAAAGCGCTGCATAGGCATACTACAACAGCCCTTTCCCAACTTTCAACTCGGGAGAATAGACAAGCACTTTCTGTTCGAGATCATAGAGGCAGTTACTTTGTCCTCGCTTAACGCGAGGTAAACCTATTTCTTGAAAATAGCGCTCCATAATCTTTGGTAACTTGCCTTCCTCACCCTCCTTTGTCTTTTCTAATTCGTTAATCTCATGGTACATTCTGTACATATGCTCATATGGGATTTTATCCTTGCTTTTTTGTTCCTGAGTGAAGAAAGATTCCAAATCATAAAAATCGAGGCCGAGTTTATCTTTAATTGTTTTTTTAGAAAGAAACATGCCAAATGCAATATCAATCATGGCATGGAGTTTTGTTTTGATAACAGTTGAGACAACATCCCCAATATGTTGGCGTAGCTCCGGTTCTTTTTCAGGAAAATATTTTGCGCCCAGGTTGTAGGCAAAAAAAGGAGCTGCTGTATGCAGGGAGGGAGAGCAGTTTATTGGTTTTAGCAATGTCTGAGCCACGTGCAATGCATGTCCACTATGCTCAGTAAAATGAGGCATAATTGTCGGTACTTCTCTAAAGCAGGAGCGTCCTTCTTTGGCAATATCCACATATGCATGCCTGATATCATTAAAGAACCGACCGGCCACCGCATCTCCTAATTTTATGAAAGTTGGAGTTAACTTAAAATTAATAAGCCAATAGTCAAGAGCTGAATTGGGCTGAAAGGGGATGGTGTGGTCTACGTTAGTGTAAACAACGTAGAATTCCTGATTCTTTGGAAAGCGTCTGTTACTAAAATAGTGCCACCAGTACTCCACGGCGCTCTCTCCAAGTAATGCCGTATTCTTTGTATATGACGTTGTTTTCCTTACAAATGACACTGTCTTTTTGAGATTCATTCTAAATCCTAGTTATAATTATTGAAAAATAGAAAAAAGAAGATTATTACCTTAGCTCATCTAGCAACCGCTGTGCCCTGGCAACGAGTCTAGGGTCTTTTGATAACTCAATGCACTTCTCAAAGTCACTTACCGCCTTGGCCACTTCACCTTTCAAATAGTAGGCATATCCTCGATCATTGTAAGCCTTGGCAAGTTCCGGGTTTAGCTCAATGGCCTTATCGAAATCAGCGATGGCTTGGTCAAGCTCACCTTTCTGGACGTAGGCAAGGCCCCGGTTACGGTAGGCCTCGGCGAAGTCGGGGGCGAGTTCAATGGCCTCGGTGCACTCTTTTATCGCCTCATCATAGTTGCCCTGATTGAACAGCTTGTAGCCCCGGTCAGCATGCCACTCAGCGCTACCTTTAGCTGGACCTCCACAGCCCGCAAGGATACCAACGACTAGCAAGAATAATGCCACTAGAGGAATAATGTGACCTCGATACATGACTCACCCCCTCTAATATCTTTGGCTTGATGTGGATAGCGCAGGTCAACAATATGACTTTGAGTGGCCGTTGTCAACAGTCATAGAGAGGCGTAATTACAGATTAATAAGGAACGATTAGGGTATCAACCACCTTCGCCAGATCCTTTCTACTCTCTTATGATTCACTCCCCATCCTTGCTCATTGTTTAACAAGGCCGTTATCCTCCGGTAGCCATACCGTCCATATTTAGTTGCCAGTGTAATAATCTCCTCGGTAAGTCGTTTCTCATCAGAGGGTGGAGGTGAGTGGTGCCGCTGCGTGGCTCTGGCTTGACCGAGTATCTTACAAGCCCGTCTTTCCGAGACTACCAGTGTCTGGCAGATCCGTTGGATTATCTTACGTCTGCGGGACGGGCTTAGAAGTTTCCCTCCGACGCCTCTTTCAGAATGGCATTATCCAGGGAGATGTCGGCGACCAGCTTCTTCAGCCGGGCGTTCTCCTTCTCCAGGCCCTTGAGCCGTTTGGCTTGTTCAAGCCGCATACCGCCGTACTCTTTGCGCCACCGGTAGCAGGTCTGTTCGGTGACCCCGATCTTCCGGCAGGCTTCGCCGACGTTAGCTCCCTGATTCAGCAGGATTTCAACTTCGCGCAGCTTGTTCATTCTATGGTCACAACTTCCGAAATGTGTTCCCCTTCAAAATAGAAGTCAATACACCCACGTAACCTCGGGTTGTATGTGTTTCGCTGTGGGTATACTACATTAGGACATGGGTGTAATAACGATACGTGATTATCCTTTAGAGAGGAAATAACATATACCCGGACGGTAAGTAATGTTTTACGGAATGGCCGATTTTTTCAGATTAGCGGTCAGGACCGTCCGGGGGAAGCCTTGGTAACGTGTGTGTCAAAGCCGGAGACGAACGCGGCCACGGCGATAGAGCAAAATTGTGTGCCGCAGCCCTTGTGCAACTCGTTGAGGGCGTCTTCGGTACTCATAGCGGCCCGGTAGGAACGATTGCTGGTCATACTATCAAATGCGTCGGCAACCGCCAGTAACCGAGCGCCCAGAGGGATATCATTACCCACCAGGCCGTCCGGATAACCGGTGCCATCATACTTCTCGTGATGGTGCAGGACGAGCTTTCTTGCTTCTTCAAGAAAAGAGATACCCTCCATTATGTTGGCGCCTATCCCGGGGTGCTGTCGTATAATATCGAATTCTTCAGGGGTTAGGCGACCAGGCTTGCACAATATGTTATCTGGTATGCCTATTTTACCTACGTCATGAAGGATTCCGGCATACTCTAGAATCTCCAGTTCCTCCCGTGACATGTTGAGTGACCTGGCTCCCAGCAAGGCTAACTCCGTTACTTGCTGTGAATGGCCGCGGGTGTAATGGTCCTTGGCATCAATAGATGCTGCCAGGGCCTTGATGGTACTCTTGTATCCATCCATCACTTTCAGGTTTAGTTTGGTATTTTCAATTGCCACAGCGACATTCTGGGTGAGAGAGCTGCTGGCGTAAATTACCAGTGGCATCAATAGTGGATACATTATATTAAGGATATACCCTCTATCAAAAGTGAGGAAACTAACCACAAGATAGCCAGTCAATAGAACACCCACTATTACTCCTCCCCAACGAAGCCCGAAGTGAGGCAAGGCAAATCCAGTGATACCTAAGAGCAGAAACAGAATCAGGAGCGTTGTCCCCATGCCGGTTTCGACTAGGAACTGATTCTTCAGGATATTGTCCACCGTGGCGGCTTGAATATAAACGCCAGGTATCTTGCCGGATGATGTCGGAACTGCCCACTTATCAAGCTCACCGGTAGCTACCATTCCGACTAGTACGATTTTGTTTTCCACGGCCATTGGGTCAAAATTACCGCTGATAACATCCCCGTAGGAGATATAAGGACGACTGGAATCTTCAGGAGCGAAGTTTATCCGGTAACCGTAGGCAGTATTGACCGGTATATCACGGTCCAGTAAATGGAGCACTCCATCTTCCCTCAGATACTCTTGAGGGAGCGGTACCGAAAACAGCGCATGAAGTACCGCCAGACTAAAGGCGGGGTAGAGTTGGCCATTACCATCTCTAATTACTAGCGGTAGGCGCCGTATCGTTCCATCAGAGTCAGGTAGTATATTACCATGACCTACGATAATGCTCGCCTGTTCCAGTGGAGATGTCGGCGATAAGATATGAGTGTAAGTAATTATGGGATCAGTCGACGATTGAGGCTGAGTACCAACCAGAGGTAGGACTAGATTGCCGGCGCTTTTCATCGCTGCGGCCAACATCTCATCATCAGACGTACTGTCGACAAAAAGAATATCAAAACCAATTACACTCGCTTTGGCTTTACTAAGATTGTTAATGGCTTTGGCGTGGAGACTGCGAGGTATGTTTACCCACCTGCCGTGAGTTTCCAGGGTATCATCGTCTATACCAACGACAACAATGTTTGGCGAAGGGGGTTCAGGTACGAAAAGCTGGTCGGACAGCCATAAGTTTAGACTGTAAAAAGGTTGAACTAAGGCTAAAAAAAGAATAAACAGGCAACCTACCCCCAGCAGTATCAAAGTGTGGTAGAGAGGTCTTGGTTGCCGCCGGTTTCCTTTACCTTTGACGGCAGTGCTGGTGATCACTTACTTGCACCAAGGTGCCAGTAGTGCCAGTGTGTGGTATCCCGATAAACCGTAGGGTCGAACCTGCCTATACTCCCCATGCCATTATTATATTAATATTATTCTTTGTTTACTGCTGGTCTTTTATACCTCGATTATCATTTGGGTGCTCTTCTTTTTTACCACCAGCAGGGTAATTATCGCCTCGGATGTTCCCGGTCCTGTCCTTTTTCTCATCGTCTGGTTTACCCTTATCGTCTTTATCTTTTTTATCTTTCTTATCCTCTGGTTTACCCTTGTCATTCTGGGTGTCCCCGGGAATGCCCTCGTCCTTATCGTCTTTATCTTTCTTATCCTCTGGTTTACCCTTGTCATCCTGGGTGTCTCCGGGAATGCCCTCGTCCTTGTCTACTTTGTCGTCCTTATCTTCTTTATCCTCTTTATCCTCTGGTTTACCTGTTCCACCCTTGGTATCATTATCATCGCCTGAATTTTTATCGATAAAAGTTCCGTCATCTTCATCAGGTCCCTCATCATTGGCGGTGTCCCCAGAAGTAGCGCTTTCGGTTTCTGATGGCTCGTCCGGGCCTGAATTTCCCTCAGCCGGAAGGGGTATACCTTTTTCTGGGGACTTATAACCCATCTGTCCTGCGGTACTTATTTCTCCTCCCGTGATGTAACCACCATCAACATTTAAATTAAGATGAATCAGCCACCCGCTATCCTTTGAACCGCCCCACTTTCCTTTGTATTCAAAAATTACTACCCCCTCGGATTTACCTTGAATATTGAATCCGGCAACTCCTTCGTCTAAGTACCGAAGGGTAATAATATATTCACCATCGATTGGCTCCGATATATGTATCATCTGGACTGTTTCAAAGGGAGATGATGCTTGAGAACCAAGTATCTGGTTATAAGATTCACCATCGGGCAGCATACCTGTACTGGAACTGTTAGGATCGGTTACCGAGCCGATTGCGGGCATATCGATGGTAATGATAACCTCCGACTTAGGGTCTGGCAGCGTCTCTGGTGGAGAGGGCACTGCCCCGGTTTCTATGTGTGTCTGCAGATTGGCTGGTAAGTATACTTCTTCACCCTGCGCTATCACACTGACTAATCCTTCGGTCGTGGCTACTCTGGTGCCCCCCGCTTCTTCCACCTCAGTGCTAAACAGGGTACCTCTTACTATCGCCGTGGCAGACGGTGTCTCAATCCGGTAATGGGAGCCTGGGTCGGTCATCTTAACTACGCGACTCCACGTCCGTCCCAGCCACTGTGTCAACACAATTGTGGTGGGCTTTCCGTCGGTAAGTTCCACTTCCTGGATTTCCACGATAGTATCTGGTTCAAGTTTGATAGTACTACCTTCAAAGAAAGTGAGCAGCGCATGGGAATCCGAGCCCGTCTTTACCCGTGTACCTGCATCTAAAACATCACCATCATTGCCACGCTGACTTTTGTCTTTACCTGGATCTTGAATTTCGACAGTTCCGGAGAGTATATTCAGCGTACTTTGCGAAGCTAAAGCCGGGGTAGGGGACGTAAAATAATGCACTCCTGAAAAGATTAAGGCTAAAATTACCATTACCGCCATTGTTACTGGAATAGCCACTTTCTTGGCCTCAAGAACCGGTTGCCATATTTTTTGACTCACCACTCTCAGCCCATCTACTATGGCCGCTCCCGGTTTTGACTTAGTTGTTCTCTCCTGAGCAGACTGCTGCCGAATTCTACTCATCAAGCGTGCCTTGGCGGCTCTTTGGAACTTATCTGAGGGGCTTACTCTGGGCAGGAAATAGACTGAATGAACCATATTTAGCAGCGACTCGATTTTGCTCCGCATTTCCGGGTATTTTGCCAGGCAATCCTCAACCGACTCGCCCTGACGCAGCCTTGCAATGCACTCTTCTAAGACCCTGGCTGGGTTATTTCCCATTTCTACCCGTTTAATCTCCCCAAATTTGTCCGTAATGTGTCCAGTGCTCTCATTTGTAATATTCGGATAGCCCCTTGGCTTTTCCGGATAACTTGCTCAATTTCCTGGTTATCCAGGCCTTCGATAAATTTAAGCACGATTACCTGCCTTTGATTTTCAGGTAATAAAGCAATAGCATCCATCAACTGTCGGTGCTCTAACTTTGTTTCCAGTTTCGCCGTATCATCAATAATCCCGGCGGCAGTCTCTGTATCCAGGAAAAGCTCCTTTTTCCTGCTACGAAACACATCAATCATGCTGTTATGAGCAATTCGGTACAGCCATGACGAAAATGTTTGTTCTTTCCCTTTACAGGAATGAATTGAATTCCAGGCTTTAAAAAACGTATCCTCCGTGATATCTTCAGCAGTCATCTTATCTCTGACTTGGTAAAAAATATATCGATAAATAGGTTCCACGTAGGTCATATAAAGTTCTCCGAAGGCTTCAGAATCACCACCTATGGCTTTTTGTACTAGCTTTACAACTTCGTTCTGGTCACGGGTGAAGGGCCCAGGAAATCCCGATGCTTTATTGACCTCAACATATTTATTACGTTTATCAGTCATAGTTTGTTACACTTTAATTATTGTCTTTTCAGGTGATACGTCGAAATAAAGCTTAGTAGAGCGGAAAAGTAAATCGTTGATTTGCAGTTGTAAGGCGTGGAATAGTTTGAAGTAGAGGATTAATGGAAAAACGGCAGCAATAAGAGTGGCCGCGGTTAAATTAGTAAAAAGACATCGTTTTCTAATTAAACACATTAGAAAGTGAGTTTATTGCGTATTCGGTAATTTTGTCAAGGAAAGTGACCAAATCATCTTCATTCTTCATTTTTCCAACTCCTATCTTTACAGGGATAGAAGTATGTTGTGTTACAATATCAATTGGCATGTTATATCCCCTTAGTTTCGGCGAATGGATACTGTAAGTATTAACCTAGAGGTTCCATCTTGATGAACGGAGATTGTTGGCATTTACAGGAAGAGAGTTCGTGTGATATATTGCACAAGTTTATTGAGATATTTGACAGCAAAGGCTGGCTCAATAAGAAACTCAGCATAAAGTATCCGAACAAGAGATACTGGGTCTCTTGCAATGAAGAGAGATTTTTTGCCTATCAAATAAATGAATGCTGTGGACTTGGCCCAGGTGTGCCGGGCTGGCCTGTCTGTTTAATCAGAAAAGACTATGTTTATGACGAGTCAGAAACCCATGATCTCACATCCACAAAATTGAACATGCACGATTGGCTAAATATCATAGCTAATCAAAATCTCAAGTTGATTTAATCTATCCATGAACATTATAATTTCTGGCTCACTGGCATATGACAGGATTATGGATTTCCCGGGGTACTTCTCTGATCATATCCTGCCGGAGAAAATACATGTTTTAAATGTCAGCTTCACCGTTAATAGTCTGACAGAGAAATTCGGTGGCACCGCTGGTAATATTGCCTATGCTCTCTCTCTTTTAGGTGAAAAACCGATAATCTTGGCTACCATTGGTCGAGATTATCATAGATATTTCGAATGGCTAACGAAAAACAACATAGCTTACGATAACATCACAATTATCGAAGAAGAATTGACTGCTAGCGCTTACATCACAACCGATCAAGCTGACAACCAGATCACAGAGTTCAACCCTGGTGCTATGAAACACCCTTCCTCCTTCAACTTTGACAAGATCAACCCCAAAGAAAGCATCGCGATCGTTGCCCCGGGAAACCTTGAAGATATGATGAACTACTCCGCCACGTATAAAGCCAAGGGCATTGACTACATTTTTGACCCCGGTCAATCATTACCAATGTGGGATAGCCAAGACCTTATCCAATGTATAGAAGGCTCTAAGATTATGGTTTCTAACGACTATGAGCTGGAATTGATCATTAGCAAGACGGGGTTAGATAAAAATAAACTACTTCAGCGGACCAATTCTATCATTACTACATTGGGGGAACTGGGTTCCCGTGTCTGTACACCAGATTATGAAATAAACATTCCCGCTATCAAACCAAAGGAAGTAGTTGATCCAACAGGTGCTGGTGACGCCTACAGAGCAGGGTTAATTAAGGGTCTGATCCAAGGCAGGAATATAGAACAGAGTGCAAAAATGGGAAGCGTGTGTGCATCTTTCGCCATCGAGTGCTATGGTACGCAGGAATATTATTTTAGCCTGACGGAATTTGAGGAGAGGCTTTGACCTGCTCCTGAAGCGATAATGCCAGTAATTATGCCGATGGGACTAACTTAGAAAGTGGTATAGTTTATGGGGGCAGGTCACTCACTAATGCCGGGTATGTCCAACAGTGCGATGCAGTTTTGGATGCACGACATGTTAGCCAGTATGTAACGCTTCAATGGGCTTTTTGCTGCGTTGTTAAGTATATAAAAGGAATGACCCTGGGCGTGCGGAATGTAGTTACTACAATCGAGAGGGCGGTAGTGTTGGTGAAGGACTAGAGTAACTTTGCACTAACTAGTTGCTATCCCGTTAGTCTATTCCACCTGGCATTAGTCATCACCATTGCCACCATCATCTCCACCATCGCCAGTATCATCGTCCACCTGAGTCTCGGTAGGCCTCACCTTAACTGCCTGCGGACGACCATCTCGTCCCTGACCCTTCTCAAATTCCACTTCCTGCCCTTCGCTAAGGCTATTAAATTCCATTCCTTCAAGGTCGTTGCGATGGAAGAAGAGGTCTTCTTCCTCCTCTGACTTGATAAACCCATAACCACGGTCCATGAGCCGTCTGATTGTGCCCTTTGGCATAGGACACCTCCCTTCAAATCCACTGGCTAGGCTTTAACGTTATTATACCACAATGTTAAAATGCTATTGGGCGTGCGGAATGTAGTTATGACTTTGGAGAGGGGAGTGGTGTTGGCGAGAGACTAAAGTAACAGTTCGTCAGAAGGTTCAATGGAGACCTAATCGATGGCTCTAATCTAGATGGTTCGGAGGTACTGGCGGATGTGTTCATAAGGAGCGGATACTCCAAGATTCTTGTAAAACTCGTCGCTGTATGCGAGACTTGATTCCACCGCCCATCGAGCACAGCCATAACTCAAACACCTGTCTGGGAAAAAGGGACTGCTCTTGCTCATCAAGGGGCTAGTCGGAAACTTGCCTCGTAGACGTTTACTAAGCTTCTTTTCGGTAGCTGCCATTGATGAAGCCGTTGTCTCGTCACTCATCCATTCGGGTTCATAGTGGATTAGTCTATTCCGAAGTTTCACAATAAGGTCAACGTCTTGTGCAGGTGGCTTTCCAGCATTGAAGGTAGGTTTCCGCGCCAACGTCAGGGCAATATCGAACTTCTCCAATATATCCGCTCAGTATTCGGTAAGTAATTCGTTTGAAAAATTGCCATCGTATTTCTTCTCAATTTGGCCGGAACGCCGTGCGAACAGAGCCGTAGACTGTATGTGCTGCATTGATAAATAGAGTCTTGATTTGACGGTAACCGTTTCTTTCAAGACCACCATTGGAAAATCTCCCAAAAGTCCTGATATTGGCTAAACAAGTCGCACAAAGACTCACCACACGGGGAAGCTGCAGTCAAGTTAACAGGTTAGAAATTCCCCACTCTTTATTGCCACAAATTCTAGCCCTAATTGTATCACGAATTGGGTGCTACACAATTGTCCACTTTGTTCACCCCCAGGAGCTTAAAGTTTGTCTCCAGTATGGCTCCAAGTGTGGATGACAACTATCAAATTTTGGTATAGTGAGAGACTGTGAAAGAGAAATGGCATAGTCTTGGGTGGGATGAGGCATTGCTGGCGCTTGATTCTAAGCGTTCGGGACTCACTGGAGCCGAGGCTAAGGCACGGTTACTCCAGTACGGTCCCAACGAGTTAAGGGGGAAGAAGAAAACCCCACCGATACTGGGTTTCCTTCGGCAATTTCTTAGTCCTCTTATATATGTACTCCTCGTTGCTGTCATAATCTCAGTTGTTGTGGAGCATTTTATAGATGCTGGGGTAATCATGGGGGTGCTCTTACTCAACGCTGTTGTTGGCTTTATGCAGGAAACGCGAGCGGAGAGAGCTATGGAAGCTCTAATTCAGATGGCTGCGCCCAAGGCAAGAGTAAGACGTGATGGCGGGGTGAAACTGCTGCCGGCCAGAGAAATAGTACCCGGGGACATATTGCTTCTTGAAACTGGCGATAGAGTACCGACTGATGCCAGATTAATAGAGGTATCCAATTTAAAGGTGAACGAAGCCACCCTCACTGGTGAATCAATGCCTGTAGATAAGCATACCGAAGCCCTCGGTGAGGCAGTACCTGTAGCCGAGAGAAAGAACCTGATATATATGGGTACAATCGTTACCTATGGAAGAGCTGCAGCTATGGCAGTGAGAACAGGTATGTCAACTGAGATAGGTAAAATTGCCACCGCCATTCAGGAAGTAAAGCCGGAAAAGACACCTCTCCAGAAGAGCATTGGTAAGCTGAGCCGGTATATCATCATTCTTTTCCTGGGAGTCTGTAGCCTGCTGGTAGTTGTCGGATTGCTCAAGGGACTGGGATGGCTCGAGGTGTTCTTATTGGCGGTCGCCGCTGCGGTTTCAGCCATACCTGAAGGGCTACCAGTAGTTGTCACTGTTGTCCTGGCGGTAGGCATGCGGGTAATGGCACGTCGTAATGCCATCATTCGAAAGTTGGTAGCTGTAGAAACCTTGGGGTCGGCTACGGTCATTTGCTCTGATAAAACAGGAACCCTAACCCTAAACGAGATGACGGTGCGGCGTCTCTATGTTGATGGTCAGTGGGTCGAGGTGACTGGTGAAGGCTACGTGCCGGAGGGGGAATTTCATCGGGATGGGCAGATACTGAATCCGGAAAGCGAGCCGCCGCTAACTTTGCTTCTGAGGATAGGAGCCCTTTGTAATGACGCCTTGCTGATAAGGGAGGACGAGTGCTGTAGCATTTTCGGAGACCCAACTGAAGGTGCGCTATTGGTAGCCGCTGCCAAGGCAGGGGTGAATAAGGAAAAATTAGAGAGGACCTTTCCCCGCCTGGATGAAATCCCTTTCCAGAGTGAAAAGCAGTACATGGCTACCATTCACCCCCGAGATGGGGGGAGGGTGGTCTTTGTAAAGGGGTCGGTAGAAAGACTCCTGTCCTTAAGTAGACATCTCTTGAAAGGGGACGAAGTCGCCCCATTAGGGGAAGCCGATGCTCAAGCTATTATGCAAGCCAACATTTCTATGGCGAAAGAAGCCATGAGAGTCATTGCTACTGCCTATGTTGACCTTCCAAGCGAATTTGAAGGGCTGAGAGACCAGGATATCAGAGGCAGTCTGGTCTTTGTCGGTCTGGCGGGCATGGCTGACCCGCCTCGTGAGGAAGCCAAAGAGGCGGTGAGGTTGTGCAGGCAGGCCGGCATTAAAGTAGTGATGATTACCGGTGACCACAAGGTAACGGCTGAGTCTGTTGCTCGTCAGCTAAACTTACCATCGGGCAAAGCCGCAACCGGTGCCGAACTTCAGCAGATGAGCGATGAAGAATTATCAAGACAGGTGGAGGATATATCGGTTTTTGCCCGGATTGAGCCTTTGCACAAGCTGAGAATAGTTAATGCGCTCAAGAGCCACGGGCATGTTGTCGCCATGACCGGGGATGGGGTTAACGATGCTCCGGCGCTCAAAGCGGCTGATATTGGTGTTGCTATGGGTATCACCGGTACCGATGTAGCTAAGGAAGCCTCTGATATGATACTGGCTGATGATAATTTTGCCTCGGTGGTGGCAGCCGTAGATGAAGGCAGAGCAATTTTTAACCGGTTACGCAATGTGATTTTTTTCTTGCTAAGCACGAACATGGGAGAGCTATTGGCACTTATCCTCGCTGTTTTGTTCGTTGGTAAAGCACCACTGCTGGCGGTGCAGATTATCTGGGTTAACTTGGTTACGGACACAGCAGTGGCTATCCCCCTTGGGCTTGAGCCAAAATTTGGTGATGAGCTCAAACAACCTCCGCGTCACCCTAAAGTGGGCCTCATCTTTCCCGGGCTGCTCCTTCGTATTGGCTTTATGGCTATCTTGATGAGTGTTGGTATATTCTTGATTTTCAACTGGGCTCAAGCTAGGGTGAGTCTGGAAGAAGCTCGCACCATCGCCTTTTGCTCCTTGGTTGCCTTTGAATGGTTCCGGGCGTTTAATGCCCGTTCTGATGAGTATACTATCTTCAGGTTAGGTGTTTTCCGTAACCGTTGGCTAGTTATTTCTATCTCGGTAGCCATTATGTTGCAGCTAGCAGTTATCTATGTTCCCTTCCTTCAGGTGGCTTTCAGCACGGTACCTCTAGGTATTGAGAAGTGGGGTATCGCTATCCTGGCCGGTGGCAGTCTGTTTGTTATTGAGGAGACTCGCAAAGCTTTATTCCCCCGGCTCTTTACTTTAGGAAAATGGAAGCCACTACAAAAAGCCGCTTCCTAATATTCCTAACCCATTGTGTCCAGTCTCAGGGGTTCACTCCAATTTGTTCATAGGCATATGCAGCTTCTAGCAAATGTCAACGTAGCAAAAAGAGATAGTAATTACGCGACCAGGTTTCTGTTACACCTAGTTGACAAACTACCTTATCCCCCTTAGTATAGTGTTAGCTACCCGCATCCGACGAAGCACATCAAAGTATCGCAAACAGGTACCTCCAGGTATCAGTACTAGTATCCCGGCGTTTCTGCGAAATAGGAGATGAGGTGTCCTGATGCGTAAAGAAAAGACTAATAAAGGTATTATCCTGGCGGCTGGTGATGGTGACCGTCTGGGCTTTCTGACTGCCATCCGTCCAAAGGTTCTGCTGCCAGTGAATGGTAAGGAACAATTAATAAGGTGCCCTATTGAGGCATTGGCAGCA
>JABUBP010000287.1_pt1 | contig 13253 bp, 12 predicted proteins | sample 7240331 | NCBI WGS metagenome assembly JABUBP01 (sample SAMN07256347, study PRJNA390944) | subsurface metagenome | isolation source: Methane hydrate marine sediment | place: Pacific Ocean: Eastern North Pacific, ODP site 1244 | collected 2002 | reverse complement strand
CTTTGGCTTCGCCCAGTTCTTCCATAACAGCATCGTGCGACTGGTGCTGAGCGTGGCCGGCAGCGGCATGATTATCTGGCTGGGGGTGAGCATGTTCCGCGCCCGAACCGACGTGGTCAGAAAAGGGAAGGACCTGCCGTACAATGCCTTCACCGCCGGCATACTGGCCACCGGTTTCAATCCCCTCTTCCTGGTCTGGTGGGCGACCATCGGCAGCATGCTCATCATGCTTATCCTCGAATTCGGCACCGCTGGCCTCATTATCTTCGCCCTCGTGCACTGGCTGTGCGACCTGGTCTGGCTGACGCTAGTATCCAACGTGATTTACCGGACGCGTACCTCCTGGGGACAGAGAGTGCAGGAGTGGCTCTTCATTGCCTGCAGCCTGCTGCTCATTGGCTTCGGCCTCTGGTTTCTGATATCGGGCATTCAGGTGGTGCTCTAGAGGTAAATGATGAAGGTAGGCTATGTTTACGACCCGGTATATCTGAAGCATGATACCGGCTACCATCCGGAAAACGCCCAGCGCCTGGAAGCCACCATGGCTCATCTTGAGGAAACCGGGCTGATAGAGCAATTAACACAAATCACACCCCGCCCGGCCACCGTTGAGGAGCTGACCTATGTCCACCAGATATCATATATCTCAAGTATTCAGGATGCGGCGTCGAGGGGCGGCGGCTGGCTCGACGGTGACACCGTTATGTCGCCGGACTCTTACGATGCGGCACTGTACGCCGCCGGCGGTGCCATTGAGGCGGCCGATGCTGTTATCAACGGCAGGGTAAACAGCGCCTTTGCCCTGGTCAGGCCCCCCGGCCACCACGCCACCGCGCTTGCGGCTATGGGCTTCTGCCTTTTCAATAACATCGCCATCGCCGCCCGGCATGCCCTGGAAAAGCACAAACTGGAAAAGGTCGCCATCATCGATTTTGATGTACATCACGGCAATGGTACTCAGGAAGCTTTTTACCGCAATCCGCAGGTTCTTTACATTTCCACCCACCAGTACCCACACTATCCAGGCACCGGGACCATCGGTGAGACGGGAAGCGGTGCTGCCAAAGGCAGCACGGTCAATATCCCTCTGCCCAGCGGCTCCGGCGATGATGAATACCGGCAGGTTTTTGAGCAAATCATCGTGCCGGTGACCAGACATTTCCGTCCCGAGCTCATTCTGGTTTCCGCCGGCTATGACCCGCACTGGAAAGACCGCCTGGCCATGATGGAGGTCAGCACCACAGGCTTTGCTGAGATGGTACAGACCATCAAGGAGCTGGCCGACGAACTGTGCGACGGGAAAATAGTCGTCACGCTTGAGGGTGGCTATAATCTCAAAGCGCTGGCGACGTCGGTAAAGGCAACCTTTGACGTTCTGCTTGGCAAGCCAGATATTGAAGACCCGCTGGGGCCACCGGAGCGCCGCTGGGCTGCCCCAGACATCTCTGGTTTGATTCAGATGATAAAAGAGACGCACAACATTGACGGAAAGAGATGAAGAAGGATTTTATATTTTACGCGATTGCGGCCAATGTGATTGCCCTGATAGCCGCCCTGGCTGGGGCAAGTCTTCCCGTAATTCTGTTCTCGTCTTTGCTGCTGCCCCCGGTTATCCTGATTATCATCAGACTTATCCGCTAGATAAACTGCCCACCGATTAACTCAACACCGCCATCCTCTCAATTGCCATAACCAAACTCCACGCGGCAGCATATCCAACCTGCCTTAAGGTGCATCATGGCGCAAATCCGGCGGGATGGGGCACTGTTCGCATTTCTCGTTACAGGGCTCGACATGAATCGTCACACTTGCCTGCTGTAGCCTCCTCTTGATATCCTGCTCCAGGTGGTCGCACATGCTATGGGCATCTTCCAGGCTGGTTCCCTTCGGCATGACCAGGTGCAGGTCAACGTAACGCTGACTTCCCGCCTTTCGCGTGCGGAGCTGGTGATAGTCAACCAGTTCACCAACGTGCTCCATAATAGCGGCTCTGACGACGTTCTCCTCGGCTTCAGGCAACCTGGTGTCAACCAGCCCGCCAAATGACCCTCTCAATACTTCATAAGCCGATTTGAAAATAATCAACGAAACCAGCAGCGCAATTATCGGGTCAATGACGGCGAGGCCGGTGAAACGGATGACCACTAGCCCCACCAGTACCCCTGCCGCAGAATAAACATCAGCCGCGATATTACGCGCATTGGCCTCAATTGCCACCGAATCGGTGGCCTTGGCTACTTTAAGCAGGTACCTCGACAGGAAAACGCTGACAATAATGGAAACCAGCATCGCTCCAATACCGGCTTCCGTCAATTCAATGATTGTCCCGGTGATGATCCGGCGTATCGCTAAATATACAATCAGGCCACCGGCGGCAAAAATCAGTACCGATTGCACCACGGCCGCTATATTTTCCGCCTTGCCATGGCCAAACGGGTGCTCTTCATCAGCGGGTTTGGTAGCGACCACAACGGCCAGAAAGGTAATCGTGATGGCAAACAAATCGAGAAAACTGTCCGCCGCCTGGGCCAGGACGCTGATGCTCCCCGTGATGACTCCCGCCACCACCTTGAACACTATCAGCCCGATGACTACACCCAGAGAAAGCTTGGCAGCGCCGCTTCTGCTGGCAAACATCATTCCTTACCTATTTTACGGCTTTTACCCGCGCGAAAGGCAGCCAGCTGATGAATCGTCCCCACTCTTTCTTGTCCCAGACCACCAGCAGCGTGGGGGCAATGCAGATGGAACTGAATGTTCCGGCAATGATGCCGATTATGAGGACAGCGACCAGATTCTGAATGGTGGCGCCCACGAAGAACAGCAGCGCCAAGACGACAACAAGCGTGGTGAGGCTGGTATTTACCGAGCGGCCGAGCGTTTCCACCAGGCTGTTATTGACCACGGTTTCAAAGTTGGCGTTTATGTCCAGTCGTATATTTTCCCGTATCCGGTCAAAGATGACCACCGTGTTGTTCACGCTGTAGCCGATCACCGCCAGAATGCCGGTGATGAACATCATGTTGACCTGCCAGTTTAATATGCCCCCGAGTATGGAGAAAACTCCCAGGGCCACCACTGCATCGTGGGTAAGGGCGATAATGGCACAGGTGCCGTAGTGGAATGGCTTGGGCATGCGGCGGAACGCCCAGGTGACGTAGAACAGTATGCCCAACGCCGCTATCGCCACGGCGATAACCGCCGTCCGCACCGTCTCGGTGGCAATCAGGGGGGACACCGAGGAGAATTCCGGCTCGGTGAGATTGCCAAACCTGGCTTCAAGTCCGGCTTCCATCTCTGCCTTGCCCTCTGCGCTTAATTCCTCGGTGCGTATCAGGTAGTCACCAGCACCGGTGCGCTGGATAATCACGTTATCGTAACCCAGGTCAACCAGCGCCTCCTTCAGTTCGCCCTGCGCCACATCCTGTTCAAAGTCAATGGTAAGCAGCGAGCCGCTGCTGAACTCAATGCCCATTTTCAGGCCAAAGGTCAGCAGGGATATAATCCCGATGAGGATAACCACTGCCGAGATCAGAAAGAACCGAAACCTTTTGCCGACAAGGTCAATCATTGTCTTTTACCCACCGATATGCTGAATAGACGCGTCCGCTTCGACAGCGGACCGCCGACGAACATGCGCAATAACGTGCGGGTGACCACGATAGCGGAGAACATGCTCACCGCAACACCTATACCCAATGTAACCGCAAAACCTTTTACCGCTGCCCCGCCAACGATGCTATTTCCCACCCAGAACAGAATAATACATACAATGAAAGTCGTGATATTACTGTCCCGGATGGCATTCCAGGCGCGGTTGAAACCAGCTTCGATAGCTGCCCCGAGCGTGCGACCAGTGCGTATTTCCTCCTTCATCCGCTCAAAGATGAGCACGTTGGCGTCCACTGCCATACCAATCGACAGGACAAATCCGCCAAGCCCGGCCAATGTTAGAACAACGCCAAATAACTTAAATACGGCTAACACAACAACGCCGTAGAATACTAGGGCCAGGCTGGCCAGAACACCGGACACACGGTAGTAGGCAATCATGAAGAGCAACACCAGAAGGATGCCGATGATGCCCGCCTTCACGCTCATATCAATAAAATCGGCACCCAGAATGGGGGAGACGGTCTGGTCAAATATCGGTATCAGCGGCAGCGGTATGCGCCCGGCATTGAGCAGTTGGGACAGTTCCAGCGCTTCATTCAAACTCAGGCCTTCAATCTGCCCGCTTTCGGAAATTACGGAGCGGATAATCGGGGCAATTGGCACGCCATCATCCCCGAGCAGGGGCTCCCCGCTCAGGTAAATGCCCAGCGGTTCCCCGATAAGTCGACCGGTAATTTCCTCCGATAGCTTCTGCCCCTCTTTATCCCATTCAAAGACAAGCAGTACCTCACCAAACTGACCGGTGCTAACATAGGTATTCTCCCTGAAGTAAGAGCTGTTTAGCTCCTTTTCCTGTCCGCCGATGACGGCCGTCACCGGTATCCATTCCTCCTCCCCGTCCTTGATTTTCAGCTCGCGGAACTCAATGAGCGCCGTCTGGCCAATGAGCTTCTTGGCCTTGTCGGCCTCACTGATGCCCGGCAGCTCCACCAGGATGCGGTCGGCGCCCTGCTTCTGGATCATCGGCTCGGCTACCCCGAGGATATTGATTCTGCGCTCGATGACGGCAACGGCACCGTCAATGGCCTCATCCTCTGTTCCCGGCTCAATATCCGAGAAATCGGCCTGATAGACCATATGGATGCCGCCCTGCAGGTCAAGGCCCAGGCGCATTGCCTCCCTACCCCACAGTGGATAGACGAGGGCAATAAAGGCAAAAACAAAGAGGGCCATGACTATGGACAGAGTAACCAGGTTTCTCGTGGTCATTGTCTCGAAACGCTACATATCCTTTCGACAAGGGATTTTTAAAGTATGCCCGATATATTTCAAAGCTTCCTCTCTCGTGGTCACTTCCCCCGCCGCCTGTGCCTCACGCACCGCCTCAAGTATTTCCGCAAAGCGCGGCCCCGGACTCAGGCCGAAAAGATTGATTAAATCGTGACCATCCATGAGTTTCGGCGGCACCGTCAGCTTTTCTTCCTCCGCACGTCTGGCCAGTACGTAGGCCATAACCTCTGCGTGCTCGCGCCAGTGAGCCAGGTCCAGATGCTTTCCCCTCGTCGCCAGATGGTCGGCCAGGCTGAAAAAAAGGATATCAATCCCCGCCTCTCCGGTATCGCGGAAGTAGCGGTAAATCGCCCGGCTGGTCGGCAATCCCTCGTGGCTCATCTGCGTTGGCCGGAGGTGATACTTTACTATTACCTCTACCAGCCTTATCTCCCTGGTGCTGAACCTCAGCCTCTCCATAATATCAGTCGCCGCAAGGGCGCCCTCCGTAGCATGGCCGAGAAAACGCGTCCGGCCGGTCTCTTCAACCGTCTTGGTCTGCGGCTTGGCGATATCGTGCAGCAGCGCCGCCAGTCGCAGCAGCGACCTTCTCGTACTTCCGTGGCCGACCTCATGCGAAAAGTGCTGCGTCAGTGCCTCCGACCAGGGAACGGCGGCCAGTACTTCCCTTTTGCCGTATTCCCAGTCTCCTTCCCGCAGTAAAAAATCGACCGCCTTCACCGTACGCAACGAGTGCTCAAAGACATCCCAGTAATGCTCCCGGGGCTGTGTCACCCCTTTAGTCTGAGCCAGTTCGGGGAATATATTTCCCAGCAGCCCCAACTCCTCAAGATAATCGATGTGCTGACCACTGTGCGGTAAAGCCAGCAGCCGGAGCAATTCTCCCCTTACCCGCTCCCCAGCCACGCTATCAATAAGATGGGCATAGCGCCGGGCGAGCATCTCCGTATCTTCATGTATTTTGAAAGCAAGCTCCGCCGCCAGACGAACCGCCCGCAACAGGCGAACCGGGTCTTCGGCAAAGGCCGACTCATTTACCACCCTTATAACGCCACGGCTGAGGTCATCCTGCCCATGGAACGGGTCGATGAGCGCCGGCGACTGCGGATGACTTATCAGTTCTTCCAGTCCTATCGCCATCGCATCTATGGTAAAGTCGCGCCGCGCCAGGTCCCGCTCAATGTCGGCCTCAATCGTAGAAAAATCAAGCTCCCACTTTCTATCCGCAACGGTGAGCACCACCCTGCCCACCCTGTTCTCTTCGTCAAGAGGGATGTATTTGCCCCCCAGTTCGTCCGCTATTTCGGCAGCCACTTCGAGCGCATTGCGAGCCACGGCAAGGTCAATATCTTCCACCTCGCGCCCGAGCAGCAGGTCTCGCACCATGCCACCGGCGAGATACGCGGTTATCCCCTGGCCAGCAAGATGCTGATGAATTCGTTTCAGCAGGGACAGGGTATCTGAGGCAATAGATATTTTCACTGCCAACGCCATCGAAGAGTACATCTGTTAAACTATACTGGAAGCAGCGTATTTTATCAAGTCTGGCTCGCTTGACGCTAGCTGTCAAAGTTGGTTAAGATAGGCCAATGGTAGCCAAGCGCTCCGGGCTTTCTTATGCGTGGGTCATCGTGGGCATCGTCATCATCGGCATGACGCTCATCTATGGCATCAGGCATTCCTTCTCCGTCTTTTTCCCGTCTATTCTGGAGGAATTCGGCTGGAATCGCGGCAGCACTGCCTTCATGCTTTCGCTGAACCTGCTCGTCTATGGTTTTCTGGCGCCTATCACCGGCAGCCTTGGAGACCGCTGGAAGCCACATCGTATCATGCCCATCGGCCTCATCATTCTGGGCCTGGCCACGATGGGCTGCGCCTTTGCCCAGGAACTGTGGCATTTCTATTTGCTTCTCGGCTTTATAGCGCCAATCGGAATGGCCTGTGCCGGCTGGCCGCTGCTGGCCCCGGCGCTGGCCAACTGGTTTGCCCGGAAGCGAGGGCTGGCCATGGGACTGGCACAGATAGGGGCTGGCCTCAGTTTCACCTACGGCTTGTACGCCGAGTTTGCCATATTGCAGCTGGGCTGGCGCCATGCCTACTTTGTGCTGGCGGGCACGCTCTGGGTAATACTCCTGCCGTTTTACTTCCTCTTCTTCCACTTCCGCCCGGAAGACAAGGGATTGAAACCATACGGAGCGGAGGAACTGGTAATAGCCAGGAGTGAATCACCCGAATCGTCTGAGACCAACCATGAAATATCACGCCACTGGACACTGCGGCAAGCGCTGGGCACCTATCAGCTCTGGATGCTGATGCTGGCTTACTTCCTCTTCTGGGGCATCGGCACCTATCTGGTTATCGCCCACCAGGTTAAATTTGCGGAAGACGTTGGCTACAGCAGCACCTTTGCCGTCTCTATCTTTGCCCTATATGGCTTCAGCCTGATCGGGGGACAGCTTTCTTGCGGAATATCAGACCGTATCGGCCGCGAGGTGACGATTACGTTCGCCAGCGCGCTGATGATTATCGCGCTGATAGCGCTGGTTTCAGTAAAGGACTCTTCCCAGCCGTGGCTGCTATATGTCTACGCTATATGCTTTGGCTACGGAGGGGGCTTTTTTACGCCCACCTTGACCGCCGGCGCGGCCGATATCTTTCACGGAAAGCACTTTGGCGCTATCGCCGGCATATTGCTTACCGGCATGGGAATCGGGGGAGTGATTGGTCCCTGGCTGGGCGGCTATATATACGACGTCACCGGAAGCTACACCAGCGCCTTTTCCCTCTGCATGGCGGCCTTCGCCCTCGCCTGCACCGCGTTCTGGATTGCCGCACCGCGAAACGCCGATAAGCTGAATGCTAAAATAATGAAGATACCACCACTATCCGATTAGTGCTACTGCCATGTTATTCGAGAGAGATAAACCGGTTAATGACCAGACTCTAGACCACCTCGCCGACGGGGCAGCAGACCTGATGGCCAGGTCGGAGAAAATCGTGGTGTTCACCGGCGCCGGCGTCAGCACCGAATCGGGCATACCGGATTTCCGCAGCCCGGGCGGTATCTGGGACCGCTTTGACCCCGACGATTTCACCTACCAGAAATTTATCAGGGATGCCAGCGCCAGGAGAAAACAGTGGCAGTTGCTCTGGAAAGAGCGTTTGACGGAGACGGTGAAGCCAAACCCCGCCCACTATGCCATTGCGGACTTGGACAAGATAGGTAAACTCGACTGCGTGATTACCCAGAATGTGGACAGCCTGCACCAGGCCGCCGGAGTTCCCGATGATAAGGTGTTTGAGCTGCACGGCAGTATGCGCCGGGTGGTCTGCCTGCAATGCAGCCAGAGGTACCCTATGGCGGAAATCAAGCAGCGGCTGGACGCAGGCGAGGAAGTCCCCGATTGTGCAGCCTGCCACGGCATACTGAAACCGGATATCGTCCTTTTCGGCGAGGCGCTGCCGGACAAAGTATTTTCGGAAGCAACTTTCCATGCCGAAAAATGCGACCTTTTTATCGTCGTTGGTTCAAGCCTGGTCGTCTACCCTGCGGCACTGATACCTGGCTATGCTGTAGATGCCGGCGCCAGGCTGGTCATCATAAACCTCAGTGAAACGCCGATGGACGAACGGGCAGATATACTCATCAGAGCCAGAGCCGGCGAAGCGATGTCAAGAATAATACGGAAGCTGACCGAAAAGAGGAGCGGTTGAATTGATGGGACACTTAAACTATAATTTAGTGGCTCGTAAATTCAACGCTGGATGATGCTTTGGTAATGAAATCGAAACTGGCCAGTAACGTATTATCCGGAGATACCATCGCCGCTGCTAAGCTCATCAGCGGCATAGCCGACGAGGTTCCCGGTGCTTTCCAGGAAATGAGCCATATCTATCCCCATACGGGAAAGGCGTACATTGTCGGCGTTACCGGGTCACCGGGTGCCGGCAAGAGCACCCTGACCAGCAACCTCATCAGCCACTTCCGCAAAGAGCGCATGACCATCGGCGTTATCGCCATTGACCCGACCAGCGCCTTTACCGGCGGCGCCCTGCTGGGCGACCGGGTCAGGATGCAGCAGCACGGTGAGGATAAGGACGTCTTCATCCGGAGCCTGGCGACGCGAGGCCTGCAGGGCGGTCTGGCCAAGGCCACTATCGGGGCAATGCACATCATGGACGCGATGGGTAAGGATATCATTCTGGTGGAGACCGTGGGTTCGGGGCAGATAGAAATAGATATCACCAGAGTGGCCGATACCACCCTTTTCGTCATGACACCGGGGGCAGAAGACGCCATTCAATTGATGAAAGCGGGAATACTGGAAGCCACCGATATTTTCGTCATCAACAAGGCAGACAGGGAAGGCGCCGACATTACCATAAACGACCTCCAGACCATGCTCTCAATGAGGAACTGGCTTCCTGACGAATGGCATCCCGGCATAGTACTTACCGAGGCCATCTATAACAAGGGTACCACGGAACTGGCCGCCGAGATATCCCGGCATCGGGAGTACCTCACCCGCACCGGTGAGCTGAAGAAACGGAAGCAAGGGAGATTGAAACTGGAGCTGATGGAAACGGTGGAAAGTCTCCTCAAGGACTGCATCACCAATATTGACCACGGCGAGTATCTGGCCAGGCTTATTGATGATCTGGCCAAGGGGAAAACAGACCCTCAGGCGGCGACTCGGCAACTGATCAATCGGCTGGCCAGCGAACTTGCCCAAATTCAGAAACACCATAAACATGGCCGCAAAACGGCTTAATACGATAAGTTGAATTCACCAGCAACTGATTTCGCCAGGAGGTAGAGATGGATTTTTCCCTTACTGAAGAGCAGAAGATGCTCAAGACAATGGTCGCCGATTTTGCCAGCAAAGAGCTGGAACCGATAGCCGCTCAAATAGATGAGGAGTCCAGATTCCCCACGGAAAGCATTCCGAAGATGGCGGGACTCGGGCTCCCTGGCGTCGGTTTACCCGAGGAGTACAGTGGCAGCGGTGGCGGTGCCACCGAGTTCTGCCTCGTCACCGAAGAAATCTGCCGTGTCTGCGCTGCCACCGGCACCATTCTCCTTGCCAGCTCTGGCCTGACCGGTATACCGATATTCATGCATGGCGATGAAGAGCAGAAAAAACGCTTTGTACCTCCTGTCGCCAGCGGCCAAGTGCTTGGCGCCTTCGCGCTGACCGAGGCGGGGGCAGGCAGCGACCCCGCGGCAATGGAGACCACCGCCACCCGCAAGGATAAGGGTTATGTTCTCAACGGCTCCAAAATTTTCATCACCAACGGTGCCGAAGCCGGCATTATCCTTGTTTTCGCCAGCACTGATAAATCGCTGCGCCACAAGGGCATTTCCGCCTTTATTTTGGAAAAGGATACCCCTGGTTTTTCCGTAGGCAAGCACGAGAACAAGATGGGCATACGAGGGTCATCAACCGTGGAACTGGCCTTCGAGGACTGTTTTGTGCCCGAGGAAAATCGACTCGGCAACGAGGGCGACGGTTTCAGAATCGCCATCAACACCATAGACGCCAGCCGGGTTGTGGTCGCTGCTCAGGCGCTGGGCATTGCCCAGGGTGCCTTTGACCATGCCCTGGCATATGCCAAAGAGCGACAGCAGTTCGGCCAGCCGATAATTAGCTTCCAGGCCATTCAGTGGATGCTCGCCGATATGGCCACGCAGATTGACGCCTCCCGACTGCTCATCTACCGTGCCGCTTACCTGCAGGACAATGGACAGCCATTCATCAAAGAGGCATCAATGGCCAAGGTCTTTGCTGCGGAAACGTCATCGTTTGTCGCCAATAAAGCCGTCCAGATATTCGGCGGCTACGGCTACATCAAGGAATATCCGGTGGAACGCTATCTGAGAGATGCCAAAATCACCGAGATATACGAGGGCACCTCCGAGATGCAGCGCATGACCATCGCCCGTCAGCTTATGAAGGAGGGGTAAAAAGCCCAATCAGGGTTTCGGGCACGTCTAACTTTCCAGCACAAAAGTCGGGCTGGCGCCCTCGCCGGCGGAGTACTTATCTCCGGGGAAAATCCTGGTCTCGGTCATACTGACCCTTTTGCCCATCATAGTTTCCATGGTGGCCTTTTCCGGGTCAATGCCGATTAAATTGCCCATGACCCAGGGACCTTCATCAAGCTCAACCAGCAGAACGATATAGGGCACCTCGCTCTCACGTCCCTCGGCAGCGACGTTGCAGGTGGTAAAGGTCTGTATCCTGCCGGCGCCTTTCAGTTCCAGCACCTCCAGCTCCGGGCTGGCGCAACTGCGGCATACCATCTTTGGGGGCACGGTCACGGTGCCGCAACTTTTACATTTCAATCCCAGCAATTTGTTCTGCTTCAGTGCTTCGCTGTATTCTTTATAGGTCAGCTTGTATTCCATCTTGGCCTCCCAGAGCAAAATAACTGTTTTACCAGCCCCGCTGGAGAATTATATTGACCAGCGTGCAGCCATCCCCGCCCAGGGTATCGGTCATGCCGATTCTGGCTCCCTTTATCTGCCGTTCCGGCTCCACTTCCTCTCTCAACTGCTTGGCTATCTCATAGACCTGGCCGGCACCGGTAGCGCCGATGGGATGACCTTTTGATTTCAGGCCACCGGAAGGATTGATGGCAACTTTACCGCCGATACCGGCCTCGCCCTTCATCCAGGCCTCGCCAGACGTACCGAAATCGAAAAAGCCGAGGCTTTCCACGGCAATGAGGCTGGCAATGCTGAAGCAGTCGTGCAGCTCGCAGATATCGATGTCATCAGGTTTTAATCCGGCCATGTCATAAGCCTGTTTCGCCGATAGCTCCCTCGCCCTGAGCCTGGGAAGGTACTCCTGCTGATTGGCCAGCGGCCCGTTGGAGGCCTGCCCCACACCAGTAACGAACACCGGCCTGCTGGTCAGTTTTTTAGCCACCTCTTCCGAAGCCAGCACGAGGGCGGCACCGCCATCGGAAAACGGGCAGCAGTCGTGCAACTGGAGCGGCGTGCTCACCATAAACGAACTCAGCACCGCCTCCATGGTCACTTCCTTGCGCAGGTGTGCCTTGGGATTAAACATGCCATATTTGTAAGACTGCAACGAGACGGCGGCCAGCTGTTCTTTCAACCTGGGCAGCGGTATGCCATATTTCGAAGCATACAGGTGCGCCAGCATGGCAAAAACGGCTGGAAAAGTGATGCCGGAGGGATACTCATAGCGTGAATCGCTGAACATGGCAAAGGTGCGCGTGGCCAGAGATGTCCCCATGATGGCGGCCCGCTCCACGCCACCGGTCAGCACCACATCATAGAAACCGGATGCCACCCACATCCAGGCATCCCGTACCGCCATGCTTGCCGAAGCGCAGGCGCCTTCATATCGATTGGCGGGAATATTGAAACAGCCGATGTTCTCGGCAGCAAAGGCCTGCACCGAGCCCTGTCCCTCGGAAAAATCCCCCAGCACGTTGCCCAGGAAAAGGGCCTGAATGTCTTTCGGTTTCAGATTTGATTCCGCAAGTGCGTCCGCAGTCGCTTCGGCAAAAAGCTCAACACTCGTCTTCTCCTGTTGGCCGCTGAACTTCGTCTCTCCCACGCCAACTACCGCAACTTTGCGCATGTCTTTCCTCCTGCTCAGAATCTCAGTCTAAATATAAGTTACTATATTACCGATATACCGTCAAACGTCAGGATATCGCTTTCACCACCAGCTCAGCGATGTCCATTGCCCTGACCGATTCCCCTGCCTCTTTGGTCTGTATCCCGTCCTCAAACATCTGCAGGCAGTAGGGGCAGGCCGTGGCAATGACCTCAGCCTTTGTTGCCAGCGCCTGCTCGGTACGCATTTCATTGATTCTCTCGCCCACTTTCTGCTCTTCCAGCCAGAGATGCCCGCCACCAGCACCGCAGCAGAAGCCATACTCCAGATTGCGCTCCATCTCCACCAGCTTCACGCCACCGAGGCCATGCAAAATGTCTCGCGGTGCGTCGTAGATATTGTTGTACCGCCCCAGATAACACGAGTCATGGTAGGTAACCACGCCATTCATCTCTTTGATGCCCTGCAGCCTGCCTTCCTTGATGAGACCGGCAATAAATTCGGTATGATGGGCGACTTCGAAATCGCCACCGAACTGTGGATACTCGTGTTTCAGTGTATTGTAGCAGTGGGGACAGCCGGTAATTATCTTTTTAATTCCGTAGTTATTCAGCAGTTCAATGTTCTGCTGCACCAGCATCTGGAAGAGGTATTCATTGCCCAGCCGTCGCGCCGGGTCGCCGCAGCACGCCTCTTCATTGCCCAGTATGCCGAAATTAACTCCGGCCAGTTTCATTATCCGGGCAATGAAGA
>JABUBP010000286.1_pt1 | contig 13254 bp, 11 predicted proteins | sample 7240331 | NCBI WGS metagenome assembly JABUBP01 (sample SAMN07256347, study PRJNA390944) | subsurface metagenome | isolation source: Methane hydrate marine sediment | place: Pacific Ocean: Eastern North Pacific, ODP site 1244 | collected 2002 | reverse complement strand
CCCTATGTTTTGGTAAACAATTTCAACAGGTTTTCCGTCACCAGGCTTGTATCCAAAATTTTTCGCAGTATTCAGGGCTTGATTGCAGAGTTCAACAGCAGATCGGATTATTCCTGATGATAAATGGATAAAAACATCAATACCGACATATTTTTTCTCATTTCTGTAGTCGCTATAAAGCTGAAATAAAAGGTTGAGAGCATTTTTTTGATAAAGTGTTGTATACTGCTTATTTTTTCCATCCAGATAATCTTCGCACATCTTTTTGATCTCCTCTGGAGATTTTCCTCTGTAATATAGAAGCATATTCAGTTTTTCAATAATGGGGTTACTTGGATACTTAAGGTGCGCTATAATATCGTTAATCTCTTTTTCAGATTTGGATTGCTTCACAAAAGTTTTGAATTTCCACCAATGTTTTTCTCGATCCTTAACCAATTCTGCCGCTTCATCTTCAATGGATAGATTAGGAAATAACTGTTCTATATCTGTTATTCCTCTATCCTTAAAATAAGTACTTTTTGACAGGCGTTTGTTCAATATGTTTTTTATAAGATTGCTGTAGTCTATTTTTCTACCGCTGTGCGCAGCATTCAGTGCTTCTGGAATATCAATTTTTCTAAAGTCATGAAGTTCTTGAAGCACTTCGCTACTTTCTCCGACAGGAAGTATTTGTGGCATATATCTGGAGCCCACTTTAAATATAACTGATGTTTCGTCGCTGTCCTTTATTAACTGTCCAATGCACTGCGTTTGGGAATCATTTAAGAATTCTAATTCATCCAAAAGAATAAAAATATTCTTTTCTCTCAGAAAATCTAGTTCAGTAAATATAAAGTTGGGTAAACCAAAGATTATATTTTTAGAAATCACCACCGGAATGCTGTAATCTTTTTTTATTTCATTAATAGAACAATATGAACTCTTTTCGAAAATAGTTTCAAATTGAGAAAGAATATTTTCTCTAATTAATTTTAAAGCACCATTAAAACTATTTTCATCTTTTGGCACAGGTTCTTTAATTTGGCTGAAAAAATATTGCACAATTTTAATCTCATGGTCATTAGAGAGCAGTCTAGAAGATTTAAAAATTATAAGTATTTTGAGTATCTCCTCTGCTACTTTTATAGTTAGATACGGCTTAAAGAGTTGAGCAATATCTCCCTTCAAGGAATCGTATTCTGTTGTTCTAAAGCGCAAGTAAATCCCTAAAAACTTTTTGGTATCTAAGAATGTTTTCATTTCATTTACACTTAACTCTTCTATAGATTTATTCTGCATAAGTTTATTTTTTATGAAATTTTTCAACTGCATTTCTAAACTCAAGAATTTCAGCACCATAGTTTTACCAGTACCTCTTCCTCCAATTAAAAATACGGGTCTGCTACCGGTAATATCTACTCCTGATACTTTCCTTATTAATTTTTCAAGCGGCTCATAAAAATCGTAAAGGTCTCCGCCAAAATCCTCTGCCCTCACTACATCAAAAGGCTTATTTCCATCAAATCTATTCTTTATATATTCCACCATTTCATTTCCTCCTATTCAAATCGCTCAAATAAAGGATACCAGCTTCCGTCTGTCATCTTTTTCCATATCACTGGTAAACTATTGTTCGGAGTATTATGAGAAAAAGCAACAGCAGCCTGGTCATTTTCATAGCCTAATGGATATTCATAAAGCGTCCTTCCTGCCTTTTCCATAATTTGCTTTGCTTCCTTTCTTTCTCCTGGATTTTCATATATTAAAGAACAATCACTAAAACACCTAAAGTTGTCATCCATAGGATGTGTTCCCAAAATCACTTTCACTTTCCCATTCGTATTTTGGTCAATATTGTTTACTCCGTTTGAAAAACCTGTTAAAGCTATATATAGGAAACTAAGCTGCGGGTTATTCTTATAATTATTGCAGACTTTTATTTTATTATTCCATTCTGTAACAGCCTGATTTCCGGTTCCAATAAAATCATCTAAAAGGAAAATTACTTCCTTTTCGCTTAAATCCATTTTAGTAGATAAAAAATTTGAGTATTCTTTGAAGTTAATATCTCCACTTTGAATGATGTCAGAAACAGCTTGTCGAAATGAATAAACCATATGTGGACCGCTTTTATAAATTTCACCAAATCCAATAAAAATGCATTTATTTTTTATATAATCAATAAACTTACTATTTGTATCTTTAGGCTTCCCTGAATAATCTTTTCCAAAAATATCATCAAATAGATATCTCTTTATTCTGTTTGTTAAAATCAATCTCCATAAATATCTCACTTCGGATATACTGTAATACAGAATATTATCAGCCAAAATTAGCGCAAGATAGATCTCATTTTTATTTAGAAAATTATTAAGCCATTTGAAAATATCGTCCGGTGTTTCAAATTTTTTCCAGTGATATTCATCTTTTTTCATTATATCACTAAAAATCTTTTTCATTTTTTCATTTGACAAAATTATGTTTTTTACGACGTCATTCATTATTCAACCCTCCATTAAATATCTTTTTATTCTATATCCAAGTATTTCAGCAAGAAGCGGCGGTACCGCATCGACAACCTGCTGCTGCTGAGAACCTAATCTACCGCAGAATATATACCAATCTGGAAAGGACTGAAGTCTCGCAGCCTCTCTTACAGATAATCCTCTGTGCTGTATCGGATGAATCAGCATATTCTTTCTAAAATTGCTTATCACTAACGAAGGCTCGTCCCACTTTAACCTCCTGTATATTCCGCTGTGGCAGTTACTTTTATTTTTGTAATTTTTCATTAAACGACTTGGTATATCTCGCCAATTGCCGCCGGGTGGAATAAATTTGTACCGTTTGACAATTAAATCGCTGTTTTTCGTCACGCAGTTATTCAGGCAGTAATTTTTTTTCCACCCTTCCCGCATGTCTCTCTGATAATTGGAGAGTTTTAAACCATTATAATGATACGGCAGTGAATCAATATTATTTCCATTGCCCAATAAAGGCAGGTCAGAAACAGCATCACGGACTTTTACATATGGTTTTCTCCCATTTCCGCAGGAAGGGTACGGAAATACAAACCTGATCCCCATTCTGTTACCTATTAGAAAAAATCGCTTTCTCACCTGGGGAACACTGTAATCTGCAGAATTTATAATGTCCCATGTACATAAATATCCTAGAGCACTGAGCTTTGAATTTATAATTTCTATTACTTTCCCTTTTTCAAAACTAGCAATACCTGAAACATTCTCAAATAATATCCACTTTGGATATATTTCTTCTGCAACTCTAAGAAATTCTTTAAAAAGGTGATTTTTAGGATTATCTGCGGTTCGAGTTTTCATATTTGAAGCTGAAAATCCTTGACACGGCAGCCCGCCCAGCAGGACATCAATTTCTCCTATCTTCAATTTATATTTTGTAAGGGCATCAGTAAAGTTAATTTGCGATATATCTGAAAGTATTATTTCCCTACTCCTTCCATTCCGATTCATCATGTAAGTCTCTGCACTGCAAATATCATTCTCAACAGCAAAAATAACTTTAAAACCAGCATTTTCAAACCCTAATGATAAACCGCCGGCACCTGCAAATAAATCTACAGCTCTTAAACTAAAATTTTTTTGTCTCATGTGCTTTTTGCCCCATATTTTATTTTCTTGTGAAATATGCATATATTATAAAGTATGCATTTATCGCACAGCGGATCTTTACTTTTACAGACGAGGGCACCGTAATCAATCAGTCCCCAGTTATATTCTTTTGCATTATTTGAAGGAACAAGTGTCTGTGCAAAACTCCAAAGTCGAGGGTCATCTCTTGGTCTGCTCTTTTTTGACTTTATTCCAAAGACTCTGTTTAAGATTCTAATAACATTTGTATCTAAAACAGCTTTCGGTTTGTTAAATGCAAAACACTCAACAGCAGAAGCAATATACCACCCTACACCAGGAAGTTCAAGGAGTTTATCGTTTGCTTCAGGAATTTTGCCGCTGAACTTTTCTACTATTACTTTCGCAGTTGATTTTAATCTGTTTGCTTTATATTTCAATCCCAAAGGTTGAATAACTCTAGATATAGAAGAAATTCTTGCTTTTGAAAGAGACTGCGGTGAAGACCAGCAATATATGAATTTTTTATAAACCGGTATAATCTTTTCAACATTAGTTTTTTGTAAAAGGAATTCTGCAACTAATATCTTAAATGGTTCATTTATATTCCTCCACGGCAAACATCTTCCATTATTATTATACCAATTAAGAACAAATATTTGAAACTTATTAGCTATCTTGCTGTTCATCGAACAATCTCTTATATCTTGTATTATTTTAGCCATATTTTCATAAAACTTGGTGTCTGGTCTCAATATTTGACATACCTAATTCTAAAGATTAAATATTTCTTCTTAAAAATCGAACAAATATCCCCAAATTAGGCTAGCAAAAGAGGATCATAATATAGAAATATCCCAAACTATACTACTGGGATTAAATTTTTGTTATTGACAAATTGTATTTAATCCTATTAAAAATCTAATCTATAATTTAGGAAACACCTTCTTTGAATATAACCACTTAAAAGAACACGGGAATTGAACCATTTAACCACCTTATAAAAAGTTAGAAAAAGTTACCGAATTATCGAAATAGCATAACCATCCCTATCACAATATATTTTCAAAAGAACCGTCCCCTTAATAAGTCCCCTTGACAACATCCTATTACATCCAACACACCTATATTTTCTAGTATATGCCTAATATAAAAATAGAGGACTAACAAAAATTGACCTTGATGTTCTGAACTGCTCAATTGACCTACCTGCCCATGGGTAAACCTTTTGTTTCTCAAATGTATATCCAAGGCATCCAATAAAAAACAGTCGTTCATCTATAGTGGGGATCCCCCACGGGCATGTATTAATCCACTTCTCTTTTGTTCTGAGTTCATGCAAAATTGTACCTGGTCTCTCAAAGGCAGCCTTTACTATTGTATTGAATCTCTCTCGTGAAATTTTTCCATTCTTAAGCTTATTCCTAACCACACCGATAATAGTTTGTGCAAACTCAGTTACGCTTGGCCATTGCCTGCCAAACTGCTTACGGATTTCGTTCCACTTGCTGTTCCGTAAAGTATCAACTATTCTCAGTAAAGATATATGTGTAATCTTCTCTCCACTTTTGCCTGCACTGTTACATATAAAGAGCAAATCCCTTGGACCATTTATAAGGTGAGAAAAGACCTTTTGCTGGAATTTCCCCCTTTCAATAGCGAAAACATCCTCCCACTTCTTTTTCAAACGTGTTGAGAGACGCAGATTTAGCATATCCATTAAGTCTTCCTCTGTCCATTGAATCCCCTCTATTCTATCCTCGAAATGCGAAGAATCTGAATAGTGTTCAAGAACACTCTGGAGGACATGCTCTTTGATGAATAAAAGAACTTGACACCCTAAACTATGAAGATGTGTCAATACCGAAAGGTAAGCTCCGATCCTCAAACTGTTCTCATAACTCAATTCGTCTAAACCCTTCGTAACCATTGCTTCCGGATCGTCTGAAACTACGATAGGTGAAACTTGCTCAGAAATCTGACACATTAGATCAGACACCTTATCGAGTTTCTGAGTTCGCTTGATGTAACCTAGGTAACTGCGCCGATTAGATGCGTCAAGCATGAAGCCACAGCCCAGAATTGACATCCCTGTGAATTTATCACTAAAAAATCTTTTAATGGTTTTTCCCCACTCCTCTAACATATAGGTTTGGCACTTCTTTTGCAGTGCATTAGGTAAAGCTTTTCTTTGTATTAACTCCGAAACAATACCAGTATACAGCTCAAAATAGATCAGAATACGGTGGTCCTCCAAGTTGAGATCATCATCGAGAGGCACAAGCTGAGTGTGGGAAGGTTGAATGAATATCAACGGGCGATTATTGATAGTCTTTGATTTGAGCCACTTTACAAGCGCTGTTTTTCCACCACCTGGACGTGTAACGAATATACAGTTGGGAGTCTTTTCATCTTCAGCAAATAACAATTTTACTTGTTTTGTTGTATGAAAATAGCCCATCAGTTCCTTATCGTCTTGTGCAGCAAGTGGTCCGAAATCATACATAAATATACCTCCTTTTACTTGGCAGTTGTTATAAGAACAGGGTGACGACGTATATCAAAGGGACATGTTGGACCATCAGTGTAAACATGGAGTGACCATCGAAACAGCTCCTGAGGTCTGCCACCCTCAATCTCAAAATCTGTAATTATGGCGTTTAGTGTAGGAATACGGCGAGATTTCAACAGCCTATTACGACGGGCTTCAAGTAAATCGGGCACTTTGTCCGGCCTCTTCTTCAATATTATTGCGAGATGTTCGAGTGCCCGATCAGACATAGTTTGAGCCCACTCTTGGTCTGCTGTCTTCTTTTGAAAGTTAAGAATGAATTTGTCGTCATGTGAAACAAGTACTTTTATGTCTCGAAGATACCGGATATAATCTCTTATTCTTTGCACGGAAACAGAACGATGAAACCGCTCGAGGTAAAACTCAGGCAGGTTATTTTCGTAGATTTGCTCTGCTAGCTCACCTAGTGTCATATCTCTATCCTCAGGTAGAGCTTGGATTATTGCCACAATCCTCCGCAAGATTCGAGAATAAAGTCTTCCATCTGGTTTTGTCTCCATCATCTAACCTCCTTGTTATTATTACGCCCCAACCTAGGCTTATCATTATTAATTAAATTACAATCACAGCTTTTTTAATCATATAAACTTCCATTGTTTTATTATACTTTATCAATCATACAAGTATTTGTCAGGTAATTTAATAAATTTACAACAATTTTTAAAGTAAGCGGGTTCAGGTCTCCACATTGATGTGCTTTTACTATAGATATATTTTTAAGGTACTATTATCGTGATAATTTTTGTGAATATTTTTATCTTTTTTATTAAATGAATTGCTCTGTTATTAAGTAAACTATCCTATTATTTTAATACTGCAAATTTTCCCTAAATCCTTCTTTTTATTTTAAAAATAAAAAAGTGATTAAATTTTTCAAATCCTTCTATATTTATAATACTACACAGTTTTTAAAAATCCTTCTTTTCCAAATGAAAAAAGCTCTCCAACAAAATGCCAAGAAACATATTATAAAATTTGGCTTTCGGTAAAAATATAGGGACAGACACCTATTTATCGTTTTATAGAAAGGCTTGAAGAGCAACTTAAGAGACTTTTTAAGCTATAAAGCCAAAAGGAAAGCCTAAGAAGAAAGTTGATAAATAGGTGTCTGTCCCTATTTTATCACCCCAGAATTATTCTTGCCTATAAAAATATTTATTTTACTTAAATTTTCTATAATTATGCCTTTAGAGTCAAAACTTCTAAAATTAGCAATTCCTAGATTTATAATTTCCATATGCATATAACCTTTCATATTTTTTATTTATAGTAAAGAAAAAAATATTCGGAATTATAAGTAATAAAAATAAACGAAATCAGTTCTCCGCATTTGATGTATTGTAATTTCTTGAAATATGATAAAAGCGCAACAAAGAATCATCCACTGTCATGTATCGACCCGACTTTATCATTCAGACATCTCTACGACTTGGATAAATCATTTCCCCATCTTTAAAAACAATTAACTCACCTTCTTTAAATTCTGTCCATTTTTCATTAGTTAGTGGTTTAGTTGCAATAATAAAGCCTGTTTTATTGGGGTCCTTTTCCTCTTTTAAATCTACTTCCCAATCAATATCTTTTAATTTTATCTCTCTATAAGGTGGCTTTCGTTGAATAAAACAAAGCCCATTATAACCATTTTTATCATGATAACAAAATAAATGCTCACCATCAGCGAAAAGGCAATTTAAAGTTCCCTTTTTATTTATTTTTTTTATCTCTTTTTCTAAACATTGGACATCACCTATATTCCAATCTTTTATTTCTTTCTCCCGGATGAAATCTAACAAATGACAAAATATATATTCAGAATCTGTTTCACCAATTGGTTTAAATCTACCTAAATTTAACTTATTAAAATTACAGATAGTACCATTATGTGCAAATAAATATTCTTTTCCATTTAATTCCCTACAAAAAGGATGGGTATTCTTGTGAGAATTTTTACCTACACTTGTTCTCCTAACATGTGCAATAAATATTTTTGAATTCATAAAGGAGTAATTTTTTAAAAAATCAGCAAATTTACTTGTATTAATTTGTATATGTTCTTTAAAAATCTGAACTGATTTATCTGGATAATAAGCAATCCCCCATCCATCAGGATTGTTTTTCCCTTTTTTTTGAAATCCTGTAAATGATATTTTGGGATTAACTGCCTTATTGAAAGACATCCCTAATAATTCACACATCTCTATTTTCTCACTCTTATAGCAAATTTATTAAATTACTAAAAATAATTCTCTTAAATATTTTTAAAGAAAGTTTTTAAATATATTGAATATTATTTCTTATCCTCTTCAATATATTCCATTATTTCTTCTGGATCATCTAAAGGTTTCGTTCTATTTCCCAATCTTACGTATAGAATTTTTTTATTATTTTTCCTTAAATAAATATAATCAAAACTTTTTTCTACTTTTACTACACAAACTTCTTTATCACCTATTAATTCAAAACTTAAATCTATGTATCTATTATAATTATTAATGTCAATATAACTTTCTAAATATTCTCTAATATCGAGAATAAAGCCGTCTTTGTTCCCCTTCCAATTAGATTTAAAGTCTAAATCCATACCGAGTATTTGGTGCTCATCATCAACGCCTATAATTAAAGTCCCTCCATTAGAATTCATAAATCCTACTACACTTTTTAAAACATTAAATTTTAAATCTTTATCTATTTTATTTTCTCTTATATTCCATGTATAAGTAGATTTAAATTCTAAATTATTACTTTCCTCTTTTTTAACTAAATCTTCAATTTTTACTTTTATTATTTCATCATCAATTAAATGTTCCATAAAATTATTTATTTCATCCGCAATTTTTTTTCTTCGTTTTTTTAAGAAAAGCTCAAATGCATCAAGTTTCCAAAACTCTTCGTTTTTAGGAACAAATTGTTGTTCTAATGCTTTGGGGTATTTTTCTTTAACTTTCTTCAAATATTGTATCGGTTCACTATTACTTATTTCTTTATTTGCCTTAGCGGTTAAAAATACTCTATTACCTATTTCGTTTACCATCTTTTGTTTTTCATATGTTTGATAATAACCTCTTTTTTCTAATATGTTTTTTGGAAATATGTGGTGTTTTTCTAGATAATATGAATTACCAATTAATTTTGAATGTAATTTACTTCCATTAAACCAATCAATTGCTCCTTTTGACTTAGCAACAACAAAAGACATATTAAAAAATGGACTAGTGATTGGTGCTTTTTCTAAATTTCTTGGTAAAACTTTAAAAAACCTAACTTCTCTGCTTAAATTATCGATAAGCGATTCTGGATTTTTTTCTCTTGTAATAGTAACAACATCTTGCTCTAATGGTCCTGATTTCCCTCTTCTTGTATACCTTCCCCACATCATAGAATTATATAACCAGTACAAAAATTTATTTAATTCGATTTCATTTTTAAACTCATATTTATTATTAGCTAAATATACTACTATTGGAACTAAGAGTGCATCTGATTTTAATTCATAAGGATTGCTAGAATTAATATATGCTTTATCGTTTAATGTATTCAACAAGTATCTTAGTGCTTCTTTTAGTTTTGTCCAAGATTCTTTTATAATTTCTTCTGAAGCTTTATAATAACTATCAAATTTTGCATGGCCAGTAGCTATAGAATTTAAACAAGTTATCAAAAAATTAAAATTAAAAAAATAACTTTTCTTATTATATAAACTTAATTCCTCTCTAAATAAATCTTTAATTTCTGGCCAGAAAGAACAAGTATATGCTAAAGCTAAATCTTCCTCAGATAGAGTTCTACCTTGCTTATTTACTAAATTAAATATTTTTACAACTTCCTTTATATTTTCTAAGTTTGTTAATTTTTCTTCATCCATAAAATAATCATATTTCCTAATATTGTCTAATTTATTTAATGTGTCTAAGTATTTTAAATAGTAATCTTTATTTTGATTTTTAATTACATAATTTGCGGCACTTTCCTGTTTAAAAAAATCGATTATCGAAATCCATTCCTGCTTATTATCCATTAGTGTTTTCTGATAATATCTAATTTGCTCATTCTCTACATTAAAATATAAGTTATATTTTTTAACCATATTGTTGTAATATGGTGGAGTTTTGCCCTTAACAAATAAATATAAAGTAGTTAATCTTTGTTGCCCATCAAGCAAAACTCGAGTATAAACCCCTTCTGATAATTTTTGTTCTCCTCTTGTTTTTGGAGGATTTAATGTTCTCCATATTAATAAAGAACCTGTAGGATATTTTTTATATATAGATTGGATATATTTTTTAACATCGTTTTCCTTCCAGACAAAATCTCTTTGAAATTCAGGTAGCACTAAATCTTTATTTTCAATATCTTTTAATAAGGTTTCAATTTTCATTATCAATTTCTCCTTCCACCATTATTTAATAATAAAACTTCGAAATATTTATCTAATATTATTTCTTTGTTTTCCATTTTTCATATCTATCGAAATGCTTTGGCTCTTTTGCTATTAATTTTTGAAAAAGTTCACTAACTTCTTTGTTGTATTTCTTAGGCAACTCTTCCAATATTTTGATTGCTTTGTCAATATCAGGGAAATAATATTTTATGGGATAGTCTAATAATAGTCTAAACGATTTTAGAAATTCTTCGTTACCAGCTCTATCATTAATTTTTTCTAATATTTCAGCATTTTCATTATAAGGCCACCAATACATCTCCCTTATATTTTTAGTATTGTAATTATCTTCAATAAAATTACGTTCTCTATTTATACATTTCTTCCAAAGCTCATAGCACTCTTTAAAATGCTTATTTATATTTTCTTTTATAAATCTATAAATTCTCTCAAACGCATCTTTGTCATAACTATTTGAAATTATATTTAAATAGTATTTCGCCATTTTGAACACTTCTTCGTATCCAATTATGCTCTTTAATTCTTTGCCATTTACCTTTTCGAATTCCTGGGGTCAGATCTTGCAATGTCACTTTTTATCTTCTCGTTTTAATTTTTTTTATCGCCCTGCCCACTGTAGTTTATTCACGCCAATATATTTTGCTATCCATTTGTTATATTGCAAGACCTTACCCCGCACTCTTCTTTCTATTCTACTTTTCTTATTTTATCCAAAAGAAAAGTTTTGGGCTGTCCTTCATCTGTTATCACTTGTACATATCTACCATCCAAGAAGTATTCGTGAATAATTCTTGGGAAAGAATCATTGCGATAATAGAAAACAATCGGCTTATTGTTTGCTTTTCTATTTTCTATATACGCTACTAACATTTCAATTGTAAATTCTCCAGTAAAATTATATTTATTATTCTTTTCTAGTTGCCATTTTAGATACCAATTAAAATTTTCGGCAACACATTTCCCTTTAAGTTTTCCATATAAAAGAGAATTAACTTTTCTCCTATCTACTCTTAAATTACTGGCTATGGTTCTTGCTTTTTCTCCGGGATTATTTTTTAAATACTGCAAAATTTTTTCTGCCAAAACATTTTCATCGTTTGCAGATGAATGCTTATTGTTTTTATACTCTTCATGATCTAAAGTATTATTTTCTTTGTTTATTTCTTTGTTATCATCCGGTGCTAACTCAAAAGTCCAGTTTTTGCCGCAATTTTTGCAACAATACCTTTGTTTTCCTCTTCTTATCCCTTTTTTTTCAACTCGATGAGAATAACAATAAGGACACCACGATACACTAATATTATTATGCGATTTCCCATATCTGCTTTGTTTTGGAGTGTAATTATTGTAATAATTTAATTTTTTTCTAAAGGCGTGCAGTGTTCTATGGTGCTCTTCTTCGTAGCAATCCACACATAAATCAACTGATTTGAAAGGGAAATATCCTGCCGGGAGTATTTTTTTACATTTAGTGCAAGTTCTATGGGTTCCGTTTTCTAAATCCTTTATTTTGGCGTTTAGATCTTCAATTACTGGTGGAATTTGGGCTTTTTTTTTACAATATTTTCCAGTCTTTGGTTTAGAACTTTAACCGGGTCTTTCCCAATGTTAAATTTATTTATTCGTATAAATATATAACCATAGCCTTCTAATATTTTTTGGCGATAGACATCATCAGATCTTAAATAATAATTATAATTTGACTCATTAACGATCTCTAAATCAGTAAAATGTTCTTTAAATCCATCATATTCTATTACGATTTTTTGGTCATTATAGATAAGAAGAAAATCTATTTTGTAAAGTGGATGCTTATAATCTTTGTCGATTTGTTTTAAATATTCCCCAATTGGGAATTGTGGAATAAATTCTATTTCTTCTTTATTATTTTTATAGAATAAGGTTTGGTAAAAATAATTCTGAATTTCTTTTTCCATGGGGGATTTTTTGTCGGTTTCGCCAGTATGTAATTTTTTGCTATTCTCTAATTCATTTTTATAGTGAATCAATGCCTTTTCAATTTCATATTGATATTCTTCAATAGGTTTACTTAAAATAAAATGAATAGTTTCTTTCGCACGACTAAAACCAACATTCATTCTTTGTGCTTTTATAGATTCTCTTTCAATACTATCTTCTAAATTTTTAGGGAAAATCCAATTTAAGCGATCTTTCTCTCTTGTTGCTACCATCGAATAAAAAATATAATCCCTTTCTTCTCCCTGGCAAGTATCAAAAGTCATTATCTTCAATTTACATTTTTCAAAAAGCCAATCCCTTATAAACAAATCATTAATTCTATCAAAAAGCAAGGTTACCTGTTCTCTGTGGGGTGAAATAATTCCAATACTTTGTTCTATATTATTTGCTTTAAATTCTTTAAGTTTACCGATAATAAATTCTGTTTCTAATTCATTAGTATTTTTTGTTTCGTCAAATTTACCATCATGCTCAATAATATCAATTTTTATTACATCTTCAATTGACTTTCCTCTAATTTTCATACATTCTAATGAGTTTTTATAAAAATATTTATCTGAATATGAAATGATTTCCGGATAACAGCGAAAATGTTTTTTTAGTTGACATTCATAATTTCTAATAAATCTTAAAAATTTTAGAATTGATTTTTTTATATTAAAATTTTCTTCAACTTTTGTCATCCAGCCATATTCATCTTCTCCATTAGAAAA
>JABUBP010000285.1_pt1 | contig 13256 bp, 12 predicted proteins | sample 7240331 | NCBI WGS metagenome assembly JABUBP01 (sample SAMN07256347, study PRJNA390944) | subsurface metagenome | isolation source: Methane hydrate marine sediment | place: Pacific Ocean: Eastern North Pacific, ODP site 1244 | collected 2002 | reverse complement strand
ACCCAGAACTATAGCGATGAAAAAAAAATTTCAGAACTTTTTAAAGTATCAGAACAAGTCCAAAATAGTTCCCTTTACAATCTGGGCTTTTGAGCACTTCTATTTTAAACCTATTGTTTCTGGCAGTTTTAAAAACATCTATTCCCGACGCTTCCATCGAAGGTCTTGCTTCATATGGTTTTTTGCAAGGTTTATTGACATCACATCTATTACAGAGATCACACGGTCCTGAGCCCATGCCATAGGCTTTATAATAGCCTGAAAGAAATGCTTCTCTTTCCAGCTTGACCACTATTTTGCTAATATCTGTATAATCATCTCCATGCACTAAGATGGCTTTTCTATAGTGCTTCAACACTTCCCGGGTCTTTTCTGGCGTAGGCGAATATGGAGGGCAGGTCAGATATTCTCCATAGGCATCGCAGCCATACTGGCATTTCAGCCTCACCCAGGGAGCAGTGACAACAGTATCAACGGAAATTACTTTGGCGTGAATTGCCCCTAATTTTTTGGCAAATTTACACAAAGACTGGAAATCTCTTCCCACGCGTTCCTCCAGAATATCTGAGTTCAAAACATCTGGAATTCTTGCGAAAGCAAGGAAATACACACCGCCCTTTCGGAAGGACCCCAATCCAAATTTCATCACCACGCAATTCTTTTTGCGATGTTCTGTATGACCAAGCCTGGCGGATATTCAGATAAGTATATTAATGTTTTTTTGACTAAAAAGTCAAGAAAAATGTAATAACAGGCAGGGAAGTTCTCTTTTAATGCAGCGGAAGGATAACAGGGAGGATATTTCATTTCATTCCCGGTCCAGTGGAAAGGAAAACCTCACCCGGAAGAGATCGCTCTAAAGAACCTCTTCCAGCGGAAGGACGAATACCTTTAAACCCTCCTTCTTGTACATGGATTTCAGCTCTTTCATTCTGCTTAATACTTCGTTCTTCTTTTCTTCTTCAACAGCAATAAATAGTCCATGGTTTATACCAGGCCAGACGTGACTGTCGAGGTGGGGAAGCGAATGGGTACCAACGCCATAAATGGAAGGTAGTTTGGTGTAGGCTTTTACTTCTGCTTTTTCTAACTCCTCCATTACCTTGTTTTCAATTATAACATTATAGATAAGAAAAATGAGTTTCATCTCTTGCTCCTTATCTCTTTCCTTCTGGCGATTCGAGTCTCAAAAGTAGCATAGAAGACCGGGATGAACACCAATGTGAAAAATGTTGCCACCGCAAGTCCTCCCACTATAGCTCTGGCTAAGGGAAAACGGAGTTCGGCACCCTCACCAATTCCTAAAGCCATGGGGGTCATTGCCAGAATAGTAGTCAAAGCAGTCATCAAAACAGGACGAAGTCTTGTCCTCCCTCCCTGAACTATGGCCTGCCTGAGCCCCAGTCCCCGTGCCCTGAGGAGATTGATATAGTCCACCAGGACGATACCATTATTGACCACGATGCCTGAAAGTACGATTACGCCAATAAAGGCAATAATGTTAAAGGTGGTATGGGATAGAAAGAAAAGCCAGATTACGCCGATGATTGCCAAGGGAAAAGTGAACATAATGACAAACGGGTCGAGCAAGGACTCAAACTGGCTGGCCATAACCATATAGACTAAGAAAATAGCTCCCAAAAGTGCTATTCCCAACCACATAAAAGATTCTCTCTGCTCCTTTGCTTCACCTGCCATTACTGTTGAAAAGTCCTGGGGAAGGACAATATTTTTCAATTTGCCACTAATATCCCTGATAACGGTTCCCAGGTCTCTCCCTTCATAGTCTGCACTCACGGTTATTACCCTCTCCTGCATTTTCCTGTGTATTGTTACTGGACCCTTTGCCGGTTTTATTTCGGCAAGAGTGCCCAGTGGAATCCTCTTATCTTGAGAAATAAAGATTGGTATATTCCTAATATCTTCTATGGCTTTCCTGTCACTCTGCTGGAGTCTTACCAGAATCGGGTACTCTTCTCCTCTCTGGCGAAATTGAGTTGCTACTTTACCATAGATATTGTCCTGTATCGTATGGGCAATAGACGAAACATTTAGTCCAAGAGACGCTGCACGCTTCCGGTCTACATATATCTGGAATTCTGGCTTAGCTTCCTCAAAGTCGGTCTCCACATCAACTGTGCCAGGGGTGTCCTCCACAATTTTTTTAACCTGCTCAGAAAGCGCTTTAGCCTTCTTGAAGTCGTAACCATATATTTCTACGGAAATCGGGCTTCCTGCTAAACCCATAATCATTCTACCACCCCGGCCTCCACCGAGATTCATCCTTACCCCGGGAATATTTCTCAGTTTCTTTCTCAACATAGCCATAATTTGCCACTGTGACCTCTTTCTCTCTTTCAAATCAACCAGCTCCAGGGCAACCTGGGCAGTATGAGCACCAGCTCGTCCGCCACCGAAACCCATACCCGTTCCAATTCTTGAACGAACATACTCTAACTCAGGAGTGTTGGACTGGACTATGTTCTCCACCCTTTTAACGACCTCTTCTGTAGCTTCCAGTCGCGAACCAACCGGAAGCTCTAAATTTATTTCTATCCTTCCCTGGTCCATTTTGGGCATAAATTCCGTTCCTACAAGACGCAGAGGCCATACAAGGATAAGGCTGGTAAGGAAAAGACCCCCCACACCTATTATAGTCAACCTTCGGTGGTCGAGAGACCAGTTCAGGAGCTTCTGGTATCTATTATCAAGCCAATTAAGCCAGCTGCTTACCATTTGATAAATCTTAGACGTCATTTTTTCAGATGGATTGTTGGCTCTGATGACAATCAGTCTCGAGGCGAGAAGTGGAACCAGAGTCAAGGCGACAAATAAGGAGACTGTAAGGGAAAGAGTAACAGTAAGTGCCTGCTCTCTAAATAGCACACCGGCAATTCCAGGAACGAAAAATATGGGAAGGAATACAGCAATAGTGGTAAGTGTAGAAGCTATAATAGGCATAGCTACTTCCCTTGTTCCCCATATGGCACCTTCTTTGGCTGGTTCTCCCTTTTCCCGATGCCGGAAGATATTCTCCAGAACAACAATAGAATTGTCCACGAGCAGTCCAACTGCTAATGCTAATCCTCCCAGAGACATCATATTGAGGGTCAACCCGGCAAAATAGAGGGCAACAAAACAGGCAATTATGGAAAAGGGAATAGAAAGAGCAATTATCATAGTGGTCCTCAATGAACGGAGGAAGAAGAACAATACAAGCACTGCAAGAATCCCTCCCAGGACAGCCACATTTGACAAATTCCCTATAGACTTCTTTATGAATTCAGACTGGTCCATAAGTATTTCCAGGCGCACTCCTCTCGGCAGTTCCCTGTTCAGGCGTCCTATCTCTTTCCTTACCTTATTAGCAGTCTCCACTGTATTCGCCCGGGTGCGCTTCTGGACGAAGATTAGTACCGAAGGCTTGCCGTTCAACCTCATTTCCCGCTCTTTCTCCTTGAAGCTGTCCTCAACTACAGCTACATCACGGAGATAGATAGGCGTAATGCCCCTTTTGGATACAACAATATTTCCAATTTCTTCGACAGAACGAAACTCACCCAGCGTCCTGATTAGATATTCATTCCGTTTCTCCTTTATATCGCCACCGGGCAGATTCAGGTTTTCATCCCTGACAGCGTTTACCACCCTTTCAATGGAAAGCCCGAAAGCCTCCATTCGCCTGCGGTCAAGCCGAACCTGAATCTCCCTCTCCAGCCCGCCATGTGTATCGGCCATGGCCACACCATCTATTCTTTCCAGCCTGGGCTCGACCTTATCCTCGGCAATTTCCCTCATCTGGGCAGGGTTTAAATCTCCTGAGAGTCCAACGAAAAGGATGGGCATCATCGATGGGTCAAATTTGAATACCATTGGCTCCTCTGCATCCTCAGGAAAGAAACGCTTAACAAAACTTACCCTCTCTCTTATGTCAGAGATAGCCACATCCATATCTGTGCCCCACTCAAAATCTATAATCGTTGTGCCAATTCCCTCACGGCAGGTTGAGCGTATCTCCTTCACCCGGTTTATCGTGGCCACAGATTCTTCTACGGGACGGACGATTAAAGTCTCAATATCCTCTGGCCCCACCCCACTATATCTGACTATAACTGCTACTGTGGGGAAGGTGATATCAGGCAAAAGTTCCGGCTTTAGCCTGAAAAGAGAGACTATTCCGAAGACACCAATGGCGATGAACACCATTGTATATGTTATAGCTCTTTTGATTGCTGATTCGAAGAGATTCATTCCTGTACAACCTCCACTTTCTCTCCACCTTTAAGGTAGTGTTGGCCGGTAACAATAATTTTCTCGCCAAAAGTGAGGCCAGATTTTACCTCCACCAATCCTTCCTGAGATATCCCTGTTTCGATAACTCTTTTCACAGCACTACCACCTTCAACAACAAAAACAAAGGAACTCCCTGTATGGAGGTCTTTTAATATTCCCTCCTTTGGCACTACCACAGCTCCTTTTGAAGAAACTACCACAATATCTATTTCAGCAAACATTCCTGGCTTCAACTTACGATGAGGGTTGGAAAGGGCAACTTCGGCATAGGCGCTACGCGTGATAGGGTCGACGACGGGGCTAAGGCGGGTAACTTTCCCAATAAAGGTTCTATCAGGATAAGCGTCAACTCTAACCCTCGCCTCTTGATCCTTAGACACTTTCACCATATCCCTTTCGGGGATACTGAATTCTACTTTAACCCTGTCCATCCTGGCAATTAATGCTACCGGAGTTTCCAAGCCGATTGTACTTCCCTTATCCAGATAGAGACGTCCCACAGTTCCGCTTAAAGGCGATTTCACTTTTGCCTCCTCAAACTCCATACCAGTAACTGCCCTATCCACCAAAGCTATAACTTGATTCTTTTTCACCCAGCTCCCCTCTTCTACCAAATATCGAGAAAGCCGGCCCGTGGCTTCAGAATAGACAGTTACCTGATCTTCTCCCTTGATATCGCCGACAAAGGAAAGCATCAGTTCTAAATCTCCAGACTTCACTTCTTCGATAGCTACCGGGACAAGGGCTTCACTAACATCATCCCTCATTTTCCTATCTACACTTCCCTTCCTTGTCATTACCCGATAGCCTATTCCAAGGATAAGAACAATGACTATTGTCCAGATAACTTTTCTTCCCATTTAATCCTCCATAACTCATCCTTCCGCTAAAGCGGAAGTTTAGGCTATAATCTGATTCCTCTATGTGCTAAAGCACATAGCTTCCTAAGAAAGCTATGCCATTTATGGCATAATTGATTAAACTTTGACCTAACTTCCTGTTTAAAAGCAGGACTCTTTTCCGCTAAAGCGGAAGTTGGAGTAGCAGAGCTTGCTCTGCGCCCACCAATCGCGAAACAAGTTTCGCTACTCCTTAGTTGATTACATCTTAACCTAAGCCCTGCTTTTAAGCAGGGCCTTTTCATCTACCCATTGCTTTTATAAGTTTTGCCTTTGCTATTAGATAATTTGCCAGAGCCTGTAAATAGTCAGTCTTGGCCTGGGTTACTGCTAGCTGGGCATCCATAAACTCTAAATTAGTTATCATTCCACTAATGTACCTCTTCTCAGCAATGCGCATCGCCTCTTCAGCCTGGCCCACATTCTCGCGCTGAGAAATAATTGTCTCTTCTTCCTGGCGAAGATTAAGGTATATTTCTCTTACCTCAAGTTCAATCTTTTCATTTTTGTCTTCTAAGTTATACTTCACTTCTTTGAATTGCGATCGGGACTGAAGTACTTTTCCCTTTGTGGAAAACCCGCTGAAAATTGGAAACTGCAGAACTACCATGGCATCCCATTCCTTTCCCCACTCATCCTTCCAGTGGTAAGGTTTCTGAAACTGGTAATTGTAAATGGCTGAAAGCAGTGGCTTATTGGAGGCACTTGCCAATCGAACCCGGGCGAGAGCGATGTTTTCCTGTTCTTTTAAAGAAATTATTTCTGGCCTATTTTTTAGAGCTTCGCTTATGGCCCGGGAAAGTTCTATCTCCATTGATTCGTATTTGAGTTCGCCTTGAAGTCTCACTTCTGTCCGGGAAGGAAATCCAAGCAATGCCTTAAAGTAGTTTTCAGACAAAGTCAGACTATTCCTTGACCTTATCAGTTGAGGTTTAAGGTTGGCAAGTTGAACCCTGGCTCGCAAGAGGTCAAATTTAGAAGCTAACCCATTCTCATAACGATCCTCCACCTGCCGCAGATGTCTTTCCATCTGAGCATAGGATTCCTGGGAAAGCTTCAAAAGTTCTCCCGCCAGGATAAGATTATAAAATGACTCGGTTACCTTGAATCTTAAAAGATTTCTTTCTTTTCTGTAATCTTCCTCTTGAATCCTCAGATTTGAACTAGCCTGTCTGTAGCTATTCTTAGTTCTTCCCCAGGTGAATATAGGCTGCTCAATCGTTGCCGTAGCCGAATACGTATCCTGCCCCCTAACAACAATCTCACTTTCTCCCCCCACTGAGATTTTCTGTCCTTCACCAAACCGAAGATAGTTGCCTCTGAGAGAGAGAGTCGGTAAGAATCCAGCTCTAGCCACAATCAATTCTCCTTTAGCTATTCCAGTTTTCTCTTTTGCCGCCAGGATTTGTTTATTGCTCTTCAGAGCAATCTCGATACTCTTCTCCAGAGTCAGTTCCTTCGTCTCCTCAGCCAAGGAAAGCAAGGATGAGAGGCAGGCTAGAAGAATGATGACGCTGGAAATTACTTTAACCCGGATGTGAATCATTTGCCAATCCCCTTAAGAAAAATGTCCATTACCATGGGCTTGTATCTATCCAGAAGGCTTTTCTCATCCCTGACGAACCAGTCGAAGATTACCGACCTAATTATTCCCATAAAAGAGGCTGCTGCCAGGGTTGGCTCAACTTTCCTGAATTCACCGGACTCTATTCCATCTCGAACTATCGAGGCTATTCCTTCCATTGTCTTCCTATGCTCCTTTATAATAGAAGAACGAACTTCCCTTAAAGTAGTGGCGTATAGCTTTTGGGACTCGGAATGCACAATTCGCATGAACTCCCGATTCTTTTGAACGTATTCAAAAAATTTGGAGAGGACTGCTTCCAATCTTTCCACATTTGAAAGTTGGCTGTTTATTACCTCTTTAAGCAATTTTTTTTGTCCTTCCAGTCCGTTTTTGATGAGACTCAAGAACACTTCCTCTTTTCCTTTGAAATAGAAATAGAGGCTAGCCTTGCCAAAACCAGCTTCTACAGCAATATCCTCCATAGTAGTTGCCTCATATCCCTTGCGGGAAAAGACTCTTTTGGCTGCGGATAGAATCCCTTCTATTCTGGCAACCTTCTCTTTCTCTTTCCTTTTTTTTCTTTCCATTCCAGCCTCCGATTGGACCATTGGGTCGACAATTCGACTCTTCGGTTTAATAATACACTTTTTCTCAACAATTGTCAAGTAAAAAAGGGGGCAAAGGAAAAGGTGACAGGTACTTTTTTATGGAGGGCTTACGGATGGGTTAAAAGAGGATAATTTAGTGCTTTTCCTTGCGTGAGTATTCATCCATAATTTTTCTCTCTTCTGTGGTTAAACTATCAACACCGTGTAGCAGAATCTTGTCAAGAATTTGATTAATTCTCTCTTCAATTTTGTAAGATTTAGTTTCGTATTTTTTCTTTCTTTTTAAACTGATTTTTGGCAGCCGTAAGAATGTAAGTAGTCTTTCTGGATGAAAACGATGTTTCCAGAGAGGGAACTTTAAATATACATAACCTACTAATAAACCGCCGAGATGACCAAAATGGGCAATGTTAGACCTCCCCCTTGAAATCCCAGCCAACAAGGCAACAGCTCCAATCAGAATAACAAAATGTTTTGCTTTGATAGGAAAGAGGAAGTATAGATAGATTATAGAATCGGGATATAGCATTGCAAATGCGACTAGAATTCCGTAGATTGCCCCTGAAGCTCCTACAACAGGGATTCTGGAATTTAGTGAAGTGATGAAGATAAAAAAGCCAGCTCCTAAACCACAGGTAAAATAGTACTTAAGGAAGGATTTAGTTCCCCATTCTCTCTCTATCGGTTTTCCAAACATCCACAGGACAAATAGATTTATAAACAGGTGGAATAGCCCCCCGTGAAGAAACATGTGGGTGAATATTTGCCAGAGCCATAAACTCTTCACCACCTGGTAAGGAACTAAACCAAAAGTGTACAAAAAATTTCTTCCTGCAAACCAGTTGATTAGATAAACAGAAACATTGGCGATTATTAGCCATTTTATCGCCCCACCCCATTGACGGGAGAACAAGGGTCGATGATAATATCTGTAAGCCATTTTAGTTTAAAAGATTAACGATTTTTAAGCTCTTCTATATAACGCTCGAAGTTCGATTTCATCTCTTTGAGAGAATCGCCGCCAAACTTCTCTCTCATTGCCCGGACTATCTCCAAAGCGACTACTGCCTCTCCAATTACGCCGGCTGAAGGAACAGCGCAGATATCGGCTCTGACGACCTCAGCGGGAACCTCTTTCTTTGTAATCATATCTACCGATTTGAGGGGTTTCTTCAATGAAGACAGTGGCTTCATTGCTACCCGGGTGATAATATTTTCTCCATTACTTATTCCGCCCTCAATTCCACCAGAATTATTAGTCTTTCGGTAGTAGCCCTTGCCAGCTTCATAGAAAATCTCATCGTGCACCTTAGAGCCGGGCTTTCTCGCCATGACAAATCCTTCACCAATTTCCACTCCCTTCACTGCGGGAATGGACATCAATGCCTGAGCCAGCCTGCCATCAAGCCTTAAATCCCACTGCGTATGGCTCCCCAGCCCTAGTGGAGGATTAATAACTAACACGGTGAACACTCCGCCCAGGGTATCTCCTGATTTCTCTGCTTTTTTAATTGCTTCTACCATCTTTTTTTCTGCGCCCTTATTCGGGCAGCGAACTGGAGATGACTCACTTAATTTCTCTATTTCTTCTGGACTTAACTTTGAAATTCCGGCCTGGATACCACCAATTTCTTCAGTCATACTCACCACTTTGATGGCAAACTCGGCCAAGAGCCTTTTGCACACAGCTCCCACTGCTACCCTGGCAGCAGTTTCCCGAGCAGACGCCCTCTCCAGGATATCCCTTAAATCCTCACGGCCATACTTCAGGGCACCAGCCAGGTCGGCATGACCTGGTCGGGGACGAACCATTCTCCCTTCCATTTTTTTATCTGAGGCATAAATAGACATCAATTTTTTCCAGTTTTCCCAGTCTTTGTTAATTATGGTCATAGTAATGGGGCTACCGATAGTTTCTCCCCAACGTAAACCAGAAGTAATTTCCACTCTATCTTTCTCAATCTTCTGCATTCTCTCGCCCCGGCCGAAACCTCTCTGTCGTCGGACAAGTTCTCTATTAATCTCTTCCTCGCTCAATTTTAACCCTGAAGGTATACCTTCAAGTATCGCATGCAAACATTTACCATGAGACTCACCAGAGGTAACATAACGGAACATAAGCGCCCTCCATTGAAAGTTTCTATTCCTCTCCTTTCTTAAAGAATTCGAGCTCCCATAAGTCCCGGTTCTGATCATATTTTAAAATATAAATGTGGTTGTCGTTGTCTCTTACTTTGAAATAGAGACACCCCGGGCTATACCATTGATCGATTATTTCCTTGATGAGAAATTCTCTGTTGCTAATGGTAAAACTGATAGGTCTTTGGTTAGCTTTATAATCAGAATAACATTTTACTTTTAGCATTGCCCTAAAAGCTCTTCAAGAATTTTATTTCTCATTACTTCTATAGGTGCCTTCTGACCTGTCCAAATTTCAAATGAGGCTGCTCCTTGATGTATCAACATTCCTATTCCGCCCAGAGCTTTTAATCCTCTTTTTTTTGCTGCTTCAATTAATGGAGTTTCTCTATTATAAACCACATCATAAATAAAAAGGTCTTTATGGAGATACTCAGGGTCAACCACACAGGGATCTCCTTTCTTCATGCCCATTGACGTGGCATTGACCAGAAGGGTGCTTCCCAAGAGGGTTTTTGCAAATTCCTTGTCATCGGGAAAGAGGGCATAGACTGGACAATCGGGAATGTTTTCTCGAAGTTTCCCTACCAGAGTTTCTGTTCTTTTCACTATTTTATCGGTAATAACCAGTCTCTCTACTCCCCTCTCAGCCAATTTTACAGCTACTGCTTTTCCTGCCCCTCCTGCGCCGATCAGAAAAACCTTCTGACCTTCGAGTTTTACTTTGCCATCAGTGAGTAAAGATGTGATGAAACCCTGACCATCGGTATTATAACCTATAAGTTTCCCTTCCCGGTTATGAATCGTGTTTACAGCACCAATGAATTTAGCTTCAGGAGTGATTTCATCCAGGTATTTCATAACCTCTTCTTTATAGGGGATAGTTACATTCGCCCCCACGACATTCGATGCTTTTAAACCCATTATTGCTTCCTTCAAATGAGAGGGCTTTACCGAAAAGAGAAGATATACAAAATCGAGCCCCAGAGATTGGAAAGCAGCATTGTGCATAAGTGGGCTTTTCGAATGCTCTACCGGATAGCCAATCAATCTCACAATTTTTGTAGAACCAGATGGTTTCATCTACTCACCACTAATAAGGAAATTGGAGATTCTTATAGCAGGAGAACCTAAACTTCCATAAAATTTTAAGTCATCGCCAACGGCATCGATAGAATTCAAAAGGTCGAGAACATTACCTGCTATGGTGACTCCGTGGACAGGAAAGGAAAATTTTCCTCTCTCTATCCATAATCCACTAACTCCCACGGAAAAGTCTCCAGAGACAGGATCTGCTGTGTGCATTCCCATAGTTTCCATTACATAGAGCCCCTTATCTATACTGGCAATCAATTCTTCTCTTTTGGTCCTTCCTTTCTCCAGAAAGAAGTTAGTGAACCCCACAGAGGGCAGAGCCTTAAAAGAGCTCCTGAAAGCATTGCCGGTTGAGGCGACTCTGTCCTTCCTCGCAGTATAGGAATCGTAAAGAAAGGTAGAAAGTATGCCATCCTTAACCAGAACTGTCCTTCTTTTCGGTATACCTTCGTCATCGAAGGGAAAGGTAGCTACTCCTCCTCTCAAGGTACCATCATCAATAATATTGACAATCTTGTTGGCAATCCTCTTTCCTCTTTTTTTCGCAAATGGGGACTTTTTCTTCTGTACAGAGTCGGCGCCAAGACCTCTGGCGATAAACCTGAGAAAACTGGAGACCACCAGCGGTTCTAAAACGATAGATGCCCTCTGAGTTTTTAGCCTCTTTGCTCCCAAAAGAGAGACAGCCCGACGGGCTGCATTTTCAGCAAGCTCCTTGAAATGGAGCTCTTCAAACTTCCTCTTCTCAGCAAAATCGGAGCCAAGCTGAATCTCTTTACTTCCCTCCCTCAGAAACATTTTAGCCTCAGCCACAGCAATCAGGCCACAAGAACAGTGGGTACCTCTATAACCTGCTTTCAGTCCTTTCGAATTGAAGATAAATATTTCCTGCTGGCTATCACTATAGGATGTCCTAAGTACTCTTTTTACCCTCTCATCGTAAGCAAGAGCCTTCTTTTCCATCTCTCTAATTTTGTCGATTTTTATTTCCACGGGAATTTTAGTCAACTCTTGGTCATATAAATCTTCATATAAAAACCTGTTCGACTTTTTTTGCCTGCTGACTTGGGACAAGCAATTGCACTCATCGGGAGTAGCGTTTAAGGCATTATTCTTAGCCTGTTGAATTAACCTCTCAATACTCTCCCGGTCAAAACCAGTAGTATAAGCAAAACCCATCCTATTTTGAGAAAATATTCTTAAACCAATTCCAGAACTATAAGGGGTATTGAAATTTTCCAGTTTCTGCTCGGAAACATCAATATCGATTGCCCGAAATGTCTTTATATAAACTTCAGCTTCTTCTCCCTTTGAACGGCAAACTCGTTCGATTATCTCCTCGCCTATTTTTGAATAGTCCACATTGAATCCTTTTTACTTAAACATTAAAATATTATTTCCTTACAAGTCCACCATAGAGAAAAATGATGGAAATGATTAAAAGAACCACACCTATCTTCTTACGGTGGGTTATCAATAGTTGATCGTTAAACAGATACTTTCGGCCCCAATCGTTAAACCTTATTATAATTGTTGGCCGGTAGAGATAACCCAAACTGATAATGAGAAAAAAAAGACCTATCAAGACCTCTAATAGTCTCAAATTAAACCTCCTCATTTATGTTAATTTTAACTAAAATTACCATAAAACCGACGGTTTGTCAACACACTTATTTTACAAGAGCCGAGAGCTCTAAAAAATAAAGGGCGGGCCGGTTACCAGCGGTTATCCCTTTTATAGATAACAATTTAAAATTCTACAAAAGGCAACCTAATCCATTGAAAGGCATGCTACAATTTTATATTTTTTCTTAATTAAAGTTTTAACTCCTTCCATTTTTTTCTTTGCTCAATTTTATCATAAACTTAAAAATATAACCTATGGTTTTTAACTCTCTTTTAAAATATAACGCACTTTTTTCCCTTTCCCTCCACCATATTGGTATCTCTTTTATCTTATAGCCATGTCTACGGGCTCTTATTAACATCTCGGTATCCCAAAATATCCCTCTTGTTAAAGACTTATCGTAGCCCATCTCATCTACCAATTTCAATATGACATCTTTTTTAAACGCCTTGAAGCCACACAGATGATCATGTGTATGTGTTCTAAATAAAAATTTAATACACGCATTATATATAAGGCTTATAATTAACCTAAAGGGTTTTCTTTTTATTTTAGATCCAGAGACATACCGGCTTCCTGTTACAATATCGTAACCCAAGATTATTTGGTCTATTAAATCTGGCAAAAAGCGTAGACTGGTGATTAAATCTACATCAACGAAAACAATTATATCTCCGTTCGCCCATTTGAAAGATTGAGCAAGATTTTCTCTTCTTGTAGGTCCTCTCTCGTAATTGAGTAGCTTAACTTTTCTATTAGTCTGTTCGATCTTTTGAGCAATTATTTTGGTTTTATCTTTTGAAGAATCGTTTACTATAAATATCTCATACTCGGTAGGTAATTTCCTGATTATATACTCAACTGTTTTTATATCTCTATTAATTATTTTTTCTTCATTGAATACCGGGATGAAGATAGATACTTTGTGTTTTCTTTTTGTTTCATCCGGAACTTTATATTTCACTGCCAATATTGTAGTGCCAAAGTTTAAATGTAATTTTGACATTTTGAAAAATATGTTATCTATT
>JABUBP010000284.1_pt1 | contig 13309 bp, 10 predicted proteins | sample 7240331 | NCBI WGS metagenome assembly JABUBP01 (sample SAMN07256347, study PRJNA390944) | subsurface metagenome | isolation source: Methane hydrate marine sediment | place: Pacific Ocean: Eastern North Pacific, ODP site 1244 | collected 2002 | reverse complement strand
CGTGGTACTTGAGCTAACCGAATATCCCTCGGTGGAGGATACCAGGGAGGTCGCTGGCCTCATCGACCGCCGCCCCATACTATCCCCACCTCAGGTGGAATTGGCCCGCTGGATCAGCGAATACTATCTTGCGCCCCTTTTCGACGCCGCTGCCCTGATGATGCCCCCTGGCTTTGAGCGGAGGGTGCTCACCTTTCTTACACTGGTTCTTCACCCCGCTGAGAGCACTATCTCCTCGCTTACCCCTGGCCAGAGGGTATTGCTGGATCTCATCGGTAGGAAGGGCAAGGTTGAGGTTAGAGCGGTCGAGAAAGCTCTGGGCAAAAAAGAGGCGAGGGTGATTATCGAGCAACTGGTGCGAAAAGGGCTGGTCAAGAAAACCCACGAGCTGGAGCGGGTCAGGGTGAGGCCAAAGACGGTACCTTATCTCCGCCTTGTTAGTGAAGCAGTGCCAGAGATAGCGGGCCTGCTCCAGGCAAGGGGAGCTCCCAAACAGGCGGATCTGCTAAGGCTTCTCGAAGCTGGCCCCATCCCCCTCTCCGAAGCCAAAAAGCGCCTCGGTCTCGTCTCAGCGGTGGTGGCGGCGCTGCGAAGAAAGGGCCTGGTCACTATCGAGCAGGTTCAGGTATATCGGGACCCGCTGGCTCATCGCACCTTCCCGCCCTCACCGGCCCCTACCCTCACCCCGGCGCAGGAGGCTGCCTGGCGCGAGGTCAAAGCAGCCCTTACTCCGGGCGTGGAGGTGGAGAGTGGTGGGAGGTGGGGGGGGGAGCGAAAAAGCGAAAAATGAGCCGACCGTTTTCCTGCTCCACGGGGTCGCCGGGAGCGGGAAGACGGAGATCTACCTGCGAGCCCTGGAGCAGGCCACCGCCGTGGGCAAGCGGGCAATTGTGCTGGTTCCCGAGATCGCTCTCACCCCACAGACCATTGCGCGCTTCGCCTCACGCTTCCCGGGCAGGGTTGCGGTGCTCCATAGCAAGCTTTCGGTAGGGGAGCAGTTCGATGAGTGGTGGCGAATTAGGGAGGGTGCCTTCGATGTGGTCATCGGGTCACGAGGGGCGATCTTCGCCCCCCAGCCCGACCTGGGGCTCATCGTCATCGATGAGGAGCATGAGTGGACCTATAAGCAGCAGGAGCAATCGCCCCGCTACCATGCGCGCGATGTCGCCATCAGTCTGGCAGAGCTCACCGGCGCGGTGGTCATCCTGGGCAGTGCCACGCCGGATACCACCAGCTACTATCGGAGCCAAAGAGGAGACTATCGACTATTAGAGCTGCCTGAGCGGATCGCAACGGGGGAGAAAAGGGTGGCGGTGGTCGATCTGCGCGAGGAGCTGAAGGCGGGAAATAGGAGCATCTTCAGCAGGTCGCTTGTCGAAGGGATAAAGCAGGCCCTGGCAGCCAGGGAGCAGGTGATCCTTTTCCTCAATCGGCGGGGAAGTGCCACCTTTGTGCAGTGTCGCGACTGTGGCCATGTGCTGCGCTGTAAAAGATGCGATGTCTCCCTGACATATCACTCGGCGAGGGAGCATCTGGTCTGCCACCAGTGCAATTATCGCCTGGCAATGCCCCGTGTTTGTCCCCAGTGTGGCAGCAAGCGGATCAAGTTTCTGGGCACCGGCACACAGAAGGTAGAGGAGGAGCTCGGCCGTGCCTTCCCACAGGCGAATCTCCTGCGCTGGGACCGCGATGTCACCGGGGGGAAGTATTCCCACGAGGAGATCCTGGACAGATTCCTGTCCCATGAGGCAGATGTCCTCATTGGCACTCAAATGATCGCTAAGGGGCTAGACCTTCCCCTGGTAACCCTGGTAGGGGTGATTAATGCCGATGTGAGCCTTCACCTGCCCGATTTTCGTGCCGGCGAGCGCACCTTCCAGGTCCTGAGCCAGGTGGCTGGCAGGGCAGGGCGCGGCCCGCTGGCGGGGCAGGTCATCGTGCAGAGCTACACCCCGGAACACTATGCCATCGGTTGTGTCGCAAAACAGGACTACCTCTCTTTTTATAAACAGGAGATCTCCCTGCGCCGCCAGTACCAAACCCCTCCGTTTAGCCGATTGGCGCGCCTCCTCTACACTAACCCCAATAACGCCCTCTGTCAGAAAGAGGCCCAGAGAATGCACCTTCTCCTCAAAGAGGAACGGGACTCCTGGGGCATGGACATCACCCTCATTGGGCCTTCCCCGGCCTTCATCCCGCGGGTGCGCGGCCGGTATCGGTGGCAGATCATCCTGCGCGGCGATGACCCGGTGCGCCTGCTAGCTAAGGTTTCCCTTCCCCAGGGATGGGTCGTCGATATCGACCCGGTGAGCCTGCTTTGACAGGCAAGCGCCGCTCCGATATAATGTGTCAAATAATGAAGGAGACCCGATGGCAGTCCTTCCCATGGTCGCTTACCCCGCCCCGGCGCTTCGCCAGAAAGCAAAGCGGGTTAGGAATATCGATGGGGCGATAGGGCGGCTCATCGATGACATGGTGGAGACCATGCATGAGGCCGGGGGCGTGGGGCTGGCAGCGCCTCAGGTGGGGATACCGCTGCGGGTGGCGGTAATAGAGCTACCTGGCGAGGAGACCATAGTTCTGGTGAATCCGAAGATTGTAAAGCGGTCCGGGGAGCGCCAGGTTGAGGAGGGATGCCTCAGCATCCCTGGTTATCGGGGGGAGATCCAGCGCTCGGTAAAGGTCATCGCTAAAGGGCTCGACCGCCGCGGGCGGGAGATTCGCATCAAAGGGGAGGAACTCCTCGCCCAGGTACTGGAGCACGAGCTTGACCACCTGAATGGCACCCTGTACATCGATCATCTGGAGAGTATTGATAAACTTTATCAGGTGGCACCGGATGTGGAAACACCTGAAATATAGTTTTTCGAAATTTTCGGGCTTTGCGAAGCGTGTTTTAGAACTGGGGTCTTCCTAAAAAAGGCCCGCTTTTTTCGAACTTCACGAAGCGGTTATTATAAACCGGTGGCTTTACTAAAAGGAAGGCCCAGCTTCTTCGAACGACGCGAAACACTTTTTAAGGGGTTTGCGGCGGATGAGGATAAAGCGAACTAGGGTGAAAAAAGAGGTGATGAGAGTCTTAATCGAGGTGCAGGAGCTTCTCACCCCGCGCTCGATCGAGGGCTACCTCAGCGGTGGCTTTGTGCGCGACGCTATTATAGGGCGCGACAGCGACGATGTGGATATTGTCATCGGGGCAGAGGCTATGGAGCTGGGCCGCCAGGTAGCCAAAGCCCTCGGGGGTACATTTGTGCCCCTGGATCAGGAAAACGAAATAGCCAGGGTGGTGCTCCGCGGGAAGGGGTGTGGAGAGCAAAAAAAACCTCTTCATCTCGATCTCGCCACCATGCATGGGAGCATCGACGAAGACCTGGCACAGCGGGACTTTACCATAGATGCCATTGCGATAAATCTGAGGGAAATAGCGGACCCCAGCGCTCCCCTCATCGATCCCTTCGGAGGGCAGCGAGACCTAGAGGCCGGGGTGGTGCGCGCCATCAGCGAGGAGGCTTTCCGGCGAGACCCTGCGCGTCTGCTGCGCGGCCCGCGCCTCGCTGCGGAATTTGGCTTTTCACTGGCTGATGAAACTAGAGCACAGATTGAGCGTCATCACCAGCTTATTACGCAGGTTGCCGCGGAGAGGGTGCGCGATGAGTTCTGTCGCCTGCTTGCCGCCCCGAAGGCAGCCGAGTGGCTTCGCTTGCTTGATGAGCTTGGCCTGCTTCTGACGATCCTCCCTGAGCTTTCCCCCTCTAAGGGGGCGGAGCAGCCCAAGGAACACTTTTGGGATGTGCTTACGCATTCCATAGAGACGGTTGCCACTATCGAATTCCTGCTCCGGATCGAGGGCTCGGGATACCTTAGCGATGAAATCCTGGCCTTTGCCCCCTGGTCACAGGCACTGGAGGGGCACTTCGAGGAGGAGGTGGCTAGCGGCCATAAGAGGAAGACCCTGCTCAAGCTCGCTGGGCTGCTCCACGATATAGCCAAGCCCCAGACCAAGACCATCGAGGAAACGGGCAGGACACGCTACTTTGGGCACGCCAAGGAGGGGGCAGCTATTGCCCAAAGCATTTTGGAGCGACTAAGGTTCAGCGTTCGGGAGAGAGAGATGGTGCAAAAAATGATCGAGCATCATCTGCGCCCAGGGCAAATGGCTGGCGAGGAGGAACTCCCTACCCGGCGCGCGATCTATCGCTACTTCAGGGACACCGGCGATGTGGGCATCGATACCATCTTCCTCAATCTTGCCGACCATCTGGCAACGCGGGGCCCCAATCTAGAGCTTGGAGAGTGGCGAAGGCACGCTCAGAGCATGGCCTATGTCCTGGAGCAGCTCTTCAGGGAGGAGAGCGTCGTTTCACCGCCGAAGCTGATCAGTGGGCACGACCTCATCGATATACTGGGTATGAGTCCGGGGCGGGAGCTCGGCCAGCTTCTGGAGGCGGTGCGCGAGGCGCAGGCCGCCGGGGAGATCGCTAACAGGGAGGAAGCGCTCCTTTTCATCAAAAAGCAAATTACAAAGCAAAGTTGACATAATAGGGTAATAAACAAAGAATGAGCAGAAGACAAAAACTAACGCTGGTGAGCATCGCCCTGCTGTTTGCCTTCACCGTATCGACGCTGGTAATAGATAAGATCTGGGGACGCGAAGGGATGTCGCTGGGGCTGGACCTGCAGGGGGGCACACACCTGGTATATGAGGCGGACTTCTCTGAGGTTCAACCTGGCGCTGAGAGCGATGCAATCGAGGTAACCCGGGGGATTATCGAGAAGCGGATCAACCGCTATGGGGTCAGCGAGCCCGTTATCCAGATAATCGGCGACGACCGCATCTCTGTTCAGATACCGGGGGTTACCGCCGAGGAGGCCAAGTCGCTGGTTGGCACGGTAGCGGAGCTGGACTTTCGAGAGCAGAAAGGCGTGGACGCCACCCTGGTAGAAGCAGCGAATGGGGGGGATAATCAGATTACGGTCAACGATGCCGCCGGCTTCGAAGTAGATGACACCTGTGTACTTGGTATCAGTTCGGTTGCGGCCATTGAGAAGGAAAACTGGGAAACGAGGCAGATAACAGCCATCAACGTGTCAACCAACATCCTCACCCTCGACTCTGCGCTGTTTACCGACCATCAGCCTGGCGAGCCGCTAAGTGCCTGGATCCCCTCTACCGGGACAATCGATGGGGGGGAGATACATCTGACTGGAAAGTATCTCCTGCCAAACAGTTACGTTGATGTAGACCCGCAGACTGGCCAGCCCGTAGTGCGCTTTGAATGGAACGAGGACGGGGCCAGGCTCTTCTCCCAGATCACCGGACGGCTCATCGGGGATCCTCTGGGCATCATTCTCGATAACGAAATAATCTCGGCACCGACAGTCCAATCCCAAATCGGCGCGACTGGCATCATCGAGGGTCTAACCTATGATGAGGCGAGGATACTATCCAGCCAGCTGAACGGCGGAGCGCTGCCCCTACCGCTGGGGCACTGGGAGGGGGACGAGTTTTACCCCGAGCCGGCAGTAATCCAGAGTGTCGATGCCACCCTTGGTGCCGATTCCCTCCGGTGGAGCCTCATCGCCGGGATAATCGGTCTGGCGCTGGTAATGGCGTTCATGATCCTTTACTATCGCCTCCCCGGCGTGCTGGCATGTGCTGCTTTGCTTATTTATGGCGCTATCATGCTCACCATTTTCAAGATGGTTCCCGTTACCCTCACCCTGGCGCACATCGCGGCCTTCATCCTCTCCGTAGGGATGGCCATTGATGCCAATATCCTGATCTTCGAGAGGATGAAGGAGGAGCTGAGGTTGGGGAAGACCCTGAGGGCTGCCGTTGAGGCAGGCTTTAACCGCGCCTGGCCGGCGATTCGCGATGGCAATTTCTCCACCCTCATTACCTGCATCATCCTCTTCTGGTTTGGCAGCAGAATCATAGCCGCGCCCCTAGTCATGGGCTTTGCCCTTACCCTGGGCATCGGAGTTGTCATAAGCATGCTCACCGCAATATTGGTTACCAGAAGTTTTCTGCGCACTATTGTATTCACCCCGCTGGCAAGGAGAGGTTCGCTATTTCGATCGTGAGAGACGATAATGATTGATTTTGTGGGCAAGAGAAAATGGTATTTCCGCTTCTCGGGGATCATTATCCTCATCGGGGTCATTTTCCTGCTCTCCGCCGGTCTCCAGAGGGGTATAGAGTTCACCGGCGGCACGATGATGACTATAAGCTTCGAGCAGGAGGTGGCTCAGGGGGATCTTCGCGCGGAGCTGGCAGATCTGGGGCACGATGACGCCATCATTCAGTGGAGCGAGGATGCCGAAGCCTTTATCGTCCGCACAACAGAGCTATCAGATGAAGATGTGGCTGTGATAGAGGATACCCTGACTGAGAGGTTAGGACCGCTTACCATTATAGACATATATGCCGTTTCGGGAAGCATCGCCAGCGAGATCGAGGGGGATGCCGCCATCGCCGTTTCCATAGCTGCCATCGGCATCCTGCTCTACGTTACCTGGGCCTTCCGTAGGGTGATGAAGCCTTTCCATTTCGGGGTCGCCGCCATTGTGGCTTTGGTCCACGATGTACTCATTGTGCTCGGCGTCTTCGCCGTGCTGGGCGTGTTCTTCGATATAGAGATCAACACCATGTTCATCGTCGGTGTGCTCACCGTAATCGGCTACAGCGTGAATGACACTATCGTGGTCTTCGACCGCATCCGGGAGAACATGCTCAAGAGCCCGGGGAGCCCTCTTGAGACCACGGTCAACCACAGCATTATGGAAACGCTGGGTCGCTCCCTAAACACCAGCATAACCACTCTGTTTGTCCTGCTGGCTTTGCTCCTCTTGGGCGGGGCAACCATCCATAACTTCGTCCTGGTCCTCATAATCGGAGTGATCACCGGCACCTACAGCTCCATCTGCATTGCCAGCCAGCTGCTTGTCGTGTGGGAAAGCGGGACCTTTAGCAGGTTTTTCCGGCGCGTAATCCCCAAGCGCGCACCCGCCGGGGGGTGATACATGTTGCACACCAAAACCGGTGCCGCTGGGCTTACTATTGGCACCGTTGCTCTGCTGAGCCTGCTTAAGATAGCAGTAGGCATAATTAGTGGCAGCGTTAGCATCATTGCTCAGGCTATAGACAGCCTGCTTGACCTTTTCGCCTCATTATTCACCTTCTTCAGCCTGCGATTCGCAGGCAAGCCAGCCGATAGGGAGCATCCCTTTGGCCATGGGAAGGCGGAGAGCATAAGCGGTGTGGTGCAGGGTGGGCTGATCTTTGCTGCTGCTGCCTACATCTTCTACCAAGCGGTAACCAGAATCGTAGTGGGAGCGGACATCGAGTATGTGACCGCAGGGATCGTGGTGATGGCGGTCTGCATAGTGGTCAGCATCATCGTCTCCCGCCACCTGCTCCGGGTAGCCAGAAAAACAGACTCGGCAGCGCTGGAGGCAAACGCTCGAAATTTAGCCACCGATGTCTACACCGCGTTAGGGGTTTTAGCCGGGTTGGTGGCAGTGCGCATAAGCGGGCTCAATATTCTCGATCCCATCATTGCTATCGGTGTGGCTCTATTTATACTGAAAACGGCATATGACGTGGTGAGGAAATCATTCCCCCACCTCATCGATGTCAAGCTGCCCGAGGATGAGGAGGCGCTGATAGAATCCACCATGAGAGAGCATATGGGGGAGCTGGTGGGCTTTCACAGTCTGCGCACCCGAAAGGCGGGAAGCGAGCGCTACATTGAGCTACACATGATAATGGCCAGAGATGCTAGCGTAGAGAGGGCACACAATCTATGTGACCACCTGGAGGAGGACATCAAGTCGAAGCTTCCCAATGCCTCCGTGACGATCCATGTCGAACCATGCGATAGGGAGTGCGATAGTTGCCCCGATAACTGCCCCCTGGACCAGAGAACGCCAGGGCCCTAGGCCAGTCCGTGAGTACCCTTTACCGCCTGAACGAGTGCCTCAATATCCGGTGCCCCGCTTGCCCGCGTAGGCTTGCCTAAGGGGTCAACGATATCGGGGTTGCCGAGGAGCACATCCAGGGTTGCCCTTATCGATGATGCCAGCGCATCGAGGTTGTAGCCCCCCTCCAGAGTGAAGACGAGCCGCTCATCGCAGAGCTCATCGGCCAGCCCTTTCAGTATGCGCCCCACCTGGGCGAATCCGGTGACGGTTAACTGCATCAGCGATATCTGGTCGCGCCAGTGTGTGTCATAGCCTGCGGAGACCAGGATGAGCTGAGGCCGAAAGCGCCTCGCTACCGGTACGAGCACCTCATCATACACCCGCAGGTATTCCTCATCGCCACACCAGGCAGGCAGGGGAACATTCACCGTGGCCCCCTCACCATTCCCTTCCCCGGTCTCCTCGATACGACCGCTCCCGGGGTAAAAGGGGTACTGGTGGGTGGAAAAGTAGAGGATATGGGGATCACTGTAAAAGGCGTCCTGGGTCCCGTTGCCATGGTGGACATCATAGTCAGCGATCAGGATGCGCTCCAGCCGATGCTTGTCCATAGCATGCCTGGCAGCGATGGCGACGTTATTGAACAGGCAGAACCCCATAGCCTCCCAGCGCACGGCGTGATGCCCCGGGGGCCTGACCAGGGCGAAGGCGCTCTTTACCTCTCCTGCCATCACCGCATCAACCGCCTCGATGAGGCCACCGGCGGCGTAAAGTGCCGCATTGTAGGAGGCGGGGGAGACCACTGTATCGGGATCGAGCGCACCGCCGCCCCCCTGGGCGAAGGACTCCACATAAGAGATGTAGCCGGGGGAGTGCACCTTGGAGAGTTCTTCAATGGTAGCGGCACGGGGGCTAATCCGGACAAGCTGCTTCATAGTCCCGGTCTGCTCCAGGTGCTCCACGGTCTTTGCCAGCCGTGACGCGACCTCCACATGGGGCCCGGTATCGTGCTCCAGGTAGATAGGGTCATATACCAATCCTACGCTCACAGTCCTCTCCTTTTTTTCGCCCTCGGCGCTACGTTACAGAGTGTTGAACTCTACCGTTCAGGCAATTGCTGCTTTCTCGCCATCGACGCGGCGTTTCTCGCCCAAAAACCTTTGGTGTCAAACAATGATATCAGACCCTGCCCCTCCAGGCAATTGCCGATGAGCTCCTTCCAATAGATGGTGACACATTCCCCTTCATGCCAGGGGCTCTTTCACTTGTCATTGCGAGCGCAGCGCGGCAATCACCACGTCTCATGACAGAACACCACTGAGATTGCCACGTCGCTCCGCTCCTCGCAATGACCTTTGTGTTGCAAGCCGACAGCCATACCTCTGTCATTCTGAGCCGAAGCCCTGAGCGAAGCGAAAGGGTAGCGAAGAAATCTCAACATTACATGCTTCTACGCATACTATCCTTGAGATTGCCGCGTACTCTGAGGCCGACAGGTCGGCCGACACTTCGGCCTAGATCGAGGTCCTCCCCTTAGCGCGAAGGGGTAGCGTTGCCACTCCTGTGGCGACGAATTCCACGTCGTGACAGGAGTCACGACGCTACTACACGCTCTGCGGGACGCCGGCCACGGCCCTGGTTGGGCACACAGTTCTCTCTCCCCCTGGGGGAGGGAGCCAGAGTGAGGGGAACGGTGTTGTATCACTAATATACTGGACGAGTATTGCGGATTGCTGCAATGAGGTCGCTATGCTATACTCCTGATGCCAATAGGAGGAGAATATGCCTGAAGAGAAAGAGATCCCTGAAGTTTACTCCGACCAGTTCATGATCAGCGGAGGGCCCTATGGGGTGTTGATGAACCTCAATAAAAGCCCTGTTGAACCCGGCCCGGGAAAGGTGCCTTCAACGGTGGCGCGGGTGTGGATGAGCTACGAGCATGCCAAGATGGTGGCCTTCATGCTTTGCCGCCATATCAAAAAGATGGAGAGCGATGGAGGGATCTCGTTCCCTGTCCCCTCAAAGGTCCTTTCCAGTCTCGGCATTGGGTTGGAAGATTGGGAGGCATTCTGGAAGTCGCCCCCTGAATTTCGGGGGTAGCAGCTTTTTCGTAATATAAATATGTGTTATCTTCCCACCCTCAACTCGGGGAGAGGCGTGTTTTAATAAAAAATCGTTTGAGAAAGGGCGAAAGAGGCGAAAATGCCCCTAGACCTCAGCCAGGTGGCCGCCCAGATCGAAGGGCTGGCAGCGAAGCTCAAGTCGGAGGAAAAGGAGAGGGGGGAACGCCTGGAGCGCGCCCTCGAGCTCCTTCACGCCGCCGATGTCGCTTCCCTGAAGCGGAAGATCGCCTCAAGCAAGACCTCCTGGCTGGTTGCCGGGCTGGTCGATGGGCTGGCGCAGCACTATGAAGCGCCACTTTGCCCCTCAGCATTCACCGTCCTCGCCACTGATGGCTCCCATATCGATGTTGACCGCCACAGCTCGGTGAGATGCTACCTAATCAATATCGGCAGCGCAGTCCTCCACTACGGGGAAAACCCCGATGCAGTGCTTTCCAGCGAGCCCGCTCTCTTCTTCGGCGATGACCTGGTGCTCACTGACCACGCTGGCAGGGAGGAGCTTATCGAAGGAGCGCTTTTGGGGGTGAAGCGAAGCGTCGAGGAGTGTCAGGCGCTGGCAAAAATCACCCAGGAGCTCCCTGGTGAGCGGCCGACCCTGGCTCTTATCGATGGCTCGCTGATCTTGTGGGGGCTGGCGGGGAGGGATTTCGAGGAGGCCAAGAGCTACGTCAGGGAGGAGCTATTGGACCGGGAATATCTGGGAGCCTTCGACATAATGAAGCGCCGCGTCGAGGGCGAAAAACGCTGCCGCGAGAACAAGATTCTCGCCCTTGCTAGCTACATCAGCTTTCCCCGCAGCGCCGATGTGGTCAACGCCTTGAGGGTTGCCCTCTGCCCCCACGATACCGCTAACTGCGACCGCTACTGCGACAGAGGTCGCCAAAGGGACTGCGAGGGCGTCGCCGGCATCCAGGACCGCGACCTCTTTCGCACGCTTCTCGGCTATGGCGAGAGATCGCCTATATTTATCAGCGGCTCCCGGTTCATGCAGAAGCACTATGGGGAGCACCAGATACACTTCTTCTATATTAAACTGGACGAAGAGGTGGCCAGGGTGGAGATTCCGCAGTGGGTGGCCGAAGATGAGGAGTCGGTGAATCTGGCCCATGCCCTGGTGCTTGACCAGTGCCGCCGCGGTCATGGCTACCCGGTGGCGCTCATGGAGGCGCACGAGAAGGCAGTGGTGACGAATGCTGACCGCGAAAATTTCTGGGGGCTGGTGGAGCTTTGCCTGGCGGAGGACCGCCTGAACATGAGAACCTCAGGCAAGAGCCGGAGCAAGCGCACAAGGTGGGTGTAACATGGAGGTAGGATAACTTAGATCAAGGAGGTTAACTGTAATGTCAAATTGCTGGAGTTGCGGAAGGTCACTTCCTGGGGGGTTGGACTATGTATTCACTTGCCCAGATTGTGCTCAGAATAAGGAGTTACAGAAACTCCAGCAAGCTACTATTGGTGGTTTTAACGAGTTGGCACGGATTCAGGAGCGTGGATTTGAAAGCTTGGGCGATAGTATATCAGAAGTAGCAAGTGTTATAGAATGGGGATTAGAAGAGATTAGTTGGCGGTTGCACGAACAGACTGCTGTCTTACAAAGTATTGACCTTACATTAAAAAGTCCTCGCCAGACAGAAGCAAAAGAGCTACGACAAATGGCAGAGCAACTTCGAAATAGGGAGGAACTAGAAAAATCTGCAGGGTTCTTCATACAGGCTATCGAACTGAACCCTTTGGATTATAGAATATATATTGGTCTAGCCCATACCTATATAAAAATGGGGAAACTAGATGAAGCAAAAACCTTCTTGGAGAATAGTCTTAAGCATGCACCTATAGAAAGATTGGAAGAGACAAAAGGGGGAAAAAGACAAATTGGGGATGATGAGCTAACAACATACAATAACTATCCAGTTCCTCTTGTAGTTCAGTTCCAAGATATCGAAGAAACAATACAGAAACCTCCTTTCGACTATAAGAGCTATTCCTACCGCCTAATTGGTCGTATACACTACTGCGAGGAAAACTATCCTAGAGCAGTTGAGGCTCTGAGGAATTCTGTGCAACTTTCGCCTAATTACTACGAAGGTTACTATGACCTCGCACAGTATTGCGCTTTAGTTAGGGATAATGAAGGATGTACTTCTTCGTTGAAAAAAGCCATATTGGGTAGACCGTTCTTCTTCTACCTAGCTAAGAAGGAGAAAAACTTTAAACCTCATCGCAGTGATATAGAGGCACTGCAGGGAGGTATCAAGAATATGGCTCTAAGTCGTGCAAGGAGAGCATGCTCTGAAGCAGAATATGCACTGAAGGATGCAAAGCAAAGCGTTTCTAGTGCCTTAGCAGTGTTAGAAAAATCCAAAGAGGAGAAGACACTTGAATCAAGTAAGATTTACCAAGATGGAAGATCCAAGCTCAGGTCTGTAAAAGATAAAATACAATCTGGAGATTATATGGCGCTTCTGGATACAGTACCGCTTAGCTCACAGGCCAGAGAGCTTGCGCTTGAAGCTGCGGAAAAGGCACGAATGGAACAAGAGCGCTACGAAAAGGTATGCGCTGAGAGAAGAAGAAAGTTTAAAGATTCGATATTCCAAAATCCTCTCGAAGGTCTCGGAGGAGGTGCGGTTTGGGGAGTAATACTCGGATTTATTATAGGTTTATTGGCTGGGTCATATACGGTCTTTTTTATTGTACTCGGTAGCTGTAGTTTTTTAGGATTGGTAATAGGAATAATTATTGGCGCTTCTGAGTCTAAAAAATATCGATAAAGTGATCAAACGAAGGTTTATTGCAAACATGTTACTGTTCAGCGTTTCGCAAAGCGGTGGGGGCGTGAAGTGACATCAGGACAAAGAACGGAGGATTGCATGGATTATAAACAGATGACGGCACCCTGTGGATTAGACTGCTTTAACTGTCCAATGTATCTGGCAAATGAGAATGAAGGGCTGAGAAAAGCGATTTCCAAGAACATGGGTATCCCCTTTGAAAAGGCAATCTGCAATGGATGTCGCAATGAAAACGGAACAATACCTTTTCTTAATATGACTGAACCGTGTCATGTCTATAAATGCACCGGGAAGAAAGGTATTGGTTTTTGCTGCGACTGTTCTGATTTCCCGTGTGACCATCTCCATCCATATGCGGATATGGCATCCCAGGTGCCGCATAATACCAAGGTTTTCAATCTGTGCTTAATAAAGAAGATGGGACTGGAAGCGTGGGCAGAAACCAAGGCGAAAAGCGTAAAGGATACATAT
>JABUBP010000282.1_pt1 | contig 13398 bp, 11 predicted proteins | sample 7240331 | NCBI WGS metagenome assembly JABUBP01 (sample SAMN07256347, study PRJNA390944) | subsurface metagenome | isolation source: Methane hydrate marine sediment | place: Pacific Ocean: Eastern North Pacific, ODP site 1244 | collected 2002 | reverse complement strand
GGTTGAAGAGAACAACAAACGAAACTTGTCTGACGCCCAAAGATCTTTAAACCCATTCACCGTAAGAAGTCTTCCGTCCTTCACGACAAATTCGTAGGATAGCCGCTCAATCGCGGCCTGAGCGAGAATAATCCCTGCATCAATTCCACGAGATGAGTGATTCGCGTTCAAGTACCAGTAAATAACTTCATGTAATGCTTTACGCCAGTCTTCATTCGCCCATCGAGTCATGAAACCTGGAAAAAGCACAACCATTTGAGAACTGTTATGTGGATCAAACCACGATGGTGGTGTGTGCCAAGGTTCTCTGGGTGATGCCCAACATTCCCACACGCGGTCACCAGAAGCATCATACCCGACAGAGCATATCGGTTCACACCAGCCGCCCTTGGCAAAGGACAAGAAGAACCGAAGCGCTTTCAAATGATCATCAGCATCCTTGCCAGAAAACGGAGTGCTATCTGCCCTCTCAAGGCTGCCGACATGCGTTAAGCAGTACCCTCCTTCTGCTTTCAGCGCCTTGATATTAACTCGTGTCGAAAGCAGTGATTTCAGTTCTACCTTCCATCCATCACAGGCCAAATCGACATGCTCAATGGCGTTCATTGACGTTCCGATCTGTGCCATAGATCGCTGAGTTCCAATTAGGTCCGTGAAATTGAACAGGTGGAACACAACCCGTATCATCTGCGTTGATTCGTCTCCCGACCCCACGACAGGCTCGGTACTCGCGCACCATTTTACTGTCATTTCCTGAGATGTTTCTCCACCTCCGATATTCACGGCGAATCCTTGTACTTGACAGCTATTAATAGAAAAGCTTGAAATCTTCTTCTGTCCTGTTATTGGCATCAACGCATCGTCAAGGGGGAGCCCTTGGAATCTGCCATAAAAGTGGAGTCTGCCACGGGGTAATAGGTCCAAGCGAACCTCGCCGTCACCTGTGTAGATGTTTCCGTCGATGTGTATTTCTGCCTGGCCCTGATTAAGTAACACGCTTGATTGACAAGCATCAAAATCGAAGATGGGTTCTAATTTATATTCATCCGTGTTCATCCGTGGCTCACTTTTCCCCCATTTTATCTGCTTGATTATCTTCGAGCGAATTGTATCATCAGTGACGAGGAGGCACAAGCTATAAGGAATATTCCCGATTTAGTATGGTTGATTGCCGAAGAGAAGTCACGATATGGATTTCGGTTACGTATTCCGGTGAAAGTGAGCCACTATTCCGCTCCAAAGTAGGCCAACGTGTCGGTCAAATCGGCTACCTCTAGTAGCTGAAGGAATTGGACTAGTATCGGGATTTAACCAATATTTTGTGTGTAGGTAAATGAACTATGCTTTAACCACTTTTGCTGCCGGATTAGGCCATTGATAATAGGCAGACAATTGACGTATTGAATGTATGAAAGATTTCTTATCTAAAATGTTATCACGTAACAACTTCTGAAAAGTATTTCTTAGTACCTCATATCCGCTTGTAGTTAACTCATTAATGGAATAACTTGAATGTACATTCGAGTTCAGGCTGGTAATTTCGATAATTGGGGACAGATTACCATCATGTACTATAGAATTTCTACATTTATATAGCGCAAAGGCTTTGAGATAGATATCGCCATCATATTGATTATTCTGATTAAAATAGCTAGCCACTCTTTTAGATAACTCGGATGCCTTATTATTTTCACCCATAAGGAACAGAGATTCCAAAGCAATACATAAATACACAATAACCTTCCAAGGGACATAGCGTGATATACAAGCTTCTCTATAGAATGACAAAGGAATTCGTATAAAGTCATTATCTTCCACGCCTACAAGTGCTGCAAACAACTTTTTAATTTGTTCAGCTTGTCGACTACTGATGGTAATCTCACCATGAATCATGGACCTTTCATTCAAGATTCCACCATACATTTTCGAAACACTATTCTTGACTTTATCAATTCGTTTTCCATGACCGTGTTCATATCCGTATTGAGCGCCTGGATATACCTCTTCTCCACAATAGATAAGAAACGTATCAATTAATACTCTGATTTTATTGGCAATTTCAGCTTCCTCAAGATTTGTGGAGTCATACCGTGGAGCACCATATATCATCCAGCGGTTATCGGGGAATGGGACTGTAAATCCACGTTCTTCATCTATAAATTGACCAATATTGCGTGGCACCCTTTTTATACTAAGCCCGTAACCCAGATATCGTTCTCTTATTATGGAAAATTTGAGATTGGATAGCTCACAAAAACTAATATGCATTTTTAGGTCCCACATTGATTCTATCTATCATAACACATTATGGGGGTAGCTCTAATGTGTCTAACATATAAACGAAATAAAGAAGGAACAGTTTTCTCCTCTAGGTAACATTTCGCTATTTTGTGCAATTAGGTAACTAAACAAGCTACTGTTACATCAGACACTCAGGACGACTGTTTGAAGTCAGTGTTTATCGCCTAAGTGCATGTATGTTCAAACTCACTAGTATAGCTATTCTTTTTCGACGCTTTGGGCAAGGCTTCTCAAGATACTGAGTATGCCGATTACAGCCCGCTGCATAGTAACAGGCTCTTCAGATAAAACCTTAGCTACATAGGGGTCCAATCGTCTATAAAGACCAGGCTCCTCGCCAGTTTCACTGGAAGACTGGGGGGACAAGTAGCCAGCCGTGACCATCAACAGGCTCTCATCAAGTTCCAGAGCCTTGGCGATTTTACGCAGTATATGGCCTGAGGGGAAACGGTCTCCCCTCTCTATGCGACCCAGATGTGATGAGGACACTCCTGAGCTGGCAGCAAGCTGACGCAGTGTCAGTTCTGCCATCAGCCTTTGCTGCTTGAGTATTTTACTCAAATCTGCATTCGGTCTCATTTCTCCACCGTTTTCCTTCGCGTTCCCCAAATTGCCATGCCCAAAAAGAAGAGACCCACTATAGTCAGGACTACTGCTAGCCCAAACTCAGCTATCACACAAAGTCTACTAGGCTCATAGAAGGATATTTCACCCTGTTGAAGCATAATAAAAAAGGTATATGCCCATGTTCCGGCACAATGAACTAAGAAGGTAGAAACTACGATTAATCCGATGCGCATTTTCATCGGGATAGCAACCTAATATTCCCTCCTTCTAAGAACAAAAAATATAAGCAGTCCCACTACTATTACGCCAGCTATAATCCCCCCAATCATTGCCCAGTTAATCCCTGGTGGCTTCACCAGGGCTACCACAGTAAAACTACCACTCAACCCATCCACAGCTACAGTGTATCTACCAGCTTCCTCTCTGGTTACACTAAAACTAACATCTTGGCTCTCACCAGCGGCAACAGTTACCGTCTCCTCGGCTTCCTTCACCCCATCTATCTTTAAGACTACGGTATAGCTTCCCGACTCACCACCAGTATTAGCTACAAACACAGTGATGGTTACTGTCTCACCGGGCTCAACCTCTAGTCGGCTAACAGAAAGATAGGATACCGAGAAGGCAGCCGGTTCTGGTGGAACTACCACCGGTACCACCGTAAAACTATCACTCAACCCGTCCACAGTTACCGTGTAGCTACCAGCTTCCTCTTTGGTTACACTAAAGCTAACGGTCTGGCTGCTGCCAGCGGCAACGGTTACCGTCTCCTCGACTTCTTTGACCCCATCTATCTTTAAGACTACGGTATAGCTTCCCGACTCACCACCAGTATTAGCTACTAGAACACTAATAGTTACCTCCTCGCTAGGAGCGACCTCGCTTGGCGAAACCCCTAGTGAGCTAACGGCAAAGGCAGCTGGCACTGATACCACTACCGGGGGTAACTCCGCCGGTACTGCAATGATGGCAAAGGTGGTGAAGTGGCAGACACAGGCCGTTATGCAGTTGGCCTCAGGGTCGCATGTGCAGTCACAAGTTACCCATTCACCAGCCTCGGCATCGTAGAAAGCTATAACCAGGTCCTCTTCAGCCACGCCTTCAGGCAGAGCCTCAGGGTTATAGGTATATTCAAATGTTATTCCCGGGTCGAAGGTGGCGCCCTCGGGGCCGAAGTCAAAGGCCAGCCCAATAATGCAGCAATCCGCAGGCGGTTCAGGTGGGCTTGGGTCAATAGCTGCCGTCAGGGTAGAAAGTCGCTTATCCTCTAATAGGGCAATAGTGCCCGTCTCTATAGTCATGGTAAGCATTCCATCCTCGGAGGTAGCTTCTATTGTCTCCTGTAATTCACCCTCGTCACTAATACGATAGCTTGCCTCGATACCGAAGAGGTTGGTGTCTATATAATAACGGGGAGGTGCCGGTCCAGGTGGCGCAGCCGTAGTCACTGATAAGGGAAGCTCTGTAACCTCACCGCTATCAAAGGGGTACGTCTCACCGGTGGATTTGCCATTTACATAGAAGGTTATGGTGGCTTCGTCAGCTATATCCCCCTGAACCACTAGCTTGGGGTCTAGACCACCTGGCCCGCCGTACTTACCAGTCTCAGTAACTGTTATGGGGTTGCCGGCAATACCAGTTAGAACTCCCTCACCCCTGGCTTCAACAGTGGTTCCAGTTCGTGCCGGACTGCCATTTATGGTTACGTTGCCATAGAAAGCATGGGGCAGTAGCGGTGTGCTGGCATATACCGGCGCAGAACAAAGGGTCAGCAACAATGCCACAACTATAAAGATAGTTGCCTTTCTCATCACTTATCTCCTGCCAAGGGGGCTCCAGCATAGCCAGAGCCCCCTTTTTTCTATTTAGTGAAGCTCTACCGGGGTAAAGGAAAATCCAGCCAGCGTGCCGGCATTGGTCATGAATACCCAGTAGCCCTCGCCGGGCCACATGTCGTACCCAAGAGCAGTGTTTATAGCCGGTCCGCGCACAGCGCTCCACGTCATCCCATTGACTGATGGGCTTACTACCTGGGCGTAGCCGGAGAGGTCTCCGGATACCAGGTAGGCAGATGCCAGTGCGTCTTCAGCAGCCATATCGCTGAGGTTAGCCAGGCTTACCAGGTTCCAGTACTGGCTCAGCGCTTTTGTTGTCGGGTCGCTTCGCTCCTCGCTGGGCACCAGGTCAATGGTAGCCGGGATATTCATCTTGACATAGAAGGCATCGCAGGGCACAAGCTCATCGTTAGCATCGATAATTTGCACCCAACCCCCGTCATAGAAGCCATAGGCAATCTCCATGACGACGATGCGGTACATGTCTCCCTCAGCTATGGGATTGTCAAAGGCGGGGTGAACGGTGAGGGTATCGGTGGCGACAACAAAATCTACTATTGGACGCCACTCATTAGCATTGTCCCCAGATTCCATGTGGAGGGCACGGCCATAGTAGGGCTCCTTAGCTAGAGCGTCATCAACCAGGGTAGTCTCTGTGCCGTCATCGGCAGTTCCCTCAATGTCGGCTAGGCCTTTCTCTTGTAGTAGCTCAGCCAGTTCGTCGGAAGCGGTAGCAAGGGCAATAGGCGTAGAAAGCGTGTTCCAGCCCGGAACCAGTTGAGCCCTGGGCGGTTCGGGCTTGCGGAAGGTCAGCCACGGCGAGAAGTACACGTAGTCGGAGACGCCATCGCCGCTGCCGGGTCCGTAGCCACCGGGTCCGCTGACATCGCCCCACCAGTTATTGGTGGCGTCGACAACATCGCCAGAACTGCAGTAGACACCATAGTTGTAATTGCCGACGATGTTGTTCCAGTGGACTTCGGCACTGCTGCCAAACTCCACATAGGAGATATATATCCCGTCGCCATCGTTCCCGGTGTGGCGGTTACCTTCGGCATCGGTGCCGGCGCCGATGGTGTTGCCCTCAATGGTGACGCTGCTTTCGTTATACACATCGTCGATGTATATGCCATCGCCGAGGTTACCGGCGATAAGGTTGCCCTCGATGGTGTAGCTGCTGGCGTAATCGAGGTCGGCGTAGTATATTCCGCCACACCAGCCACTGACGCCGTTGTTGGTGATGGTATTGCCGCGGACGATGACATGGGCGTCATACTCTACCGTGTAGTCGTGGTAAATGCCAGCATAGAGGTTCCCCGAGATGAGGTTGTTCTCAATGGTGACGATGGTGCCGTACTCCCAGTCGCCGTACTGGTATATCCCGTCATAGTAGTTGTCGGTGATTCTATTGCCCTTGATAAGGACAACGGGTCCGAAGTAGCCGGGATAGTCGGGGTTAACATAGAGGTCGCTGGAGTAGGGGTCGAGATAGAACCCATCACCATAGTCGCCGAGGTATTCCAGCTCTATCCCCTCACCGTAGTTCTCCGAGATGGTGTTGTTCTGGATGGTGATGTTGCTGGCAAAGTTGGCATCGTAGATATATATCCCGTCGTCATCGTTGCCAATGAAGCTGTAGCCGTCATACTCCCAGGCGCCTATCCAGTTCTCCTCGATGGTAACGGTGTTGGCGTCGTAGTCCTGGAAGAGGGCATAGTACTCGGCCTCGGGTTCCAACTCGTAGTAGCCGACGTAGTTAATGTATATCCCCTCATAGTCGTTCTCGGAGATGGCGTTGTGCCTGATGGTTACGGTGCTGCCGTAGTCCACATAGTAAACATAGACACCGTAATCGTCGTTGCCATTAAAGGTGTAGCTATCGTAAGCAAAGGCGCCTATACAGTTGCCCTCGATGGTCAGCGTGCTGCCGTAGTACAGCTCATTGACGTATATCCCCGCATAGCCATTTTCCGCGATGAGGTTGGCTTCAGCCTCGGTAGCGCCGCCGATGGTAACGGTGCTCCCGTTAAGCACCTGGTTGAAATAGATGCCTTCACCGTCGTTGCCATCAAAGTCATAGTCGGCATCCGTCCAGGCACCGATGACGTTGCCCTTGATGTTAACGCTGCCGCCATCATCCACCAGGGCGATGTATATGCCATCCATGATGTTATCGGCAATGATGCAGTCAATTACGTTGAGGGTGCCGTAGACACTGTCGACCTCTATGCCATAACGGGTGTTATCGTGGATAACGGCATTCTCAATGGTGACCACGTTGTCGGTAGTTATAGTGGGAATGTAAACGCCATCAGTACCGGGGTCAATCTCGAAGCCGTCAAGAATGACGGTATAGTCGCCGATGGTAACTACCGGGTCCGGGCCAGTGCCGGTGAGCTTGGCCCCATCGGGGGCGACCAGCGTCAGGTCCTCGCTAACAGTGATATCTCCGACGTATGTGCCCGGGGTAACGGTGATGACATCATCAGGCAAGGCAGCAGTAACCGCCTCCTGGATGGTGTCGTAGCCTACGCCGTTGATTGTGGCCGGGTAGGTTGCTTCGCCGCCTTCAGCATCAAGCCACGGGATGTAGTCAACATCGGTGCTGACTGCATCGCCAGTTCCCGTGCCCTCTTCTGAAGGACCGCTGATGTCACCCCACCAGTTATTCTCGGCGGTAACACTTTCCGAACTGTGAGCGTTTTGCAGACCGTAGTTGGTGCTGCCGCTGATGTTATTATTCTCTATAACGAAGTTGCTGGCTAAAAGATGGACGCCGTTACCAACCTTAATAGCATCATTGGTGCTGTCCGTTATCGTGTTCTGGGTAACGGTCACCGTGGTCATATTATCAGCCGCGCCGTATATGCACTCCTCCTCAAAGCGGACACCATAACTGCAGTCAGTCACCTCGTTTTCGCTAATGGTCAGGCCAGAGGTACCAGTGCCGTTGGTTATTACTATTGCGCCAGCACCGTCATAACCGGTAATGAAGTTGCCGCCGATAATTGATGTACCGGTGACGCCGGAAAACTGTATGGCGTAAGCACCATTCTCGAAAGTATTACTGAACACGTTTACGTCGGATGTGGGTCCATCCCATGCCGAGAGAGAACCATCACCAGTGTTTCCGGTAAAGGTATTATTACTGACGGCCAGATAAGTAGCACCGGCAACACCTACAGATATACCACGGGTGACGGCCGCATCGGTGGTGTCAATGGTGTTATAGGCGATTACCACCCCGGACGGGTTGTTTGCCAGCACAATCAGGTGCGCAGCAGTGCCATCAATAGTGAAGCTTTCTCCAGACGCACCACCCAGCACAAAGTTGGTGGCAGTGCCCTGAATTTCTATGCCGGGTTTGGTTGTAGTGGTTATGGTGGTAGCACTCATGCCGCTTTCCGATTTGAGGGTGAGGTTGGCGGTGCTTACCGTCAGGTCTTCGGTAAATATGCCCGCCTTGCAGACGATGGTGTTACCAGCAATGGCAGCATCAATGGCAGCCTGGATGGTATCGTAGCCTACGCCGTTGATATGGACCAGGTAGACTGCTGAGCCGCCGGGAAACGCCGCATTAAGCCACGGCGTGAAGGTAACATTATCGCTAACCTCATCACCGATGCCCGAAGGGTTGCTGATATGGGTTGGTCCGCTGGCATCACCCCACCAGTTGTTTTTGGCAGTTACCACTGTTGAAGTGGTATTCTCTATGCCATAAAGGGTGTTGTCGTGGATGTTGTTCTCAGTCACGGTCACCGTGGCCATATCCACATCGGTACCCCTAAGCATGATACCCTTTCCACAGCCACTTATGTCGTTTTGGCTGATGTCCAAGTTTTCTACAAGCGCACCACCACTACCAGTAAGTATTCCTCGATCGAAGCCACTAATCGTGTTATTGGTAATGGTGCCTCCACTTAATGTGGCTGTTGCTTCATTAGACTGATTAAGGTCTATAGCCGCACCATATTTCTCATGAATGCCTGAACCGGTGAACTCGTTATCGGTCACGGTCAGGTTTGTTAGTGGCCCGCCTGAAGTAAGGGGCCAATCCTGATAGCTGGCATCCTCATCGGTAATAAATATGTTATTGTCGACGATGAGACCTGTGGCACCACCAGCGCCGATATTGATGCCCGTGCTGATAGTCCCGTTAGTATCGGATGAATCAAAGGTGTTATATGAGAGTTCCACGCCGGACGGACCGTTATTGAGCTGGATAAGCCGTGGAGCCGTGCCGGTACCGCCCTCGATAGTGAAGCCGTGCCCATCCGAGCCGCCAAGCGTGAAATTGGTGGCTCCCGCCATAAGCAGGAATCCGGTCTGTTCACCACCGGCGTTACCTACATTCCGTATGGTGGTTGAACCCCGGCCGTTTACCGACTCCAGGGTGAGGTTAGCTGTATTTACTACAAGGCTTTCCTCATAGATGCCATCGCTAACAATGATGGTGTCGCCAGCAATGGCAGCATCAATTGCATCCTGGATTTTGCCGTACGGGTCAGGAACAGATAGGTCGGCTGCCGCTACCGGCACCGATGTCACCAGGCTAAAGCTCAGCACCAGCACCAGGACCAGTAGGATACTAAAAATCTTCCTTTTCAACTTCTTAACCTCCTTTTATTTTTTGAGGTGGAATTTAATCTATCTTCTCCGATATCAGCACCTCCTTTATTAGGTTTTTCTTGACAGTCTGAGTCTTATTACAGCTATGATTGCATCCAGGTATCCCTTCCAGCACTGGGGCTCGTAGTAGCATTTGCGTGGATACTTAGTAGCCTTGCCATAATGTATGCATTTCTCACCAGGGCAGAACTTCATCGCCTATGCTCCTTTTTGCACTTCCGGCAATATATCTCCGCTATTTAACCCCTTTGCCTCTCAGAAGCTCCCGCCACTCCTCGCCGCTAATACTTAATGCTGGCTCCTCGTCTAAAGGCATAGCCAGCAGCCTATTACGTACATCTATTAGGTGGTAGAAATAACCTGGGTCATAAAAACCATGCTTTTCCCCGGCTTCGCCTATTCTATCTATCTCTTGACTGACTAAAGCCAAGAGCGTTTTAATATCCTGTTTCTTTAGCTCAACCACTTTTGACCTCTAACCGCTTCCTTATATTACCTATACGGACATATATTGTTCCTGTGCGGACAATAATAATACTACTTTTCCTATTTGTCAAGCCCCTGGTTGGTGCTTTTCTAGCTCTGACCTTTATCTGCCCTTCTGTTCAAGCTGGAGGGGAGCCATCCATGGTGAACCATTTTCGCCAATTGACAAACGATAGCGTGGTTGTGTAGAATGTGCCTATGAGCACACAAGAAGTCCCTATAGCTTCATTTCTAAAGGAACTAATGCGTCGTCGCAAACGCTTACCCAGTCAACTGGCGGCTGATTTGGGTATTAGCCATGCCACTGTTAGCCGCTGGCTTTCCGGTGTGGATACTCCCAACATCAAGTCTTGCCGGAGGCTGGCTGAATATAGTGGTGTGCCTCTGGAGAAGGTTCTTTCCGTCGTTGGTCACCTGCCCAGAATAGCTGAAGCCGAAACTCCTGAGTGGCCTGAGTTCCGTGAGTATGCCTACCGCAAGTATCCCGCCGAACTTGATGAAGACCTGATTACGATGATTGAGGACCTCATTGAGCGTCGTAGGGGTAGACGATATGAAAGTAAGGGCAAAAAAGGTTCCTAAGTGGGAATCCGAGCTGTGGTCTTATATAAGTAAAGGCGATGGTGTTACCTGCCCGCTGTATGATACTTGCAAGACCAGGCAGCTTTGTGGGTGGTGCTTTAATGATAACAGAGAAATGTTCAGCGGATTGTATGGCACTCATGCTATCAGCGGTTCTAGCGGTGATAGTGAGTTAGATGTTTTCCGCGGTCTATTTGAGCACAATTTCCCACGGGAATGGAGACCCGGGCGAATATTCCACTTAGTAGAAGCACTGGCAAACAAATATATAAAGCAATCAAAATTGAACCAGCCACCGGTAATAACAGAGCTTGTTAGGCAGTTTGATATTAGTCCCAGTATAGAAATCCGCTTCTTGCCACTGAAGGCCTATCATGGTGCTGTCTGGCACCTGGACGACGGATGGATAGTACACCTTAACACCGAAGACAAACCTGGCAGGCAAAGAGTGACTCTATTCCATGAGGTTTTCCATATCTTAGCCCATTCCAGCGCCACCCCTGTTTTCAGGAAACGGGGAGTCAAGAAAGGTTTATTTAATGAGATGCTGGCAGACTACTTCGCCGGCTGTGTCCTGATGCCCAAGGGGTGGGTTAAGGAAAAGTGGGCAGAGGTTAATAACCTTAAACAAATGGCCGAAATTTTTCAGGTTACGGAAGTATCAATGTGGATCAGGCTCAAGGCAACGGGGTTAATTTAGTGACCCTATCCTCATATCTCCTTTTCCCCGACATTATCGTTCTGCGATAACATCCCCTTAACAATGTCATACAGAGGGCTGTGATGCCACCAGCCTGCCCTCATCGACAGGAAAGGAGATGGTCAAAGCTCCAGCCAGATCCAGCTTTAAGGTACTAAGCCCCACTAATATACTCATACCTTGTTAAGCCATCGATAACACAGTAAGTATGCTTGTGCGCCTCAGCCTTGTGGAGCACCGGTTTTAGCAGGCCATCAGCAGCTTTAATCAACTCATCCAAGGAGCTTAACTGAACGACCATTTCTCTAGCTTTGGCTTGAGGCAGTTCTTCAATATCTACAATCACATCACTATGTTTTTTTCTAGCTCGCAGCACTTCTTCCTCAACGGGGGAGAGTTTCTCAGGCTTGAACCATATTTTCATCACGATTAAGTACACGAGTAAAATAAAAATTACGCCCGCCACACTGGCGGACAAACTTCTTATCTGGATAATTGAAAGGCCCACAAATTTATTGGGATTAGGGATTATCCTGCTTGTCTCGATGGCACCGGGTTTAGAGCCTACCAGTTCTCCCTCCCATTCCAGGATGTTACTTCCCAGCACAGTGCTTAGGGTCTGACTAAACTCTTCATCTATTGGCCCAAAACTTGTCTGGGCAGTGGTATGGACATCAGCCTTGATAGTTAGGTTATATGGTGTAGAACCCCCGGTTTCTTTTCCAATAGCCTTGTACACATCGATGAAGTGGCTGAAATCCTCATTGTCCAGAGGGAAGGTGACAGTGAAATCCCCGCTTTTATTAGTGAGAGGAACAAGGACAAATGTTTTACTCCAAACGCCCGGATTCACGAGGATGGCATTTATTTCCACTTCCTCGGCTACCTGGCTTACTGACCGGTCAGATTCAAAACTATAGGAAAAGGTTACCTCCATCCTATCAAAGAGCTGGTGAGGGATGGCCTCTCCCGACCCTAAGGTTGTGGCTGATGGCAGCGGTGGTCATCCCCAATGTGGGGCGGTTCCTGGGCAGGGGGGAAGAGGAGGCAAGAACGGTAGAATACAATACTGTGCGGTTAGGAGTGACTGCCCTGATGGTTGAGAACGGTCTCGCCGACATACCAGACCCGAGTAACTTATTCGTTGACGACATTGCGACCAATAAGATGGATGAATTCCCCGATACGACCGCAACGCTACTTACTAAGGGTGCGGATGCTGCTTTCGTGGCTGCTGCTGTCCTTGCCGGAGACATTACGGCAGAGGTGCTAGGATATCTGCTCTATGGTAACCAGATAGTCATTGATGTTGACCGCGATGGCGAATACGATGCTGGCGTCGATTCAATCAACACTGTCAACACTGTCAGTACCAGCCCCCTTGAGTATTACTACACCTGCGACGCTGCTGGTGAGATACGCCAGTTTAACATGGCAGATCTGACTAGTGTTGATTTAGAAGAGTACACATATTAATCGCTAAGTCAGGCAACCTATGCCCAACAAAAGACAGGTGTCCGGGAAGCATAAAACCGGGCACCTGTTCTGTTTTGGAATAAGTTAGAGTCTGAGAATTGGGGGGCAAATTCCCTTTTGTCATTGCGGTCAGCCAAAGCCCAGAGCAAAGCGAAGGGAAAGCGAAGCAATCCACTTTTTAGAGATTGCTTCGGGACTTCGTCCCTCGCAATGACGGATGAGGAAACGCAATCCTCGCAATGACGGGGGCTCGGCTCACAATGACAGACGAGGAAACGCAATCCTCGCAATGACGGGGGCTCGGCTCGCAATGACAGACGAGGAAACGCAATCCTCGCAATGACAAAAACATTCAGGATTTAATCAAGGTGAAGTAAAACTATGAATTCAGTGGTTAAGATATGTCCTCGGTGTGAGGAGCAATTGCGGCAGGGGGATGGCGCCTTTGAGCTGGTAAGGAGAGGAATAGTGAGCTCAGAACATTCCCCGGGGCTCTCCATCGCCCTTTATTTTTGCCCCAAGTGCGGCTATATTGAACTCTATGACCTTAAAGTTGTCGGCCGTATTTGAGGAGTAGCCCCCTCAGGCTCTTACTTACTGGGTATTTGTCTCAAGCTCAATAGGGCCGCCGGTGATATAAGAGAATTTCTCAGAGGGAGGAGTAACCGTAGAAAAGCGGCCACTTTCCTCTAGACTTGCTACATATTCTCTAAAAACGATATAGCTCTCAGGCTCTGTCTGGCAGGTAAAAGTAATACTCTCGCCTGTGTGGGAAATGGACTCCACTTTAACACCGAGTATATCAGCTTCGCTATTAATAAC